>Ga0123354_10020116_pt1 | contig 10492 bp, 2 predicted proteins | sample TergutLab28metaG_2_FD_97872 | JGI IMG/M metagenome (GOLD analysis project Ga0123354, IMG submission 97872) | Labiotermes labralis P4 segment gut microbial communities from Petit-Saut dam, French Guiana - Lab288 P4 | ecosystem: Host-associated > Arthropoda: Insects > Digestive system > Gut ...
AACATACAAAGCTTAGAGTTACAAGGCTTGTTAAAAAAAAGCTTTATATAAAAAAAAAAAAAGTAGAAAGAAGATTGCTTCATAAAAATTATCGCACATATATATATATATATATATATATATATATATATATATGTATGTGTGTGTGTGTGTGTAGTTTATTAGAGACATTCCCGTGACTGATAACATATCTTCGGGTAGTAGGACGATACTAATTACGAAATGAAAAGTAACTGGAATAAATTAGTCGTGACTCACTCCGAGGTAAGATTCCAGCTTTCGCCTAGATATACTGTGGAACATTACGAGAAAGCTCCGCCAGGACGACCGGTGTTCAGACTGATATTCGAAACGTGTACCTCCCAAATACTTACAATCCAGAAACAATATTGCTAGAGCCAATTCCTCAAGAAAAGTATAACTCTTAATGCTGTAATACACACACAAACACACACAGGGTGTTGCTTAAGTACTTCGTGATAAGTCAAGGTTAGATGTGATTTAATTTGTAGCCCTCTTAATTAAGTTTTCATAGATATGAGTGTAAAAATTAGTTTATAGTATACTTCTAATGAAGAAGGGCCGGGATAGCGCAGTCGGTGTAGTGACTTGCTACAGACTAGATCGCCCGGGAATCGAATATCGGTGGGGTTGAGATTTTTCACACCCGTTCAGACTGGCCCTGGGGCCCCCCCAGCCCCCTATACAATGGGCACCGGCTCTCTTTCCCAGGGATAAAGCGGCCGAATCGTGGCTTTTATCAACTACCCAATCTAGCGCTGAGGTTAAAGAAAGAGTAGAACAATACCTCTACTCCCTCACTGGGCTTTCATGGCCTGTTCTAGTGAAGACATTCATTTAACACTTCTGACGAAGTGTTAAATGAATATCTTGATGAAATCAGTTTTATCTCTGTTCATAACTTCGATCAAGACCACAAGAGGCACACAGTTTAGTCTGAGATATAAACCACGCCATGAACACCTTTGGGGAAAGGAGTTACAGCCTCACCCTCTTTTAATCGCAGCATTACCTGAAGATGAGTGATCTTCTTCAGGCTCCGACCACTTTATTTTCTAGAAGTAAGTCCTCAGGTCACATGGGAAAGGAGTGTGTATCAACCCCACTGCCGGTCTGAACGGTACGGCGAACAGACAAGTCTAGACCCTGCCGGGAATCGAACCCAGATTACACGGTCGTCCAGACCGAAACCTCAGCCCTATGCAGACTGAGCAATCTCAGCTCTTCATAAGTTACGATGAATAAGTAGGGGTTTGGAAGGATTAACTACTCCCTAATTAAACTCATCCCGACATTTGTAGAGAAAAAGCATTAAAAAAATCCCTAGATAAGATGGGCGGTAACCACGGCGAAGTTCAAACCGATGAAATGGGAACTGAATTCTAAATATCACCGCCACACTAACCTGTTCGGTAGATCCGTTATGACTAAATCTGCCATGTTAGTGCTAATACATGATAAATATATATTAATGATCCTCTGCTACAGCATGTCCGCGTACTTTTACCGGTTATTTCAGTTTCAAGGCTGGTTGTTCTAACAGGCCCTATGGCTGATCACCGTCTCGAATCTGATCTGGTCAGGTGGCGAAATCACTGCTGCACGTCAAATGTCTCGATATAATGACAACAAACGCAAGAATAAACATGCCGGTTTTCTAACTGTATCATATGCATAATTTACACTGGTTTAAAGTTGGTTTTAACGTTAATATTTATTTGGGCTTTTACATTGTCACTATATAACAACACCACACAGTGTTCCGAAAACTGTTACTTTCTTCAGGCGAATCGCTTTTAATTTAATTTTTATTTACTTGAAAAAGGAAATGGATAGCCGAAACGTTGTGCGGTGTAATATGGTGACAATAAAAATATTCTAAACAAATATAAGCGACAAAATAGATCGGAGTTACGAATAACCATAACCCATTGTGTAAAGAAAAACCAACTTGATGCACAACTTATTCTTAGTATACTTCATCAACCTGTACATGTTTCGGGCGTATCCAAATCCACCATCAGGCGGTACAACCGTATGTATACAACAATTGGTACTTATTATTCTTTTTAGATGACTGTCTGTTGTCCTGGTTGGATTCCAAACGAGGACAACACACTCATCTAAAAAAGAATAATAAGTACCAAATTTTGTATAAATACGGTTTTACCTCCTGATGATGGGTCTAGATACGCCCGAAACATGTACAGGTTGACGATATATACTAAGAATTAGTTGTGCATCAAGTTGGGTTTTCTTGACACGATTATATCGTGATCCACGGTCAACAAAACATAAAACCATAACCTATCTTCGTCCCTCGTCTAGCAAGACTTCGGTATAAGCTGTTTCTCTTCCTAACAAGTATTAAAATCACGCTGTCTGCCACCCAGTCTCAACTTCTAAAAGAATCGATCGATATTTACGAAATTCACTGGGATATTATGATATCGGAGGACACCCCAACAACGTAATTTGAAGTTTCTTTCAAAGAGTAACAACAACACGGCGAACTTGTGAGCTTGCAGAGGCACTAGCGCCGCTAGCCTCAAGATTCTTCTATGACGTGGGACAATGCAGCATGGAAGGTTATGAAATTTTAAAGGCATAATTGCTGAATATAAATTAACAACAAGACAATGTGAATTTTTTTGTAGTTCTCGGGTTGATTGTTCGGTACCGGTGACTACTAAATCAATAACGATAGGCGTGTAAAAAGCGGTAGATCAAAAATAGGACTGTCTACATATTATTGCTTGTACATCAACAATTGCAAACATGGCTACAATGGGGAAATTTGAAGTTTTGTGAAAAAAATGTAGCATAAACAAGTGAAATAAATTCTTCCCAAAATTGAATTAAAAAGATAAACGAACCAATTCACATGATTCCTACAACTATAAATCTAAGGAAAAGGGAAACAGTCTTTATGAAATCTACTCCGATATATTAGTTAATTTAGTTAAGGCAATGCCAGGCATTTGAAGAATGGCTTTTCTTAGGTAAAGTAGTATTTCACTCGTTTTGATTTGCGTGAATTTTTTCATTTGCAACTTTTGGCACCAGTGTGGTTATTCTGGCTGTCGTTTGTACCAGCTCTTGTGTTCCTGGGTGTAGGCCTAGACAATTTGAAATGTCAACTGTAAAGAGAAAGCTAAGATGAAATCAGTTTTTTTTTTGTAGAAAACCTGATAGAATAAAACTAACGAGACTCACGAGACAATTGCAGCTTTCAAGACAACGTAAAACTAAATCGCACAGCTGTACATTTTGGAACAATAAAAATCCACACGAGTGGCGGTTTGCCAGAAATTTGAGCAGAAGTGCGACTGAAACATTTATCATGGAAGGCACACAGTTACCTGGCACTACTGCAAAGACAGTGACGTCGGAGACCGGACAGTACTATGACCTTAGCGGTGTAATGTTGCAGCAGGTAGGGTCGATCCTCAGTTTAAGAACAACATTTTTACTTTTCCCGATAAACAATTCCCGATGTGTATTGGTCGTCGTTGATCATCTCAGTGGCCCTCAGGGTCTCCTAAACTTACTCTTGCGATTTTTTCATGTGGGGTACAATAGAAGACAAGGGATAAGTAATGCAAGCACTGTAGTCAGGTTTTGAAAATGAAGAAATAAATCTGTGTTGAATTTAATAAATTAAATGCAAAGAAAGAATTCTGTGCAGCAATTTGGGAGTCAGTGCTTAGGAGATGCAAAATGTGCATTCAATTTTGCGGACAATAATTTGAACAATTTTTATTGCTCCCAAATGCCACTTTGTGCAGCATGTTGGTTATAAATAAATTATTGTTTCGCTGCAACTCGGTCAAGCGATTTTTATGCTACAAGCAAATAACCATAACAGCGCATTTAATATCATTCATTTCTCACATCACTTTATTAACAGCTAATACAAAAAAATGAAGACAGAGTGGTTATAAATTAGAATTGCAAACGGCTACTATTTCTTGGGGTGTTGAGTGATACTTTATCAACTGCATGGTTTGTATGAAGTTGAATGACAGGGAATTTACAAGATATAAATAGGTTAGGATAATACCTATGTTGCTTAATGACGTTTAATTAACTGCATGAGTTGCATGTAGTCAAATGACAGGATATCTATAAATGACACATTGAAAGGAACGTGGAATAAACATGCCTTTCTCAATTTAAGGTACTATCCAAGCATTTATTTGGACAGGCAGAGGAATACTTGGGACAGAATGAGATTTCTGTGCCATTATTAGAAGAAATGACCTCTCGACGTAATAACAGGATTCAATAAATTCTATTCCATTGCATCAGCCGTGTCAAATTATTGAACGAAGAGATATTCGTAGGTCATTGTAAAGATTTTCTTTTTGCCTTCCGAGCACGGATATTAAATTAACATGTGGGATGCAGATGAGATAGAACAAAGCAACCGGCCGAACCAACGCTTATGGAAGTTCTCACGCAAAACTTCCAGCACTCTTTCTGGATTGATGCTGCTTCTTTAAATAACTCAGATAAATACTAATGCTGGAATGTATATTCAGTATAGGCTGAAATTTCGACTTCGCCTACAGACGGAGTTAATGACTTATCGAATTATCGTGATACCTTGAGGGATGCAGAAGCACTACTTAACTACATATATGTAAGCTTTTCGTTATTAAAAGAAAACTACTCTAACAGCACCAATCAAGAAACAGTGGTTGCTCCAGTGTCACTGCGTTTAGTTAGGCCTCTAAAGATCAGGACTATTGACCTTAAATTAATTATTAAAATGCCCCACCCAAATAAATTCTGGTCTACATAAAAGACATTAACCTTGGGAGTCTGGGTGGGTGGACCAAACAAAGAAATGTGTATCCAAGCGTCATGCTCGAGTTAAATCGTTGTTGGTAATTCAAAGGGGAACAAATGTTCTGGTACAGCAAATTAACGAATAACCAATCCAGAACACGAGATTTAAAATTAAAATAGGGTTATTTCGTGTGGTTTCCGTAAGTTCAGATAAGAGATAAGGCAGCAGTATGCTTTTCCTTACCTTTCACGGATTGGAAAACATCCAGGGACTCAGCCCAAAACCAGTTACAAGAGAATTAAACTCTACGCTGTGGCGAATTTGGGAGAACAATGAACGATCGTAACGCAAAATAACACAGTATGTGACAGCTTACAATAACGCGAAGAAACACGCTCTGAGACAATGCGAGTCTGAGTAGTACCGTACAGTACTGCCTTACAGATTTGGCGTCATGTAATCTGGTACAGTACACACATACCGACGTTTCTGACGAAGCTATTGCTTATATCTTAAGACTACAAAAAATAACCTAAAAGAAAGAAAGAGCAAAATTTTCAGAATTATTTGTGCACAACTACCGTAGTAAACGGTGTCACATCCAAGGAGACCTGTACACATACACACAACAGTAAGAAATTTCAATAAAAATCTATGTTGGAACTGCGCGTCAGTACATTGCTTTGTTCAAGGTAACTTCAACACGAAAATCAACGGCTACGAGAAAGACCCATCAGAAGTTCATATATGTGTCATACAGGTTTGTCTTCGTTTCAACATTCACTACAATCAAAATGCTCTGTACACTGAGTCGGGTTATTATCACAAAAACAAATTGAAATAATGACTGCTGTTCACGTTTTAATAATAGCATTAAAACAAATCTGTAAAAATAATTATTAGTTTAGGAAATTAGTTTAAACTTATACAAAGACATTTTAAATTTAAAGATTAGTTTATTAATTATTAACTTACGTTTTAAGGTTGATCACAAGACATACTATTAATACACTTCCTGCACGTCCTTTCCACCAAAACACTCACAAGAACGCTTCAAAAACCCGTTTTAGGCGCGTCCGAAAAATTACGAAGAGCGACTATTAGTTTAGTCATGTCTGTACGTATGTCTCTCTGTCCGTCCGTCAGGATCTTCATAAATATTGATATTTGAATATTTTTCAAAATTCTATAGGGAATATTTAATTTCTACTAAAATCTGAAAAAAGCGCGTACATTACATGAAGACCAATATACATTTTTATCACATCTCGCTCAGTTCTTCTTAGAATGAGAAATGTTTCAGATAAAAGTTTTATCGAAAATCAAAACATATTTTTTATGTTCAATAAAGTTATTTTTAATCGTGCCGTTTATGTGAAAACGTGGGTAAATATTGTAGATCAACGCAGGCCACAGGCGACAATATGGCGCATGCTCATTGCATATTGAATACCCACGGTTATAAAACAAACTCATAATGTGTAACACTTGGTGGTTTTCCACTGCAACAATGGTTGCACGAACACGCGTCAATGTTACGTTATACGTACAGTCCCCATATTGTTACTTCCTACTAAAGCCGAAACAACAGGGCAATATCTTTATATTTCCGCCATTTCAACTTAAAAACGCTTAATCGATGTTCCCGAAATTTACTATAACAATTAAGAAATTAGAAAACACCCTAATACGATAGTTTCAATTTCCTACATTCAGCGATTATAACAGATATGCGGATCTGTGAGAAAGAAGCGACACTAGCGCCCCTCATTTCTACTCGGAGGTCCAAAGTGATATATGTCAGTGGCACTTGGATAAATACACAAGTTCTTTGAAGGTAAAAATTTTATAAACTGTAAAAAGCTACATGATGACCGGAAGAATACATTATTTCGCTTAACTTTTATGGCAATAACTAATGAAACACTGGAGCTTGATATTTGAAATCTGAGATAAGGACATACTATGAAATATCTTTACATATTATACAAATTTCATGGAAAATCGCCAAATAAAATATGGTGCGACGCAAAAATTTGAGGTTATAACAGGGAAATTTAATGCAGACGAAGTATGTAATTAAGCAATTAGCTCTTCGCAAAAGTAAAATAAAACACCAATAACAGCATAAACTAATATGTGTATGTGTGTGTGTGTGTGTGGAACTAGAGCATTTTGCATAGGAAACTATGCTCCTTATGTTCTGCTCGGGATTCCTTGTAAACTGATCTCTAATATATAATGCAATTACATAGCAATACAAGAAAACAAATTATAATTAAAAGCAAAACTATAATATACACTAAATAACCAGAAAAATATAGAAGCCCAGCTAATCAGTTCAATGGTGTTGTGTGTTGATAATACCTTAAGCTAACAATGCTCCATTTGACACAACATTTATGTACATATAAAGGTAAATTTCAACCTACAACCTGCCATGAAGGCACAGAGAGAAAGTACAAGTATAGCTCTACTTTTCTTTAACCTCGGCGCTGGATGGGGGTGGGTTGTTAACCCCATGCCCCGACCGCATTAACCCCGGGAATGACACGGTATTCATTGTAACGGAGTCTCGGTGGGCTCCAGGGCCGGTTTGAATGGGTGCAGAAAATTTCGCTCCCACCAGGATTAGATCTCCGAACCGTCCAGTTCGTAGCTCTTCGCTATACCGACTGAGCTATCCCGACGCACCTTTTATTTCTATGTAACGTATAAAAGTTTTATACACGCAAAACACTATGAGGTTTGTGTCTCTTGCACGAACAATCTTCAGGGTTGTCATCCAATTTATATTTATTGCTTCTTTGTTGTCTGCGATTGAAATGTCGATCTTACGATTCAAATATCTCCACGCCTTTTACACAATTCTGCACAGTGGGTTTTGTATGATAGTATAAACAAAATCCTGTTTCAGGTAGCATATACATAAATTTTTCTTATATGTTCATATTTCTTAACAAAAGCAAGATGATGATAGAAACAGTCTGATCGGTTGTTCAAAACAAACCTGCTGCCCTGCGTTTTTTCTTCACACTGATCTACAACCTTTGTTTGTCTGCACTGTTGCAGAAATGTAAGATTAATTCTGGTATGTTTTCAGCTCATAACCTTTTTTAGCTGTTTACAGGCCGTACAACTTACTCTTGACAATAACAACGCGCGCATAAAACTATTATGTAAACATTAGTGTTTTGTCAAACGAACACTTTTAAGTTTAATTTGTTACACATTGTTTTGTGGCTTCCTCTTAGTCTGATATTTTCCCCTCATTTTAACATTAGTATGAACGGTACTTAATGTAACCGACCAGGCAGATTTCAATACACTGATGTAATGCACGGTGACGGTGCCATAATCTGAGAACCTGTAATGTAGGAAATGTCTGTACTACAACATATTGTTGGATAGTTTTATGTGTTGCGCTAAATGACTTTGTTCTTCTTTCTTCAGCCCTTAGTATGCAAAAAAAAAAAAAGAAAAAGGAGAGCTCCGTCAGAAAAAAATTAAATGTGTACTGTGGAGGTAGAACCGCCTTGAACTTTACTGACTGGGCCTTGATAATGTGTTCCGTGCTACGTACAAAGCCATTGCGAAACTGCGGTGTTTTTTGTTATGTGTTGTCTATGTCGAAACATAATTAGAGTAAAGCTACGCATTCTTGTGCCACAGGGTGGATCCCTAACGTGTTGAATGTTATGATCCTACTGTTAGTAGCTTTGGCTGTACAAACGTCAGAACTGTTAGACAGGACGGCAAAGTTAGGACCACACCCCAAGGTGGGTGCTTCTTCCTACAGCAAACAGGGCCTAAATGACAGAGGAGGGGATTTAAGCCACGCAAAAGGAATGCTTAGAAACACACAAGCAAATTGCTCCAGAAGTTGTCAAGGTTAACCCCACCCAGGATTTTCGGGGTGATATAAATATCAGTGTGGGTCCTTGTTGGTGTATCAGAAGCTTGTTAGCAGCTACAGTCAGAGCCGCAAAATCTCCACTCAGCCAACATGAAGGCCTTTGTAAGTATACAAAATTTTCCTTCAAGAATATTTCCACAAAAGTAATATGAAATTTGTACTCTACAGATGTATCTATTTTAACTTGAAACTTCTGGGGGGGATCACCTGGTTCTGTTCTGAAAACAATACCACCACGTACTTTCTTGAAGTCATATTCTAACAAACTGTCTTCATTTTTCTGTAATTCAGTTTCTTGTCTAAATGAAAATGTTGTAAATAAAATATGGCCTTTTTATTTAGAGTTCCTTAAACATAATACCTTAGATTTTCGTAATACCTTATGATTCCACAGCTCTCTTGACCTTGAAAGGATAACTGAAACACTGAAACATATTTTGTTGAAATATGAAATTTGTATTAAGTGCCAGTAATTTTATGTACATTTCGCAATAATATAAAAAATCAAACACATAGTAGCTTTTAAAGAATCTGTCCATTATCTTCAATTATATTTATCCAAACCCCCACAACAAACTGCCTTGTCATCTCAAAAGCTTTCGATAAAAATTTAAATTCTATTTGTAATCTCTGAAGTAGGGTATGTATTCCATGTTTAAATGTCATTAAATACTAAATTTCTAGTTTTGCAAGTAAACTTATGTTACATAACAAAATTCAAAATTCTGTTACTGTTGCACTCCTGTAGGTTTCCATCCGATGTGCTGCTAAAAGAAAACATTCTCATAAAAAGATGTTTCATATGCTGATTTGTCTCTGTCGTCAGTAGAAAAAGGACAAAACTTACGGAATTTACCACATTAAACACAGAAAATGACAGTGATTAAAAGTTAGTACTCAAACAATGAGGAACAAATTTATAGCTAGCCCAGTACTTTCAGAATCATGTATTATTGTGTCTTTGCGCATTGAAATGCTAAAAGATGTGCGGTATGAGCCAAAGAATCTTCTTTCGGATTTGTGCAGAACCACTTTGCCAGTTACCAAAGAAGGGGGCACATTAAGAGCGTGGTCTTCTGAATATTAATATTTATACGTTCATCTGTATAAAACTGTAGTGTCTCCCCAGTTGGTACCCTGGCCTGACTGGACCCGTCTCGTGGAGACACTATTACTAAAAGGGTGCGGTTATTGCCGTCGGCGCCGAGGTCTCTAACTTCTGTGCTGCCACCAGCCATACTTAAGACCATATTCAAGCTGTCGAAAATCTGGCGAACTACTCCGCCACAGAACGAAGTAAAATACAAATTGCACTCGTCTATATATATCACTTAGCTTATCTAGTCTTCCAGGGACATCAGTTAGTAGTTAACAGTACGTCAATTATGTCAGCCAAATTTAGTAACTAACCCAAAAATTTGTTCAATATAAAAAAATAAAAATACACAAACAACCATAATTTACACTGTCGCCATATAACAAATAAAAAGTTTAAATTTAGTAACTGTCCAAATACTCGTTTCACCTTCCTGTATATAGTCCAAATTATACCGGTAATTTAGGATTAAATTTCTAAATAAATTTTCCTAAATAGTCGTTTACCGAAATTGCTCAACTCGCGTCAGTTCACTCAAAGGTTTTCTAATACGTTCAACAGAGCTTACCCTGTATATTTACAGAAGCCTGCGTCCCTTACACATAATTTAAAGTCTTCTTTAGTACAAAAGTCAGAACTATCTTCACGTTAAACAACACATAAA
>Ga0123354_10020118_pt1 | contig 10492 bp, 10 predicted proteins | sample TergutLab28metaG_2_FD_97872 | JGI IMG/M metagenome (GOLD analysis project Ga0123354, IMG submission 97872) | Labiotermes labralis P4 segment gut microbial communities from Petit-Saut dam, French Guiana - Lab288 P4 | ecosystem: Host-associated > Arthropoda: Insects > Digestive system > Gut ...
GAAGAGGGGGAGTTTGGAACTTCCGAACCCCCCCAGGAAAGGAAACCAGCTAATTTTTTCGGTAAAGTGGGTCTAATTCCTTTGGGCCCCCTGTCCTGGGGGGGGGGGGGGGGCTTGATGACAGCTCGCGTCTCGATGCTGTTGAAATTGCGCGCGTCCCTGACATGCTTCCGAACTTGTGTTCTTCCTGGTCAGGCTAAGGACTTATCAGCACCCCTGTACACCTCAAACGACCAAAACACTGAGGTGTACCTACACAGAATGTGCAGTAAACAAGCTCCATGTTTTGTGGCCCTTGGTATTAAACGGAGGTGTTTGTTTGGGTCTGTTTATCACCCTGGGAGGGCCTCCACAACCGTTTAGGTGACTTGGTGGGTGGACCCACACTGTTATGTACCCGACGTGACAGCGATGCAGAACAATACCAGTTAAGCAAACAAGGCTTGAAGCAAACAGCCAATACATAACTGAGTTTCAATGAGCTACAAACGCCACTCCAAGGACAGAGAAAATGACTGGCGAGTAAGTACGGTTTTATCTGTACTGCCTTTTGTACGAACATCATAAATGCCTGTTATCTGTGAAGCAGTGTAATGATTCCTGCCTCTGCAACTATTCAGACACACGTGTGTACGGACGGGATGGTTGTCTGACCACAATCGCACAATCTTCAAGCACCCTGTGACTGGTGTTCGGCATTTTCTACGTTTCTGAACAGATGAACGAAAATTTGGCAACACTGACTGCAACTGAAAGTGGATGGACGCCGTCTGCATATTGCTAAGGTTCGGATTCTAACGCAAGGCAATGCAAGTGAGATGTGTTGTGAACGGTGTCGCACTTCGGTCTTTCCCCCTGCCAATTGCCATTCCACCATATTTACATATATTCCCCGCTCAAGTTGTTTCAAGTTATGAAAATTAAAAAAAAAAGTAAATAAATTGAATTGATAACATTTTTACAGCGGGTGCCGAACTTTTCCTTGTGAGAATGGGTGCAATGAGCAGAAGGCGGCGGAAGAATACTGATGGGCGATAACACAGGCGGCGAGGCGGCCATGCTGCTGCCGTTAAGTTCCAAAATTTTTTTTTTGTCCAATGTCCTTGTGGACTTCGTGGTCCTCCCTCCTGGGCATGGCAGGAGTGTAACCGACTTCTGAGATCGGGACGTCCATGAGGCGCAGTTACGTTGTCCCGATTATGTGAGTGGTGATAGAGGAAGATGTAGCGCCAGGAGGGCCCTTGAACCTAAATTCTCCTAACCTACCCAGACCATGGTCACCGTGGGAATCCTCCCCTTCATGGAAAAATTCCCCACGGTAGAGCCGGGAACCGAGCCCGGAACCTCATTATTAGTATTCAGAGACTCTGACCACTATACCACGAGGCTGGTCAAGTTCCAGAAAGTTGGAGTTCGGATTTCAACTGGACTCTTCGTGTATGCGTATATGATTGGCAGTATATAAGCTGTGCTCAGTTTCGAATTTCGTAAAACTCGACTACATCTGGATCTTCCCTAGCGGAACTACTGCATAAGTAACGGAGTGCCTGTATTCTCTATCAGCCTGCGGATGAACGATGTATTCATTAGTGGCCAGGGTTCCACAGTGACATAGTTTCACCCAACCAAGAGATCTGTCTCTCACAGCAGTGCTCACGATTCAAGTCTTCAGAGCTGTTACACCGCGTACACTGAAGAATAGTTACAGACGTTTCGGAGGATCGTAATTCCTCCATCTGAAGTGTCAATCGGTCCAAGCAGAGCAAGCTTTTTGTGACCTATTTCAAAACGCAAATAACATTTTACCAGCAGACATGAGTAACATCCCCGATGGTATGAATCTTCAAAGAGCTTCAGTTTCTGATCAAAAGACCTTTTTCCAGACACATCTTTTAGGTTTGGGGCTTTCTTGTGTCACAAATGCAATATGTTCAGATAAGAACTCGATCTCTCCCGTTCACAAGTGGTTATTAAAAGAGGTAAAGATGCCAGAAATACAAAAGAAGTCCAGAAGTGTTGCTTCTAAGTCTCTATTTATTGCCGAAATGTGTGTCAAGAACTCTGGACTACGAATCGCCATACAACACAATATTTCCCTAGTAATTAAGGTACTGGACATTTTGTGTATGACACTGATATCCCAATAGATCATTTCAGATAATACAACACGATGCATAAATATAACACTAGAGTAATACCTGAATTAGGCTATTACGAAATTGGGAATATTTGGTGCTGCTGAATTTGAAGACACCTTCACCACATATGAAAAATCAGCAAAGCTATTTTCTTTGTATTTGCGGCCAGGATAACGTAAATTTGATATTCGTGTGACCGTGCATTCTTAATATGAAATGACGTGTGAGACCAACTAGATGCAACAAATTATGGTTTATTAATAATCCATTAGCTCAACATGTTTCAGGCATCATTATGCCCACCTTCCGGAGCGCTAGACCATATGTTACTGCGAATGGTTTTCAGCACATCTTGGAAAGCAGGCCGTGTGCACACGGCCTGCTTCCCTGCTTTCCATCCATTTGTTGCATCTAGTTGGTCTCACACGTCATTTCAGGATAACGTAGTCGGTGCAGCGGCTCGCTACGGGCTTGACGGATCGGGGTTTTGAACCCAGCTGGAAAAGACATTTTCTGACCCGTCCAGAGCGCACACAGGACATCCCGGCTTTCTGTACAAGCAGTATCAGATGTTTTCCAGGGGGGCGAAGGGGGTAGAAGAGCCAGAGTTCTGAACACCCACCTCAATTTGGGGACGGGGTTAAGATGATTAGAGCTACACCTCTACCCTACCCCCCCCCCCTCGCCCCTTGTGTTTTCAAGAGGCTTGTTATTGGGTGAACTTTTCTACTCTCCTGTATCAGCAGATACCGGAATTTTGTGAACAATAACAGGCAATTCGCACATGTTGACATCCGAAAAAAGGTTGTTTCCTGAAAATTATCTCGAAATAAAACCAGCAGGGACTGCTGTACGCGGTGTACCTAAAGTTTCAGGAGTAAGTTCCCCACACCAAAACTAGGAAAAAAATTCCATACATGTCCACCAACACTTAGTTTTTCGGGGTACAGCCTAAAAAGTGTTGGCTTAAATCTTTGAGATTTTTACCTGTGGGGACACTTGAAATCCCCAGTGTAATGAGCTCCAATTGCAAACAAAGAAACATTTCACCAACGGATTATTTATGCCTGCTAAACCATTCGAAACCGCCCTGGGACATTTGAAAGGTCGTGACGATCCATGATCAGATGTGTCATAGTGTTAACTGATTCAGGCGGGGAACATTCTGGCCTTATTTTGTGAACTGTGACTTCATAAACAATAAGAAGCCAACAGTTGTTAAACTGGGGACATGTATTATAAATGTACTAAGTTGGCGTTATGTATAATATTACATAGTGAAGGTATTTATTGTAAAAGTACATTTCATCATGAAGGCCCAAAGGGGGAGAAGAGGCATAACTTCACTTTTTCTTTAACCTCGGTGCTAGATGTGAGTGGGTGGTCAGCCCCACGCCCCGGCCGATTTACCGGTGCCCATTGTGCAGAAGGCTCGCCCCCACCGGACTTCGATCCACAGACCGTCCAGCTTGTAGCGAGTCGCTGTACCAACTGAGCTATCCCGGCCCACAAATTAAATGTGATTTTTCAATTACAATAAAAAAAAAACTCTCATATCTGGACAAATGTTTATTTGAACATTTTCCTTTGCCTTTGTGTAAAGAACCTTTGAAGTTTGTCCAAGCATTCCAGATACACCCTGTATACTGTATCGTAGCATTTGATACCCTACATGTTTTCATATTAAATACACAAATGACGGTTCAAGCCTTGCCTATCGCATCCGTCTTCATTTACGCACCCGTTGCGTACTGCTTACCCATTCCACAAATTTGCTTTACGTTAAACATTCGTATTTTATGTCACTGGAATGTCCGAATTGTACCTGGATCATACTCTTTGGTTAACCTAAATGCGAATAATTTATTATGGATACTGCCTCACACAACATGCCAATACAAAATCACATCACACACTTTCAATGTGGTCAGCATAGACCATGCAACGGATAATTGGAGGAACTGTGACTGAAGCCCCGAAATGGGCAAAAAATTTTTCGTCCAAAGCGTTCAGACCGGCAATGGGGGACCATTGCACAAGTGGGTAATGCGGCGGGGGCGTGAAGTTCTACCTCCACTCCCCCATATGACTCCATGGCGTGCACAAGGGCAACTTTAATATTTACGAATTACAGCGGGGAACGAAATATTTAATAGCAATCCTGAAACTTGCTGGCAGTGGTTTGTTTAGGTATGTGAGGGTAGTGGTGGCTAATGTTACTCCTCCCTTATCAGCATCCCGCAGTTTACAACTCGTAAACAAAATGTTCTTATTTATGACAAAATAAAAGGTTGACCTTATTACTGAATCTCATAGGTGACATGAAAATACACTGCCAGGAGCGTCACAACCTGATTTGAAGTGTGTTGTATGTATTGACGAAACACCTAATGCCTTTACACAGTGTAATGTCACATAACATTTCCAAAACACAATAAATAATCCAGAGCGACATAATATTACTAAGATATTCTGTTTACCTCTAACGTATAAAGGTAATATCGACCTCGCATCTTTTTCAGCATACTGCACCAGTGTTCAAAGAATTTACAAAAAGAACATAATTTTAGCCTTTCTTGGTGTCATTGACATTAAGAGTATAATGGAACACAATATAATTTACTTACTTTCCGCAGATCCATTAACTATATAATGAAATGAATACAATGCAAATACGAACTGAAATTACACGTTACAGGTGGTTGATTCATTAAACTGCCTACGCCCATAATGGTTCGAGAACTCACTTGCTTCTACCACTTCGAAAAACGTCGAAATTGTACAGTATGTCAACAAATGAAATATTAATTACTTTAGAAGTAACAAACAGGGGGCTCTGCTTCTCTCAATAATTTTTTATGTACTAACACGTTCATCAGCACGGCATGCAACAGTGTCGCAGTTCGGTACACCAGTTTCATATGCCGACATTGTTTCCAACACAAGATGTAAAGTAGTTCATGTACTCACCGCCTTGCACACAAGATTCCTTACGAACGTAACTATGAGAACTTTAAGACGGTAGGATTACGTATCCTGGTCTCCACTACCGTTGAGGTTACTTCGACAACGTTCCAATTCAACAACAGTACTGTTTTGTGCTCTATTCAGCACCCTAAACCACACGAACCAGATTTTGTATTGCATCTGGTTCGAAAATACGACCACAAACACCTGCAATGCTCTGCAGCAGCTGTCCTTGTAGGCGATCCGAGCTGTTCTTGCCTCAGACCCTACTAACCAGCACTTGCAACCTGTGTGGAGAGTAGGACTGTTTGCTACGTAATATTCGGCAGCAGATTCAAATACACTGATTGTAAATAAGCAGCTTTTCAAAGCATAAATGACACTAAAGCATTTCGTAAAAGCACACCATATATCACCGTTAATTAGTAATAAAACGTGACTACGTGTGCTTGCCACTCGGTAAATAAGAGAAGAGTTGCTATATTAATTGACATAACTGTACTTGTTACCTGATTCGCTCGGCATTCATGGGTAGACTTTACTGACGCCTCGCAGAGGCTTTTTGCTAAGCACGAAACCGGTAAGACCGCCAATGTCGCACATTTCAATTACAAAACGTCGTATTTTAAAAATCTGTCGCGCCAATTTTGAAATTAATTTTTTTGTGCTTGATATTAATGTCATTACAATGTCGGCTTCCTAGTCCAAACTTACCTACACTCATTCACAACCCAGAAGGTTATGCTTTAGTGTCCATACAGCAAAAGTGAAAGATGTTTCTTTTATTTCAATTTTCCATGTCCAATTTGCCTCACCACGAATTTCTCGATGTAAATGTATCGTTGCAAACCTAATCACACTACATGCACGTTTTTCTTTCTTTGTTTCAAGTTCACCGCATTTAAGATTTAGTTTACATCTAAGTTTGGTTAGAATCAGTCCAATATGATCCTTATTGTACATTAAGCCAAGATCAGTATGCACAGAAAGTTGGTATAACCATAACATACAGTTTTATTAAGACTGAAATTTGCAATTTCACATACTTTGTACACTTAATGAAAGAAAATGCTACTCCCAAGACTTTTCTTCTTTATTATGCTAATGCGTGGTCCATCAGTAATCTGCATCCCCAGGTAGTCAGGACAATTTTGGCCAACTATAACAAAGTATTTCCCATTGAAATAGTAATAATATACAGGGTGTTTCAGTAGATAGAGTGAATATTTTAGGAGGTGGTAGTACAGACTATTCCGAGTAGATAAGTGCATATACACATGTGTCCAGTTTTCAATGGGTTTGGAGGTACAGCTGCTTGGATGTTATGTATAAAAAGCCTTACAAATGGTATGAAGGAAAGACAAATTACATATTGATTACATTTATTGGTTATGTAAATGATCTCAATAAATTGCAGCAGTTCAAAGTAAGTGCTCAAAAATCCCACCATTGACATCAATGCAATTTTCAAACCTCTTGGTAATAGTATGTATAGCTCACCTGAGGTTGTCTTGGTGTTCTTGTTTAATGAGGGCAGCACTATTCATAATGCCAGCGACCAATTCGTCTCTTGTGTTTACGTTTTCTTTGTAGACTTCACTTTTCATCCATCCCCACAGACAAAAATCTGTACATGCCAACTTCAAACAGCTGTATCTTCACACCCATTGAAAATTGAACACGTTTATATGAACTTATTTACTCGGAATAGTCCATACTACCACCTCCTAAAATATTTACTATTCCTCCTGAAACACTCTGTGTATTTATAGTTTAAGGAGTTTCACTTTAGCATCAGATGATGTCTCCCACGTGACGGAGTTTCCACTTGGTGATCTGGATAAGCTGGGAATCCAGACCAATCATCCCCCCCAGATATTCCGGATGACCAAGGTACTGCTGTAGTATGGAATATGTATTACCTGAATGGAAGAAAACCTGCATACAAATGATGTCTCAAGAGGTGAAGCATTTGTCACATACAATTGTACAGTTGATCAGATCTTTATTGTGCAGCGTGATTTGAGTTTAAATTTATGTCAAAATGTTAACACAGAATTTGTTAGTGGGGCATAAAAATTTACTTTATTAAGACAGAGTACCAGTTTTCAGAAAACTGAAGCAACTACAGACATAAAAAGTAAGGAGGAACTCCACTTGTTGAACTTAAGCAGGAGGGACAGCTGGCCTGTTTTTGCAACAGCACCACTCGCATAGGCATACAAAAGTTCTGCATTATGGTTGTGTTTGTAAATACTACCTCACAAACACTTTTCACACACAGGAACTTCATTTTTTCTGACAACTTGCGTTAGTCTTCACTGAGACCATTGAGCATGAGGATTGCAAGCACAGCACTCACCACTATTCCAATATGCTGTGAGTTGTGGTCCACACATTTCAGTTGAATGTATGTCAGTTAATGTTAAGCATTTACTCACCACAATTGAAGACAGTGCCGAAGCTGAAGAGGATTTTCCTCAGCTTGGAGAGAAGCATCACATATAACACACTGTTCATTACATGTCAAAGTTACTGCTCCCACCTGACACACCTGAAATGTTATTACTGACTGCTGGAAATTGCAAAGTAGGATGTTGAGTCACTAACACCCATACCAAATGCCACTAGAACAGGTCCACTGATCCAAAATTTCAACAGGACACACATACACACCCAAGCAGCATGCCGTTTTCACAAGCCTATATTTTTGACCACACAGAAGATATGCTCTAAAGCTTTATAAGTCTTGAAGTACCGTGTAAAAATTCAGAAAATTAAGTACCATATTACATGTCTTGTACCAGTCCCAGTAGCCACGCAGTCTAAGCCATAGATCTGCGGCTGCTCGCCTGCTGAGATCGTGGGTTCGAATCCCACCGGGGGCATGGATGTTTGTTGTGAGTGTTGTGTGTTGTCAAGTAGAGGTCTCTGCGACGAGCTGATCACTCGTCCAGAGAAGTCCTACTGACTGCGGTGCATCATCGCGTGTGATCTAGAAACCTCAAGAATGAGGAGGCCATGGTATGCGTTCGGCCACAGCGCCACAGAGAAAGAGAGACAGAATACATGCCTGATACGTCACACTAAAATTAGCAAGGTATTTTTGCACATTTAACAGCTTACTTATATTCAGTGTTAAGACTGAGGGTCATTTTTTGGGGACACTTATCAGGAAAAAAGGTGTGTTTTATGCAGCAAGAAATATGGTAAATGTCTCATAAACAGATAACAGGACAAAATCACAACATAAAGCATGTAAAAAATCGAAAACTTTGGAAATATGCAAATATTTGAGAATGCCACGGACAAATCAGCACTGCATGTGTAATAAAATTAAGAACCAACTGAATTCATGGAATGTCTTCTACATGGTCCACAATTCGTCTTCCCATATGCTGTCTAACAATACAAGACAAGTGTGACACTATGTGGATGACACAAGCCAATGCCACAACCCCAAGCAAGATGTCGGGAAATGGTTTAGAATACATGTTTTTGGGAAGCAAAATAATGTATTGCTTGTGAATGCTGTTGCTTCAAAAACGAAACTGTGCAAAAGCCTCAGCACACGATAGTGTGACAAGTTTTGTTACACCTCAAACACAATACCATACAATTCTTTCTTTCAACATTTCAGAATTTGTTTGCAAAATATATACTGTGACAGAACACAAAAGCCATGCAGACTTCAAAACTGTACACGGATCACAGACATGTAATTTCCCTTTCAGATGCCTACAGAATGAATCAGCACGCACAGAACAAAATAACACATAAAATAACTGGCGGAAGAGGTCATATGGGAATAACTACATACTTGGTGTGTCAAGCATGATGAACACAGACACAATAAAATGGCAGACAAGCAGTTAGGGCAGAAGGACTAACACATGCCACAAATTTAGGAACTAGACTAATACACGAAAGAGATAAGGCTGCAACTATATTGTGTACCCACAATATTACCTGTTTCACAGCAAAATTTCTTAGTATGCACATGTGTGGACAAACACACCAAAATTCCATACAACCTGTGTGGAACCAATTACCCATACCCATGAACATCAGCATCATGATGAGAACAGCCATAACGTCCACCTGCATGGCACACTGTGTAATGATCAATGACATCATGACTGGCACGTCCAGACTTTAGGCAAACACAGACAATATAGTGCTCTCCGAGTCAATTTAACTTAACATATTTATGCCGCTTTACACCTTCTTTGTACTACCTTTGTCGTTAATTCAGTGACAGGACCCTGTACAGCCTGTCATTTGTATGACTTCTGGCATCCAGTTATGACTAGATAGTGCACATACAATTTCTTACTTTCAGGCACTTCAATTTTAGCCTGCCTGACTGTTACATGTGTATAGCTGTGTTCTGGATATTTGATTTTGCCTACATGAGCAAATAGCCTCCCAAGTTGATGTGCCTGTCATTACCCTTCTCCATATGTGCATGCACAGGCACATGCGTGCACACACACACACACAGAGGATCCATAGAAAAATTATTAACTGGGAAGATATATTATAAGAATATACATATTTTAACAAACATTAATAACCATATCCAAAGCCTTGTAATGACATCCAATTTATCACTTCCACTCAATCTCCTGTTGTTATGTACACACCAATTCACTGTAAATACTCATATAACAGGATATAGTGAAAAGAAATTATTAACTGCATGCTTCCATCTGTTCTGTACACAAGTTGCCGTTCCTTCCATTGCATACACATCCGAACATCGAAAGCACTTAAGTAAAAGGGTAAAGTAAGTCAAAACACAACTAGTTTATTGGTTAGGTGTAAATGAAACAGCATGTTTCAGCCTACTCGGAGGCCATCATCAGGTTTACAAATTTCTACTTCCGAAGTTAACGCATAACAGCGACCACGCAACAAGCACACAACACAGGCCAGTCTGGACACGCAAACCTGACAAGACCATGAACTACATTAACAGTGCAGTGACAGCATACAGTTAAATAGTGATCCCATACACAACACAAGACTGTGTCAGTGCTACATGCAGAATCCAACACCACAGTGACTAACGCATTAAAAATGACAGACAGGACGCCTATTCTACAGTGATCCTCGTATTGCATACACAAATGTGCCAGGGCTACATACAGTATCCAGCACCACAGTGACAAACACTAGGACCAACAAACAAGACGTCTATTCTACGGATCTCCAACGCCACACATGTGAGGCCTATAGACCTGCCAATCGCCATCCGGACCCCCCCCCCCCCCCCCCCCCACAACCCCCGCCCTCTTTCTTCCATTTGCGCCTGTGCCTCCCCCCACCATCTCCTAAACGGAATTCTTTCTTTCAAACTATACAACAAACGAAACACACAGAGA
>Ga0123354_10020119_pt1 | contig 10491 bp, 5 predicted proteins | sample TergutLab28metaG_2_FD_97872 | JGI IMG/M metagenome (GOLD analysis project Ga0123354, IMG submission 97872) | Labiotermes labralis P4 segment gut microbial communities from Petit-Saut dam, French Guiana - Lab288 P4 | ecosystem: Host-associated > Arthropoda: Insects > Digestive system > Gut ...
CCAATATTGTGCGGGTGATAAAATCGAGAAGAATGAGATGGGCTGGGCATGTGGCACGTATGGGTGAGGAGAGGGGGGTGTATAGGGTCTTGGTGGGGAAACCAGAGGGAAAGAGACCACTGGGGAGACCTAGGCGTAGATGGGTGGATAATATTAGGTTGGATCTCCAGGAGGTGGTATGTGGGTGTATAGACTGGATTGGGTGGGCCCAGGATAGAGACAGGTGGCAGACGCTTGTGAGTGCAGTAATGAACCTTGGGGTTCCGTGAAATGCAGGGAATATCTTGACTAGCTGCAAACCAGTTAGCTTCTCAAGAAGGACTCTGCACCGTGGAGTAAGTAAGTAAGTAATGGAAAGCTGATTTACCTTTCCAGACATTATGGAGGAGCAGGGTTCTCAGTACAGGATAGTGTGTCACAAGAGAGATAATTCTTTCAGACTAGTGCATGGATTCAGCATGATCATGGAAAATCTGAATAAAACGTGTTATATTAGTTCAGACAGTGCACAGGGCACTGTGTATTGCTGACAGTGGCTGTCCACTTGAGCAGGTACAGAGTTTCAAAGGAGTGGGTTATGAAACAGGCTAATTTCAGATTAATACAAAAATATTTTTTGTGGTGTGGTGTTAACATCTGCTTCAGTTTTAAAGATTTGAGGCCTGTACTGACAACAATTATGCATAACATATAATATAATGTGGTAGCACTACAAATAAACACACCATACTCTTCATATGTGAAGTGAAAAGATCAAGGACTAAGTATGTATAATGAGAGCCAGTCCTTTACTGCCTTTCCTATCAAAGCTGACATAGAAAAGAAGGTAGCAGTAAATTTTAATAATTACTTCTACGTACATATTGCACACACACGAAACAGGTGCAAAATTTTTGTTTGTATGTGCAGTGGAAGGTATGAAAACAATGAGAATGTGGGCTAAATTTAAAAGGTAGATTGTGTAGTTACAAGAAGGCCATGCAACACTGAGAGCTATATTCACTTCCCCTTTACACTCTCTGTTCACTGACATTCCCTCTTGCAACTCCCTTGATCACTCAGCCAGTCATATGTCTATTCAGATTGCAGGAAAACTGCATATGTTCAGTGTTAAGAACAGCTGACTTTGAAGTATAACATTAAATGAAAACTATATGAGATATATATGTTGTACTATTCTTGTATTCAGGTAAAAATAAATAAATGCTGTAAATTTGTGCTCATATAAAAATGGCGTCTTTGTGTTTGATTTTGGCAAACAGGTTGTCTTGGGTTTGTCATGAACAGGTTGATTAATAAGGGAATGTTACTCTTCGTATCATTAACTTGCAAAATACAGGTCTTGTGGACTTACTGTGCCATGTGACATCCAAGTGCGATTAACTTTGCATGTGCAGTAAATGGGGACAAGTCCAGTGACATAGTCTGTATAGATAATGGGGAATCCATTTTTAAGATACTCTTTTGGACTATGCATTGCCAATTTTTTTATTTTGTAAGGAAGATACATTTATGGTGTCATATCCGTCCATCCTGGCCCCCTTGTAACATTTCAATCTAGTGACAGATTTTCATGCAGCATGAACATTGTGGTAATGGAGGTTACCTGGCCAATTGCACTGTCCTGTAGTAGACAGAAGAGAGATACAAATGGAATTAATTTGAAGAGCTGCATGTAGAAAACTTGTCATCACTAGGAAGAATGTTAGGTGTGTTTGTTCATTTGTTATCCATTACAGAGGAAAGATGCAACAAAAACTGTATTCATATATTAAATGCAGTACCTGATGTTACAGCACTTTTTGTCCCAATCTTACATAGGCAGAACGTGGCAAAGGGATTAAACGTGCATGCCGCATATTTGAGCTCGTAGGTCATGCCTGCTGAATCTTTTATGTGGTGCATGGCAACTTAAGCAAAAATTGGTCTTGCATGTGGGCAGCTTGAAATTAAATGTGCAAAATGAAGAGTGAATAGGTACATGTATAATTATATGAATAATTTCACCTCTGTAATTTTCTGCAAATCATATGCAATAGAAATATACCGATAATCATAAGAAAAATGTTTTAAAAATGTAATTCACAATCTGGGTTAGGGTGTTACTATTTTTAGCATATTTTTCTAAATTGATTATTAGTGTATGCATTTAAGACTTTAATTGCTGCTGTATTCTGTCTCAGCTTTGCCAGGGGAGGGTTTAAATAACATTTTCTCATTTAAAATGTCTCTGTGGGCAATGGAACATTGTGCTGTAGGTAACATGATGATGCCCCATGAATTACAGGTTGAGCAGGCTTGGCCAAAGTTGTCCTAGTATCACTTTGCTTAAGAAAATGGCTAATGGAGAGTTTATAGCATCTTCAGTGTACTCTTGAAAGTACTTGTTGGCTCCTGCAGAAGCTTTAATGATATATGTTGTCAAAATTTTGTGCACTCACACTCTCTGTCTCTGTTCATATGAGGCTGGGTGGTCTGAGAGGTGTGCTGAATGTAGTGTAGAAGTCATTCTCATGTAAATTGCCATGTTTTGTTGTGCAAGCGTAGAATCAAATTGGAAAGCTAAGCCTACAATTTTACATCAGAGTGCTCATTTATGTTATTGAACTTAGTATAAAAGTTTTAAAATGTGGAATACAGAAGCAGTTCCAAATGTAGGAATTTTTTGTTGTATCAGTTGATAATGGGTCATGTTGATCTGTCAGACCTTGATTAGGTTTTGGTATTTTGGGCCCAAGCACTTAGTAAGGCCAGACTGAGCTTGTGCACATTACTCATCACCATACAAAGTGTGGGCTTTGAACTTATGTACTCTACTCATCAAAATGCAAGGAAGAATATGTTTGGATCAATAAATCTTTTGTTTTCCTGGTTTTCTTGGGAAGGGTGTTCTTGTTTTAAAAAGTAAGTGCTTCATTCCACAGTAAGGACCATGAATAATAGGGCCCAGGTTATTACATTCATAGGGGCACGTGGTGGCCCAGTCAGTTGAGGCACTGGTCGCAGCTGTGATTCCGGATGGTTTCATTGGAATTTTTCATTGACTTAATCTTTTTGATGGCACCATGGCCCTGGGGTCAACTCAGCCTGTGACAGAAATGAGTACCAGGATTATATCCTGGGAGGGAAAGGCTGCCAGTGTGTAGGACTGACAACCTTACCACCTTTATGTGCCAACTGTCTTGAAATCTGGGAGCCTAAACCTCTTGGAACCCCCAGGACCTGTCCAGGCCTGTACAAGGATTGCTTTACCTTTATTACATTCATACTACTTTTAGTCACTGTCATTTCATTTTTAACTTCCTAATATGTAAGATTATGCATACACCATGTTGTTGGCCTGTGTGTGACTGTGTTCCTTCATTTACCTGAGTTTTACAAAATTGTTTGTAACATTATGGTGCTTGAGGCCTCCCCAGAGTTTTGTTTTTGGTGCCCATTAGTCATTAATATCACTGTGGATGCATGAACTTTGGGAGATGGGAGCAACATTAGCATCACTTAATTTAAGTTTCTGAAATATGTATGATAATAGATCTCCAGTTAAATATAGATTGCTTATTAGGTAATTTATTTGAGAATGTAATATAACATGGTAGCTCTGCAGACATTTTCTTTAGTTGTTTGACTGATTGTGACTGCTGATTAATCATTCAAGGTGCAGACTGTTGTAATTTGGTACCAGTTTATTTCTTAAGCATATTTGTACTTCATGTATGGAATATGTTTGTGAATCAACTATTACAAACATGGTGATCGTGGGAAATATTGGGGTTTTATTCAGCAAATTTATCACAGAATATTTCTTAAGTAATTAGTTATTTAGATAATGGAATGACAAAGTATTGTTACCAGTTGAATTATTACTGTTAATTTTTTAATGAATCTGATGAATGCTATATAAATATAAGTTGGAAATTAAAGATCTAAGGAAGGGATACATGGTGCAGACTATTGATTACTTGTAGATGGGAACTTTAGTTTTATGCAGACGTGGTGGGCTGATTGTGTATTTCTGTCATTTATGTGAGAATGGGATTGTAAAAAAAAATTTGTGTCTGCAGGTTTTGTGATTCACCTACGAGTGATCTGGATGCTAGAATGCCGAAAGGTCGAGGAAAGCGTGGTAGAGCAGCTGCTATTACAAACCCTGGAGGAGACCTGAGTAACTTCACAGAGACACGATCATCTGTGCATAGCAAACTGCGAAATGGTGGGGCCAAGGGTCGGCGTGGAGGTGCTGGTTCGTCATCTGGTTCTAGTGCAACGGCAGGAACTGGGTCTCCTACACCTTTTGCGCCACCTCGGCCAGAGTCGAACAGCAAAAGAAAGGGTCGGGCACCTGATGAGGAAGCGCTTGGAGCAGGAAAGAAGAATCGAAGCACACCTGCATCAGGAAGCAACAGTCCTCCTTCTTCACCTGTACTGCTGGAGTGTCCAGAACCAAATTGTTCAAAGAAGTACAAGCATATCAATGGACTTAAGTACCACCAGTCTCATGCACATGGGTCTGCAGAAGATGAAGACACAAAGGATGCTGCCAGTCTGTCAGAAAATGATGAGAGCAATGCAGAAGCACCAAGTCCAGCTCTTTCAGTCAAATCGCCTGAAAAGCTGACAGATCAGCAGCAGCAGCAACAGCAACAGCAACAGCAGCAGCAGCAACAACAACAACAGCAACAACAACAGCAGCAGCAGCAACAACAGCAGCAGCAACAACAACAACAACAGCAGCAACAACAACAACAACAACAACAACAACAACAACAACAGCAGCAGCAGCAGCAGCGTAAGGATGATGCTACAAATCAGAGCCCTTTGCAGACTCCTCCAGGTGGTCCTCAGGCAACACCACAGTCCACACCACAAAATGTTCCAGAACAACCAAGCCAATCAGTTCTGAACAAAAGTGGTTTGGTTTCATCAACATCTCCTCAGTTGCCACCAGTGGCTTCAAATCAGGCTCCTCCTGCCAATCCAGAACTAGTCCCAGCTCCTGTTGCATCAGCAGGTCCACTTCTGAGCCCTGATGCAAAAAATGTAGTAAAGCCTGGCGTTCTTCGTTTTGGACCACCTGTTGAAGACTTTTCAGTAGGCATGTTTTGTAGCAACAAGCAGATATTGCCAGCAACTCCAGTGGCAAGCAGCAGCACACCAGTATCAACCATTAGGGCAGTCAATGTGGCAGTAGCACCAAGCCAACCTCAGACTCAGTCTCTAACCCAACCTCAGTCCCAGTCCCAAACACAGATTCCTGCTTTACAGCAGCCTCAGCCACAGTCTCAAACTCAGCCACAAACCTTGCCTCAGCCACAGTCCCTTCCACTGCAACAGACCCTCCCTCATCCACAGTCACAGCTGCCAATAACTAATAAGCCTCCTCCACCTCAGTTCAAGGTAAAACCAACTGCTTCCCTTATGCCTGATGACAAGAAGAAGTTGCAGGGTCACAAGAAGAAGAACCGTAAATCTCCTGCTGGTAGCCCCCATCCACAGCCTGAACCATCTTTTGGTGTGGATGCATCTGGTCGTGATGATGTACAGAGCCCTGCCTATTCAGACATATCGGATGACACTGCTCCAGTTTTGGAATCTGAAGTTGGTGATGGAAAGAGCAAAGGACAAAATGGAGACAAAAAGGGAGAAGTAGGTCAGGGGCCTTCTCCACATGCCATACCACATTATGGCATATACCCATTTTATGGCCAGCCACCATATCTTGTCCCTTCTGTGCAGCAGGATAGTAAACCAAAGGAGAATAATGAAAAACTAGTGGAAAACAAAGGTACGGAAAAGGACAAGAAAGATGGTGCAAGTAATGGTGATTATCAACAGAAACTGTTACAGCCACACTACTATCCATATGGCTACATGCCAAGTTATGCTTACAATCTAGAACCTAGTTACCCTGTGGCTGTTATGTCTTCAGATGATAAAGGGAAAGAACCAGCTGGTAAGGAAGATAAGAGTCCTAGCCCATCAGATCATGGGAAGCCTATTCCTGCAGCTCCAAGTCCACTCCAGGTGCCTAATCCCTCTAAAGTGAAGATTGAACCTGGGCCTGGAGTGAAGGATAAGCATCAAAATGAAAACCACCAAATACTGAAGGAAAGCATTGAAATGAAGAATCAGATGAGTCCGTATCTGTATTCACGTCAGCAGCAGCAGCAGCAGCAGCAGCAGCAGCAGCAACAGCAACAGCAACAGCAGCAGCAGCAGCAGCAACAGCAACAGCAGCAGCATCAACAACAACAACAACAGCAGCAGCAGCAACAGCAACAGCAGCAGCAGCAACAGCAACAGCAGCAGCAGCAGCAACAACAACAACAACAACAAGAAGAATTGAGGAGATATTATTTGTACCCTGATCAACAGCGTCGTAAGGAGCCACAAGGCCAGCCAGAACCTTTGCCCAAACCAAGCGCACCTCCTTCCAAAGCAACATTACCTAGCCCCAGCCACAAGCATAAAGACAAACCTTCAGAAGACAAGAAGGAGGATAAGGTGAAGCAAGAAGGTGTGAAACCAACAATGGAGACTCAGGGTCCTCCACCACCACCAACATCCTCTTATGCCTACATCCATCCAAGTTACATGCAGTCACCTCATTATGGTGCATTACCATTTGATCCTGGTCATCCAATGTATCGAAGCATTAATCCCATGCTGGTTCCAGGATATGGGACAAATCCATACCTTCACCCTCAGATTCCTCGCTACCATGCACCAGAAGATTTATCACGCCCACCTTCAGGGCCTACCAAAGCACTGGATTTGCTGCAGCATCATGCTAACCAATACTACTCATCACACAAAATCCACGAGCTTCAGGAACGTGCACTGAAATCTCCCACACCTAAGACCGCAGCATCAAGTGCATCACCATCAGGAGCAGGAGGTCCACCAGTAGTGACAGTTCCAGGGCAGGGAGTACCTCAAGGGCCTCCTGTTTCTGTGGCAGGTGGTGGACCAGGAGGGCCTGCACCTCCAGGAAAGCAGGTCCCTGGTGATGGAAAGGAAACAAGATCCCCACCTCCTCAGCGTCATGTGCACACACACCACCACACCCATGTGGGTTTGGGTTACCCCATACTTGCTGGCCAGTACCCTGCACCTTACGGAGGTAAGCCTATGGTCCGGCCCTGACAATAGTAATTGTAGGCTTTCCTGAACCTACAGTAGCTGCTAGTCGTTGCCATGGCCTGTGGCAGATGTATAGTACAGTACACCATATTGGTGATGTGTCATTTTCGCTAATTCACCCTCATTCCAGAGAGCTCACAGAACAGTCATATTTTGTTACCAAAAATATCATTGTTATAATACTTGTAAAATTATTGTATTTGCAGTACAATACCATAGGTTTTAGAGAAGTCTGTGATATCTTTTATGGCATTATTGAGTGGCAGTAGACACAAGCATATATTATTTGTTTGTAATGTGTCGGTATGCAATTTGTAAACCTTGTATGTACATGATATATCTTTGAGCACCAAATTAAATTGTATATGTTATTAGTAAGTACTGTAAAAACTTTGTGTCCATGCTTTACGTGGAGGGGACTGTATCTGTAACAACATATTTCTGTCGTTATTACTAACAAAGGTAAATTTTTGGCATGGATGTTTTCTTCGTCTTCCATATATTCACTATGCCAATAAGCAATGTATTTATTTACATATTCACTGCCATTGAAATAGGTTTTACTCAGTCACAACAGCTGGTGGGGCTTCTTCACTTCTGGATTACACTAGTGTTGCTAGCATATTCTTTGGGCGGGTAGGGGGTGTTTGGAGGGTATCACATTTGCTAAGTACAAAGACAGCAAAGTTTTTATAGTGAAGTAGTGCCTACTCAGCTACAAAGTAGAACATAAAGTAGTATTTCGCCGTGGTACCTTGGCGCACAGATCGTTAGTTGGTCGGATGCTTGATGTTCAAGGAACTGGGCCATTTGATCAGTGAAAATCAACTATATAGATAAAGAAGAAGATAAGACATACCACAGTATGCAGAAATAATTTCGATTCTGGATCCTGAACATTGTTAAATTTAAATTAACAATATGGATACATGGCAGTTGGAGAACAGATGTAATTCAAGTTGAAAATAGCCATGGCATGAAGCACTAACAAGAATGTGAGTACGAGTGGCCGGGTAATAATATGCATGTTTCTTGATTGCAGCGGCTGTGCTAGCGAGCCAGCAGGCAGCGGCTGTGGCCGCCACAGTCATCAATCCGTACCCACCAAAGTGAAGTGCGCCTAGTGTAACACTCAAACCCAGCATAGTGCGTGTGCTTGTGTGAATGTTCGATGATCTAGTGCATAAACATAGTGACATGAAGGCCATGCCTCCAAGATGTTGGACAAAATACCGAAGATATGTACAAGCAGAATGGTACAAGATCTCTCAGTTGTTGTGTCTTCAGAATGAATATTGATAAAATGGAGAATATTGACAAAGATGTTGCTTGCTTATGAGGGTTCAGAGTATGCTGTGAAAGTTAAGTGTACCATATACAACAGAGCTTGCAGAAGTTCTGCTAAGAATGTGTTATGTCTGGTTTAAAGTTACAGCATAGCAGAAACTAGCTTTTGTACTCATTGACAGGTCCCTGACTGTATGAACCATTCCAAGTGTGTTTCTGTGTTAGTATTGGCACAGCTGAAATGTTGGAGATTTTCTTGCAGACTGGATGAATGTTTTGCAGTTAACTGTAACTATAATGAAGTATATTAATCTTTTGTGTATATAGTGTAAAGACATAATTCATTGTCTTTTTGGAGTCATAGTTTATGTAGACAGAGCAGAAGGTTTAAGCTCCATGTGTATTTTTAATGTTTTTCAATTGATAGAGAAATGGCAACAGGTTTATATTTATCACCGCCGCCGCCGCCGCCACCACCACCACCACCACCACTACCACCACCACCACCTCCACCACGATCAGCCCCCATCATCATCACCACCATCACCACCACCACCACCACCACCGCCACCAACCACAAAATTTCAACTAGATTTTTTATTGACGAAAATACAACATTTTGAAAATAGCTCTCTCTCTCTCTCGCTCTCATTAGATGACGAAGTGAACGCACTAGATTTTTTCTAATTTTTTAACCTGAGGTTGGTAATGTAGCCACTCTCCGAAACGTCGTGCTCTTAGAATGATGTATTTAAAACTCATCATGAAAAAGTCCCATTTTGGTTCCATAAGAATATGAAAATATTATTGATAAAGTTGTTTCTTATAGTAACGTAACTAAGTAGCAATGTGCTACAGGCGACCGAAACACCAAACCGCTGTATCGAAGCCCGTCATTCGAATTGCTGCACAGCCAGAGCCATGCAACTGTCCCTTTTGAAATTTGTCTCCTTAAATCTTAAAGTCCGTCTATTCCTCGCCCTTCAACATATATATGTCACCATCTAAAGTACATTGTGCACATATGTATGTATGTATATATATATATATATATATATATATATATACACATGCTGTCTGTCTCATCCTAGACACATAGTCGGGTCAATATGTCTTCCTGAATCCCTAGGTCCTAAAAATGGCAAGCGTACTGTAAGCCGACTCTACAAATCTTGAAGTTTCTCTTTATGAAACTGCGTAATATTCCTCATTTTTTCTTACTTCTAAGGTTAAAAAGACTTGAAACATTTAAAAAAATAAGCAACGATGGAAAAGTTTGTAAGTTCATATATATATATATATATATATATATATTAGGGAGTGTGCATCAGATTTTGTTAACACAAATTTGTAGCAAATTCCGAACTGAATTAAAACAAATTTTTAGAAGCTTCCACATATACCATCCCTCTGAAGGAGTTACCATGGTGCACAGCGCCTCCACGGCACGCTGCATTGCACACAACGTTCGTTACCCGTACGCAGCCTCAAACATGATAAGCCGCAGTCACAACCTGTTTCTGTAGCTCCCACATTTATTCATGCAACTTGCGGAATAACGTTTGTGCCTGTGCCTGTGCCTGTAACAGATTTCAACCTTTGGTCGCCGTGAAGCCGAAGCCTTCGCTCTTCTCGGAAGTTCAGCAGCCCTGGTTGGTCGTTGTTCTTCGAAGTTTCGGTACTGCGTATCGGTCGCATCTCCATGTACAGTGTACACTGTACCTGAAACAGTGTCTTCTAGGTTTAAGTGACATGCACGGTTTGCCAGTGCTATGTACAGCAATCCGTTACAGACAGGCATGTAGGTGATCGTGTGTACTGTACACGATGTATTCGGTGCCTGAAGAAAGATTCCCAAGGCCAACGCATTACCATTCCTTACAATATCATACACATAAAACAATTTCACCTCATTAACCTCAGCTACAATCACGTGATTATTTTGAATTATATTTTGTTAAATTCTGACACACACTTTCAGAACTGGAGGATGCATGTTTCTGAACATGCTCTACTCGTCGCCACATACAGTAATACACATAACTATGTTAAAGAATGCCA
>Ga0123354_10020123_pt1 | contig 10490 bp, 6 predicted proteins | sample TergutLab28metaG_2_FD_97872 | JGI IMG/M metagenome (GOLD analysis project Ga0123354, IMG submission 97872) | Labiotermes labralis P4 segment gut microbial communities from Petit-Saut dam, French Guiana - Lab288 P4 | ecosystem: Host-associated > Arthropoda: Insects > Digestive system > Gut ...
GAACGTCTGGTACCAGTTGTCCCAGGTGTTCAGCGTGTAGTTGACGTGGATGCCGGGGTTCGCTTGGTTGAAAGCATCGACCAGCTCTTTGGCCTTCGTGTCATAGACCCCGCTGGGGCCCCAAGCCATATCCCAGAATTCCAGGTTGACAACGTCAGTGGCTGCTCCGCCGCTGGTGCTGCCGCCGCCAGACGGAGTGCTGGTGCAACCCGCGAAGCCGCTCGCTACCAGCATTGCCGAGAGCGCAACAACGACGCTCTTCAATGCCTTGTGGTGGTGACTCATTTATTGTTCTCCTTCTTTTTGTGATGGCCATCCAGGCGAATGTGAGAGCTGCCGGGGATGTCCGAAGAGGTGAGACCGTCCGTGGGTGCGGACGTGGCCTCTTTCAGCGCCGCTGCGAGCGACGTCTGAAACTTGTGTTGAGGGTCTGTGCGCAGCGCTCATGACTGCGCGCCCTCATCGTGCGCCTCGAGGCGCACGGTATTGGCGGCGACGGCCAGATCGGCCAGCGCCAAAGCATACAAAAAGTCATCGACCATGTCGTCCAGGCTGTAGCGCGGGGCCGCACCGTCCATGATGGCCAGCAGTTCCTGCCATTCGGCGATGTAGCCATCGGTCTTGTAGGGGCCGAAGGTCGTGGCCGGGCTTCCCGGAGCTCCGCTGACGGTCGCCGTCGCCGACCCGACATGGACGTAGGACGGCGGCATTTGCATCATCAAGTGGGCGCCGTGGTCATTCGAGATCGTCAGCGTCCAATCGGCCTGCCAGGTGTCACCCATGCGGGCCAGCAACTCGACGCTGCCAGCCGGGCCTTCGGCCGTGATTGCATAGCCCCAAGGCTCGGCTATCTCGGCCTTGGTGACCCTGTCGAGCTTTGGAATGAAGCGCCGGATCAGCGGCAGGTCGTGAATCGCCAAGCCCAGCACTCCCCCGCGCAGCACGTCTGCCGGGCTGGGCGGCTCGGCCGGCTCCGGGGGTGCCGGCGGACGAATCATCTTGGTGGCCATGTCTTCGTAATACGAGTTTGGCGGCAGGTAGGTCGCACAGCGCGCCCGCACCGGCGCCTTGACCTGCCCGGCCATCGAATCGTGGGCGGCGATCCACGCCGGGTCGTACAGATGCATGGCCCCCACCACCAGCGCCGGGCCGGCGGCCCGCACCGCATCGGCCACCGCTTGGACCTCATCGGCGCTTGTGGCCAGCGGTTTCTCGGCCATGATGCCCTTCACGCCGGCCCCGCACAGGGCCTCGATCTGCGCGGCATGAAAAGCGTTTGGCGACGCCACGACGGCGATGTCCACCCCGTCGCCAAGCATATCGTCGAGCGTGCCCGACGCATGGGCACCAAGGGGCGCCGCCACGGCTTCAGCCAGGGTCTGGTTCGGATCGAAGATGTGGGTGACGCAGACTTGGTCGCCGAACATTTTGAGCGTCGGCAAGTGGATGGCTTGGGTGGCTGGCCCCGCACCTACGAGACCGACCCGTTGCGTCTGCATAAGGCCCTCCTTTGCGCCGCTGGCCTCGCGCCTCCGTGCGCTTGGCTTTTGTGAAAGTCTATGGCCTTTGGGAAGTCAAAGTCCACCAAAACTGAGAGCGCTTTCATTGCAAATTGGTAAAGATTTCCAATCACACCGCCGTGTTCGTCGGGTCGTCCCCCAAAGGCACCAAGGCTGGCACAGTGAACTGAGCGTCAATCGACGTGTCACCACCGGCGTTTATGGCTGCCAGCACGTGCGTGACGTGCGCGGCCATCGCGCCAGAGGCGCGGGGGGTGCGACCAGCCCGCACGGCGGCCCACAGCTCCACCGCGCCAACGCCGCGTCCCAGGTCGGCGTAACCGCCGGACGGTGCCAGTTCGCCCCACGCGGACGGGTTGTCGGCCAAGGCGACGGAGCCGCGCAAGTCGAACATGTTCGGGTCGGGCAGGCGCAAGGTGCCGCCGGTGCCGTAGATCTCCAGCCCCGCCATCCCGGCAAAGGTCTCGAAACTCAAAGAGACGGTGCTGAGCACGCCTGACGCGTGTTCCAAGATCGCCGTGGCATAGGTGGGCACGTCGACGTGCAAGGCGGTGCCTTTCAGCGGCCCTGACCCCACCACACGCGCCCGATTGGTCGTGCGCGAGCAGGCGTGGACGGCGCGCACGGGCCCCAGGTGGGCAACCAGCGCCGTCACGTAGTAGGGCCCCATGTCGAGCACGGGACCGCCGCCCGCCTCGTAAAAGAACTGCGGGTTCGGGTGCCACGGTTCCGGCCCGGAACCGCCCCATATCGCCATCGCCGCGAACGGCTCGCCAATCATCCCGTCCGCCAGGGCACGCGCCGTCGTCTGGAGGCCGGGGCCGAGGAACGTGTCGGGCGCACAGCCGACGGTGACGCCGGCCTTGGCGGCGGCCGCCAGCAGTGCGTCGGCCTCCGCCGGCGTGGCGGCCAGCGGCTTTTCGCTGTATACGTGCTTTCCGGCGGCGATGGCGGCGCCGTTCAACTGGGCGTGCAACGGTGGCGGTGTCAGGTTGACAACCAGATCGATCGTCTGGTCGGCCAGCAGCGCGTCAACCGTGCAGGCCCGGGTGTCTCGCCCCGCGGCAGCCGCCTGGGCACGTTCGATGTGGGCGGCAGCGATCGCCGCGATGTGCACCGATGGCACGGCGTCGAAGGTCTTGACATACTGACGAAGGATGTCGCCAGCACCGATGATGCCGATTTGCAGGGTCTCAGAGTTCATGATTTCACCTCTCAATGGTGGTTGTGGAACGGTCATCCAGCAGGTCGCGGGCGACCACGATGCGATACTCGCCTGGCGGGGTCACCCAGGCCTTGGTGTTGTCATCCCATGTCTCGAAGGCGCGCCGGCGAATGGTGACCGTCGCGGTCACAGTCTGCCCGGGGTCGGCGTCCACACCGGTGAAACCGGCCAGCCAGCGGACGGGACGCTCGACGACGGTGTCGCCGACCACCTCAAGATAGGCCTGCACCGTCTCGTGCCCGGCCCGGCGCCCGGTGTTGGTGACATCCACCTGCACTGTCACATCGTCGCCGTCAGGAAAGACAACCAGGTTGCCGTAACGCCAGGTTGTCCAGCCCAAGCCGAAGCCGAACGGGCGGGCCGGCTTCTTGCCCGCCCGGAGCCAGCCGCGGTACCCGACATGGATGCCTTCGGTGTAGTCGATCAGCAAATCGTCGCCGACTGGCAGGCCATCGGGCACGGGCACGTCCCCGTAATCGGCCGGCAAGGTCCACGGCAGGCGACCAGTCGGTTCGGTACGTCCGCTGAGCACGTCGACCAGGCTGCGGGCGCCTTCCTGGCCGGAGAACCATGTCCACAACACGGTGTTGGCGCGCTCCAGCCAGGGCAGCACGACGGGCGCCCCGGCGTTGACGGCGATGACCGCGTCGGGCCGGGCGTCCAGCACCGCCTCAACCAACTCGTTCTGGTGCCCGGGCAGGTCAAGGTTGCCCCGGTCGAAGCCTTCGGACTCGACCTGCTCGTTCGTCCCCACGACAACCACAGCCAGATCCGCGTCGCGAACCAGGGCGACCGCATCGGCGATTTGCTGCTCGGGCGTCGGCTGAGGGATTTCGTGGTAGATGACGGCCCGCACGAAGCTGTTCCAGTCGCTGTCGTCAAAGTGCTGCACCTCGATCTCGAGATGCGCCACGCCTGGGCCTTCCACCGCGACTGTGTGGAAGGGTGGGTTGTGATTCTCCGAGCGCAAGAACACCAGGCCAGCTGGCGTCTCGTCGCGGGACTCGTAAGCGAGGGTTCCGTTGACGCTGAACTTTTGTGCACCAGGCGCTCCCAGGCCCACCAGGTGTTCGCCCGCCGCCGCCAGCGTCAGATCGGCCGTCAAACGCACCCTCTTGGTGTCGCCCGGCAGATCGAACCAGAAAATGTCGGTTTCGCCGCGGGTCTCTTCCAGCAGCACCGCGCCGTCATCGGCAAGAGCCTGCACGTGGACGCCTGGTTGACCGGTAACGGGGTCGGTGACGGCCGACGGGTCAGCCACCAGCGGGGTGACGCGCGACGACGCGCCGGCCGCAACCTGCACCACCGCGGCCGGGAAGGCCTCACCGAAAGCTTCCAGCGCGGTGTGCACACCCCCTGGGGCCACAAGCGCCGAACCGCCGCCCTGGATGTACATGTCCACGGCGTTCGGGCCGACGACGGTCACCGACTTGACAAACGCCGGGTCTGGCACCGGCAGCGCACCCGTCTTGTCGGATAGCACGACGACGGCGCGGGCGGCCAAGCGGCGAACGACACCGGCCTCGTCCTCCGGTTTGACAAGACGCCTCGGCGCGGGCGCATCGTAACCGTCCAAGCCGCCGACCCGGCTGGCCAGCAGCAGCAGGCGGGCGACCTTGTCGTCGATGAACGCTTCAGCGACGTCCCCGCGCTCGACGGCGGCCAGCAATTGCCCATCTGACCATGGGCCGGCCGGACCGGGCATGACCAGATCGAGCCCGCCGAGCGCCGGCTCGACTGTCGTCTTGGTGGCAGTCCAGTCGCTTACGACCTCGCCGTCATAACCCCATTCGTCCTTCAGGATGCCGGTCAGCAGACGGTGGTGGGCGACGGCCGGGGCCGCCTCCACCCCATCGTCCAACCGGTTGTAGGACGCCATGATGCTCCAGGCGTGGGCGTCCTTGGCTGCCCGCTCGAAGGGCGCCAGATACACCTCGCGCAGCGGCCGGGGTTCGATGCGCGACAGGTATTGGGTGCGCATGGTTTCCGATTCGTTGCCGATGAAGTGTTTGACGCAGGTGCCCACCCCCTCGCCCTGGATGCCTTTGATGACGGCGCAGGCCATGTCGCCGCTCAATAGCGGGTCTTCCGACTGGAACTCGAAATGACGCCCGCCCACCGGCGTCCGCTGGATGTTGACGACCGGCGCCAAGATGATGTCCACCTGGTGCCGGCGGGCCTCAGCGGCATGGATGCTGGCGGCCTGCTCAGCCAGGCCGGTGTCCCAGGTGGCGGCAACGGCGCTGGGGCATGGCAGCGACAGCGAGCGCTCCGACGGGTCTTCTTCCTCGCCGCGGATGCCCGTCGGACCGTCAGACATGACGAGTTCTCGCAGCCCGATGTGCGAAGCATGGGTTCGCCAATGGGTTTTGCCCGTCAGCAGTTCGACCTTTTCTTGCAGAGTCAGGGCGGCCACGCGGGCCAGGATATCGGCGGTGATGGCGGGGTTCGGACGTGGCGGCATCATTGCGTTACTCATGATGACATCCTAGCCATGCGTTGGGTTGACCCTGGCAGCAGGTGGAAGCGATTTCACCTAGGCGGACTCGCGGCACACGATGTGGGGCTCAATGATCTCTGGCGGAACGGCGACGGCGCCGTCTTCGAGCACCTGCAAAAGCATCTGCGAGGCCCGGCGGGCCAGCTCTGACGACGGATTGGTGACCGAGGTCAGTTGCGGGGACGAGTTGCGGGCAAGATCCGAGTCATCCACACCCACCACCAACACATCGCGCCCGACGACCCGCCCGAGGCTCTGCAGCACACGCACCGCGCCGACCGCCAGCCGGTCGGACTGTGCGAAGACGGCGTCGATGCCGGGGTCCTTCTCAAGCAGGCGTGCCATCGCCTCCGTGCCGTCCCGGGAAGTGAAGGGCACATGGGCAACCGGCCCGGGCGCGGCGCCGGCCTCGCCGAGCGCCTCCAGCCAGCCGGCCAGGCGATCGCGCACCGGGGTCATGTCTTCCGGTCCCGCCAAGCAGGCGATGCGGTGAGCGCCTCGCTCCAGCAGGCGGCGCCCTGCCAGGTACCCGACACGCACATTGTCGACGTCAACGTACATGGCCGACTCGGCCGACCACGGCCGGCCGACGTACACCAAAGGCGCAACGTGTTGCTCCATCTGAAGCTCCAGCAGGCCGGTCAGATGGTGCGACGCGATGATTGCGCCGTCGACGCTCGACTGCAGCAGCCGGTAGGCCTTGGTTGGTTCGTCGCCGGGCCGCACGATGACGAGAATGAGCTGGTAATCGGTGTCGCGGAACGCCTCAGACGCCCCGATGATGACGCCGCCGAGGAAGGGATCGCCGAGCACCAGCAAGTTGGGCTCTGGGATCACGAGTGCCACCGCGTTGGCCCGGTTCGACGCGAGTGCCCGGGCCGCCTGGTTGGGCGAGAAACCAAGCTCATCGGCGGCGGCACGCACCTTGCGCTGGGCCGATTCGGACGCCGGGCCCGAGCCTGTCAGCGCCCGGGAGGCCGTCGCCCGGGACACACCGGCGACGCGGGCGACATCATCCAGGGTCGCCCTGCTCACCATGGGATGCCTCCTGATCGATAACGCGCATGACACATGCTATCCCCATTAGGCTGAGAGACGAAAGGAGCCTTTCATGCAAACCGATTCATTCCGCTGGGGCGCCGCCACCGCCTCGTACCAGATCGAAGGCGCTGTTCGCGAGGGCGGACGCCAGCCGAGCATCTGGGACACCTTCTCGCACACCCCGGGACGGGTGGCGGGCGGCGACAACGGGGACGTTGCCTGCGACCACTATCACCGCTGGGAAAGGGACGTTGAACTGCTGGGCGATCTTGGCGTCAACGCCTACCGGTTTTCACTGGCCTGGGGGCGCATCATCGACGCCGCCGGACGTCCGAACCAGGCGGGCATCGACTTCTATTCGCGCCTCGTCGATGCCCTGTTGGCTCACGGTATCGCGCCGGTGGTCACCCTTTATCACTGGGATCTGCCCCAAATCCTCGACGACGCCGGCGGCTGGTTGAACCGCGACACGGCCCATCGCTTCGCGGATTACGCCGCGGTGGCAGTGGCGGCGTTGGGTGATCGCGTGCACGACTGGACAACGCTCAACGAGCCATGGTGCTCGTCGTTCCTGGGCTACGGTGCCGGTGTGCACGCCCCCGGGCACACCAACCCGGGCCAGGCTCTGCGGGCCGCCCACCACCTCAACCTGGCCCACGGCCTCGGCGTCTTGGCCATCAGAAGCGAGTGCGCGGGCGCCAGCGTCTCCGTCGTCTGCAATCTGCACGCCATTTTCGGGGCGTCCGACCCCCCCGCCGACTTGGCGGCCGCCGAGCGGGTGCGGCGAATCGGAAACGACATCTGGACGGGCCCGATGCTTGACGGCCAGTATCCGGCCGGGCTCATGGACGAGACGGCCGCCTACAGCGACTGGTCGTTCGTCCAAGACGACGACCTGGGCACCATCCATCAGCCGCTGGACGCTTTCGGCGTCAACTTCTATTCTTCCTCGCAGGTTTTCGCGGACAACCGAACCTTGACCCAACGCATCGCCGATGACGGACCCACCTGTTGGGTGGCCGACAATGTGGGCTTCCGCGCACCCGGTGGGCCGCTGACGGCCATGGGCTGGAACATCGACCCGTCAGCCCTGACCTGGCTGCTGGAAGACTTCGCCGCCCGCTGGCCCGGCCTGCCGGTTTTCGTCTCCGAGAACGGCGCCGCCTTCGACGACGCCGTGACCCCGACCGGCATCCACGACCAGGCCCGCATCGACTACATCGACGCCCACATCCAAGCCGTCGAGGCGGCCATGGCCGCCGGCGTGCCTGTGACCGGATATTTCGTCTGGTCGCTGCTGGACAACTTCGAGTGGGCCTTCGGCTTTTCGCGCCGCTTCGGGCTGGTGCGCGTGGATTACGACACTCAGCAGCGAACCCCGAAAGACTCCTTCGCCTGGTACAAGCAGAGGATCAGCCGCTAGCCTGGCCGACCCAGCGCACCTCGACCGTCGCTCCAACCGGTGCCAGCGGTAGCACCTTGCCGTTGAGACGGGCGCCGTCGACGGTCAACTCGCCTGGGCCACCGGGATTGTCGACCGCGATGTGGTACGTGGCGCCCCGGAACCGCTTGATCACCGTGAACGACCCGAAACCGGCGGGCATCTTCGGGTCGACGATCAAGCCGTCAAAATCGGCCCGCACGCCGAGCAGGTAGCAGGCGGACGCATAGTACGACCAGGCGGCTGTGCCCGTCAGCCACGAGTTTTTGGCCTCGCCCGGCCGCGCCGACCCCGGCCCGGCGACCATCTGCGCATACACATACGGCTCTAACCCGTGGACGTCCGCGACCTGTTCCCGATAGGTGATGCGCTGGTAGTAGTCGAGCGCGCGTTCAGGCGAACCGGCGATCGCCTCGGCGATGATCACCCACGGGTTGTTGTGGCAGAACACTCCCCCGTTTTCCTTGTAGCCCGGCGGGTAGCTCGAAATCTCACCCAACTCGACGTGATACCTGGTGTACGGCGGCGCCAACAGCGCGATGCCATGCGGGCCGGCCAGATGCTGCGCGACCGAGTCAAGGGCTTGCCTGGCCCGTCCATCATCCGCACCGCAACCCCCCATGACGCACATGCCTTGCGACTCGATGAAGATCTTGCCTTCGTCGTTTCGGGACGAGCCGACCGGGGCGCCGAACGCGTCGTAGGCGCGCAGGAACCACTCGCCGTCCCAACCCGACACGTCGATGGCGTTGTGCATGGCCGCCAGTGCCGTCGACACCTCACCGGACGAAACACCGCGACGGTCGAGCATGACCACCAGGTCGGGAACGGCCCAGCAGAAAAGCCCGGCGATGAACAGGGACTCAGCCACCAGCCCGTCGCCTCGCCCCTGGGTCGTCTGGAACGATTCGCCGGGCTGCGTGGAGAAGCAGTTCAGGTTCAGGCAGTCGTTCCAGTCGGCCCGCCCGATCAAGGGCAGCCCGTGTGGGCCAAGATTTGAGACGACGTGACGGAACGACGCCATCAGGTGATCGATCAGCGGCCCGGCCTGGGCCAGGTCGTTGTCGAAGGGCGTCGGCTCGTCCAAAATCGTCCAGTCGCCGGTCTCCTTGATGTAGCACGCCACGCCGACGATCAACCAGAGCGGATCGTCGTTGAACCCGGCGCCAAGGCCGTGGTTACCCCGCTTGGTCAGCGGCTGGTATTGGTGATAGGCAGAGCCGTCCGCGAACTGCGTGGAAGCCAGGTCGATGATGCGCTGCCGAGACCGGTCTGGCTCCATGGCCACGATGCCCAGCAGATCCTGGTTCGAGTCACGAAACCCCATGCCCCGCCCGATGCCCGTCTCGAAGAAGCTGGCCGAGCGCGACAAGTTGAATGTGGTCATGCACTGGTAGGGGTTCCAAGCGTTGACGGCGCGGTCGAACCGGGCGTCCCCCGAGTGCACGACGAACCCCGACAGCTTGGCATCCCAGAAGCGCCGCAAGCCGGCCAAGGCGGCCTCAAACTGGGCCGATGTGGCAAAGCGGGCCATCAGGTCGCGGGCGGGCGCCTTGTTTACGATGCCTGTGACCGGACCGGGCATTGGCCGGTTCGTGCTGATCAGGGCGGGGGTGGGGGTTTCCCACTTGTCGTCGGACGGGTTTTCAACATAGCCAAGGCCGAAGATGATGTCGCGGCTGGCGCCGGGGGCCAGCGTCACCTCAATCTGGTGCGACCCAATCGGGTACCACCCGGACGCCACCGAACGGGTCGATTGGCCCTGCTGCGGCACAACCGCCTGGCCGAGGATCCGGCCTTTGCCGATGAATGCGTCACGATCGGTGTCAAAGCCCACGATGGGCGAGTTCGTCCAGAAAACGGCATAGTGGTTGCGGCGCTCGCGGTACTCCGTCTTGTGGTAGATGGCCGAGCCGTCGACTTCGACCTCGGCTAACGACAGATTGCGCTGGTAGTTCGTCTGGTCGTCTAGCGCATCCCACAGGCAGAACTCGACGTAGCTGAACAGGCTGATCGTTTTGGTCTGCCGACTGGTGTTCGTCACGACCGCCCGGCTGATTTCGGCGGTCGTGCCTTGTGGCACCAGAGTTGTGGTGGTCACCGACACACCGCCCCTGGCCCCGGTGACGGTGGTGTGGCCGAGGCCGTGGCGGCATTCGAAGCTATCCAGCGGAACGCGGCACGGCGCAAAGCTCGGGCTCCAGACGTCCATGCCGTCGCGAACAAACAGATACCGGCCGTTTTCGCCCGTCGGGATGTCGTTGTAGCGAAACCTTGTCAGACGCCGCAACCGGGCGTCCTCAAAGAAGCAGTAACCACCTTGGGTGTGGCTGATCAGCGAATAGAAGCCGTCACTTCCGAGATAGTTGATCCAGGGCTCCGGAGTGTCGGGGGTGTCGATGACGTATTCGCGGGCTTCATCGTCGAAATGTCCATACTGCATTGCCAGACCTCCTCGTCCATTGAGTTGACATTAGCAGAGTTTGTGGAATCGCTCTCACTCCGGGGCGGCCGGTGTGCCACAATGGTGGCGTGGCACTAATCGTCATTGACGCCAGATCGCCCGCCGAGTACGCGATGGGGCACCTGCGGGGCGCCGTCAACATCGACCGTCACAGCCCCGGACTGGACGACCGTCTGAGCCTGTTGAACCCGGCCGATACCTACGTCGTCTACTGCAACGGCGGCCACCGGGCCGGTCAGTTGCGGGAACATCTGGAGAATCTCGGCTGTTACCTGGCTGACAGCTACGGCATCCGGGCC
>Ga0123354_10020127_pt1 | contig 10489 bp, 2 predicted proteins | sample TergutLab28metaG_2_FD_97872 | JGI IMG/M metagenome (GOLD analysis project Ga0123354, IMG submission 97872) | Labiotermes labralis P4 segment gut microbial communities from Petit-Saut dam, French Guiana - Lab288 P4 | ecosystem: Host-associated > Arthropoda: Insects > Digestive system > Gut ...
CTGAAGATGGATGTATTAACATCTGAAACATGTTGAGCAGTAATTGACATAATAAAGCAAGTGTCATCAAGTTGGTCTACCTTTATTCAAATATCAAGATGATGCACGGTCCAATACGCATAAAAGTACCTACTTAGTTGGTTAATGTCTTAAGTGCTTATAATCAACTTAATATGGCATCCAATTTTGAGATGAGCCTTATTATGTGGTAAGACATTCTAAATTTCCCTGAAATTGTGTGTTGCACAATTAATTTTAATGGTTCTCCATAGATGACTACGTAGTTCCTTTAAAAAAACCAAACTAACTGTGAAGAAGAAGAATGCCTAATTTGATGGAAAATGTAGAATCATACCAGAAAATAATATGTGCTGTAAAATCTGGTATGTTTACTCTGTAAGTTCATTTAACAGTATGATCCTAAATAGAATTATGATACAATGTTCTTATTTCTAGATACTGATCGTCACATTCGTCCTTGGGATTGTCTTTGCTGCTACAGCAACAAAAGAGACCTCAGTCACTTACCCAACTATACAAGCGGTGTCAACAATAGCTCACGTCAATAATGTACATGCACCAGACAGTCAGCAACAAAATACAGGATCTGATGATGGTGTATCAAATAATTCCACTGACTTTGCCACATATCCAAAAAAAGAAAGTCTAACAGATATTAATATAACTATGGAAGAGGTTGAAGAAATCTTAGCTGCTAATCCTGAACTGCCACGACTGTCACGAAGTGAAATATTGGAGATTCTGGATAACATGACAAGTGCCACACCAGAAGGGGAATCAATTTCTGCAAGTGTCAGTCACACAGGACATTACAAATCACGTGAGGAATATTTAAGGGCAATGAGAGCACTGATGCTGGTATTGCCTTACAATGCAAAGAATCTGAGTGAATCAAAAATACAAGAATTATACACAAAAGCACCTATAATACGGTTCATTGAAGACAATTCGGAAGCTGTCACTACAGTTAAGACAAAAACGAAAACTTCACCAGCCTTTACTCTTCTACCAAGCACTACTGTAGATCCACAACAAACAAAATACACAAATCATGAAATTTATCATCAGAGCCATGATTCACAACCCACACATCCTGACTCATATCACAATTATGAATCAGAAACAAAAGCACCACAAACGACAACAACAGCATTAACCATGAAACAAAATTCATCAACCAAGAGATTTAATCATCGTCGACGTCGCCCAACAACAACTACAACCTCACAGACTCCTGGAAGTTATGAATATCAATTTCTGAATGAGCATTATGAAACAACGAAGTTATCTTCAGGTGGACAAACTGTAACGACAGTGTACCCACAAAAAACTAGTGATTACAACACAAGAGATCAGTATTACCAATCAACGAAGACAGTAATGGTACAAGAAACTGTAACAACAGTCTATCCAGAAAGGACGAACTTCCAAGATGGTATTATCTCACCCAATTACATTAGTCAGGACTACAATGTTCACCTCCAGTCCCCTTTACAAAATAAAACTATACATTATAATGGACTGCAACCAAATGCCAGCCAACAAAGAATTAAGCCAATCAGCACAGCAAATGTTAATGAACCACACTCATCAATGGAAGTTACAGGAATAGGATTTGACCTACCTAGTGATATGAAACACCTGCTAATGTCTTTCAGTGTAGATGATCAACTATCAATTCATCCAGTCCACAACACTTCAAAAGAAATTATGCCACTTGCAACATCAGAAAAAGGTGGGTCATTTCCAGAACTACCCAAATACAGTAGCCAATATTCTGCAAGTGAATTGGTATTTGAAAGAACTACAACACAAAAACCAGTCATGCGGGATGATGTTAAAGAAATTCTGGAATCCATAGGACTGTTTCCAAACAAAGAAAGTCAAGATGGAGTGACTGAAACTCCATCAACAACAACAACAACTACTACTACTACAACTGCCACACCAGATGTAGCATCAGCAGCAGAATCCCTTTCATCCGAAATGAAAGATCTCCTGATTTCTTTTGGACTTCTTCCATCAGCAAATGATATTCAACAGGGCTCAGACAGTGTGAGTGCTGGATATGTAGGAAGTCCAGTTGTTGATCCCATTTCATATCTTAGTTTCAAACCTCTTCCTATTACAACAAATCATAACAAGGAGGATAAGGAAGATAAACAGCTGATGAGTAGTGACATGAAAGAGTTTCTTGCATCTTTCGGTTTGATACCAACATCAGATTCTGATGAAGGTTATTCTGGTACAGGAAGCTTTTCTGAGCATGGCAGTGTCCATAGATATCGGTCACAAAAGGCATTTACATTGGACACTCAACCTTCAGCAAATAACATTAGTAATGTAACTACCAACAAACCTGATCTGAGCTCTAATGTAACAATGCCGCATATCAGTACTGACATGTTGACTGATGAAATGAAAGACATTTTAGAAAATCTTGGGTTTCTGCCATTTTCAAACCTATCTATGAGAAAGACAAATCCTGGTGAAGGCCACATTTTCAATCCCTCATCCCATTTAGCATCTCTCCATCCAACAAAGGAGGAAGCACAAAGACTAACAAAACTCCTTGATGCCATCAAGAAGCTGATGAAAGAGAATGGAACTATTACACAAGATGAGATTGATGCCTTGAATGCGTCTATATCTAACATTCTTCCACCTGCCACTGTGAAACATGACAGCAAAACAGCTCATTCTGCAAGCAATCTTGCCAATGTTCTGCCAGTATTATTCGTTAAGAAGAATAAGTCAGTTCCTCTGGATCATATAAAAGATGCACCAGACCCACTGTCTTTGGAAGAGCTTCTGTTAGTAACAGATGACAACAAAAATGAAGTTAAACGCCAACAGTCAAGTAATGGAACTACAACAGAAGCAACTAACCAAGATAAAGGACCTTCACTCACAGATCTTGCAGATTCATTTGGTGGTAGTACTGAGACTACACTAGGTGAAGTCAGTGTAAGTGATACATTACCAACAAAGAAACCAAATGGACTTTACTTTCTTCTTGATTGGAATACTTTCTTGGACGTTGGAGAAGAAGGCAACAGTAAAAGAGTAAATTTGCGTTTTAATCCCAGACTAGGAAACAGAAGAGATTTCTTACCTGTGACAGTCCCATGAGGATATTCTTAACATGTGAATCTTCAGGCCTTTATAATAATTTATACCTAATCTTTTTTTTCTGTTCTGGTGTGATGACACATTATTCTGGTGTATTGTTATGGAGATATTTTGGTGAACTTGACTATTTATGTCACCAAGTCCAATGAGTTTTGAGGTTCTCACAGTAGTGAATGATAAGGTCATAGTCTTATGGGATGTGACAACATGTACTATGGTAGGTGGGTACTGATGTTTATGAGGAACATATGAGGTACCATAACAATGGGACTAGAACCTTCTTGTGAAGTGTTTTGTGCTTACCTACCATGACTATACACATCACCTGAAGGTGGAGGTAGTATGGCACTCAAAATATTGGTACCCACTAACCAGATGACACAGTATCACATCCTAGAATTCCAATGATGTTTAAGTTGGAGTAATTACACAGAGCCCCAGCACTTCCACTTTTGAATCACAAAACAGTGGAGGATTGCAATAAGAATGCAAAATTCCCCTCTGCCTCCTTGCAAGGAATTGTGTACATAAGTGACACACCACTAATTCTGCATTATGACCTTCAAAGTTGGGCGACCAGTCCTCCAAAGAATCGTTACTCAAGAACTGCATAGATAATTTTTTAATGAATAAAGTACTGATATTCCATAACAGTGGCAGGCTAAAACTGATGCCTGTAGTGAGAAAGTGGAAATAAGTCGCATGGTTAACATCCCTCATACCTCTCTTGTGCTGTTAAACTTCTCCTTTCAACATACTACCCTATATTCCATTCCAGTCATCTTGCCCTTATGTTCACAAAAATTTTGAAAGTGATAATCGTCATTAGTGGCAAGAGCTTGGGGCTGACTGACACAGGTCAGATGGGATTGATGATACATACAACAGCTGGTGGAAAGAGAAAAGCTTTGATCAACATCATTCCCATAATCAATGGGACTTATTTCCATACTGTCTTTGCAGTTACATGTAAGATATAAAATGAAGAGAGAATAAGAAATGTAAATGCATAAAAAGTCCATGCTGCCACACATACTCAAGAGAGATGTTGTCATTATTTTTGTCTGGTCCAACTTGTGTCTTGTGTATAGGTGAATGCAAATTCAGGAGGGTGTGAGGACCAATGAAGGAGTAGAAAAGTGCAAGAATAACTGAAAGAAACTGATATTTCAACCCACTGTTGTAATGTGAGTGGGCAATGTGACCAAATACTTGTAAATTATTACACTGTAAAATTCAGTGACTGAAATCATGGATTGTGATGCAAGACACAACACTTGTGTGGGCTCATGAAAGAAATGGCCAATTTTTAATCACTTATGTCAAATGTGTTACTCTTAGTGAGATGGAAGGTTGTCACGGTGGTGAATATTAAGACTATGGTCTTATGGAAAGTGACACCATATATTATAGTATGTAGGTACCAAAATATCGGTACATATTTACCTTGCAATGTGGTGTTACCTCCAGAAGCCTGTAATATCTCTTGCTCTCGAAGTTCTTTAACCTTTGTAAAAAACTTTTTCAGGTTATTATTATTATTTTATAATTATTAAGGCTTTGTACAGTAAGTGAATCCAAATAAGTTTACAAGGCTTTTGTATGTACTTTGTTCTATGTAGGGTATTTTAATTTCTTACAGCACTCCTCATTTTGCATATTGTATTGTGACAAACTTTTTTCTGAAAGCAAAATGGGCAGAAAACTGTAGATTGTATTTGGATACAATAAAATATTATCAGTCATCTTAAAAGCACTTTATTTGAACACAGAAAATATCAATCATATTTTAATGTGATCATCTCCCTGAGTGAGTCTTTTCCATGGATTTTGCTGATACCTTCAGGACAGTGAAATATGCCACAACAGTTTCCTCATACCTCTATTAGAGGCCATGATTTCAAAAATTAATGCAGCATTCTTAAATGGCTAACAGTATTTTTTGTGTTCTTATATAAAATATGAAAAAACTTCTCTGTATAAACTAACTGCCTTCCTTATTCTCTGACTGCACACTGCTAGGTCAGACAGATGATGCTGTCAACTTGTATTTGTTATACCTGAGTACACAAAAAGTGTAAAACACTCTGTGAGAACCAGTTTTTGAGAACATTAACCGTTTAAACGCTGAGTTAAATCCCATCTGCCACTTCCTGGCATTGTTAGGAGCTCACCATATTCTCCACATTAGCAGAATAAGCGTTAATTAGCTGAAACATGTGATTAACAAGGAATGTTCAATAATTTCTTTGAATAATGTATGTGAAGCCACTGTGATTGTAAGAGTAATGTACACTATTCTTTCGATGCTTCCCTGCACCACTGTCAGTGTACACACTGATGATGGCTTATGGTACACAAATAAATCAGTGAAACTGTAAGGCAGTGGACAGGAACAGTTCTGTACATCATGACAGATGCATGTTATGTATGGAATAAAGTTCATACAGTAAACACTTGGTCAACGTGGTTTGGAACACATTTGGTTAAAAATAATAAAATATATGGGCAAAAGATTTGCCAAACACCAAAAAATGTAAAAACATATAAATACACATGGTCAGTTACTCACTTAACCAAGGAAGCTGTCTATGAGCTACCCAAGCACTGTGTAAGTGTTTAAGTCCAAAAAAATTCACATATTTTAAGAATGCTATGTCCATAAATGTTTGCTTTCAGGTAACCCCATTTTTCCCTTAACAGGTTCAAACAAAATAGTTTTGTCCAACACACTCCTTCTATATATCTCATGCAGTGATCCCTTGACTAAAGCAGGGGTTTTGCATTCATATCACATCATACAATTTATTTTCATTCTGTGGAACCATACAGGAATACAAAATCCATATGGACATGGAAATAGTTATATTTGCTTAAAAAGTCTAGAAGTGAATTTAAAAGTGTTCAATAATTTAATTACTAAGTCTAGTACAATATTTGAGGTTTGAACATAACATAAATTATTTTAATATAAAAGTAATAACATTAGAGAACCAATTTAGAAGATACAGTACTTAGTGGCCAAGAAAATAATTTACCACATCACTTCATAACAGACAAAGATTGGTAGTACATTCATGTACTTATGTTACACACACAAACATATCTAATAAACAGATTAGTAGATAAAGAAAAAAGAAACACACATGCATATCAACTTCATGTGCTAAACTTTCATACACCAATCCACATCATATGTAAATATATTTAACTTTTTTCAAAATTCAAAATATTCATCCAGAGAGTAAAAGGAATTTTCATATAAAAATTTCTGTAAAACCCATTTAAATTTCTTGGGATTATCAGACCAAATTTTTATATAAGTAGGAAGTTTATTAAACACCTTTTCACCTAAGTATTACGCTCCCTTCTGATATTTAGTCAATTTCACAGAAGGTTGGTGAAAATTTTAATGTTGCCTAGTGTCAATGAGGATGAGGGATCACTGCATTAAGTATTTAGTTATAAGTTTAGTTTACATTTAATATGATATAAATTGACTTTAATTATAAATGACAATCCGTACTATTTCACTGCCTACGCAGATTAAAATGAAATGAGAAGTTTAAAACATGAATGTGTCTACCGAATGTTGTAATGGACTTATCAATGATTATCAGGCCTATTCCTCACATTCTGAAAGTTCTGGGTGCATCCCTGAAGTCAGGTTTTTTCCTTTGCTCCTGATGTGTTTACCATTTCCTGAAGGAGTGATGGAAAAGTGGCTGTCAATTTTCTAAGTGTCTTTCAGATATAGAACAGCCTGTTGTGCAGAGCAGCTGATCTCAGTTCAAGAGACTGCGTCATTCTGGAATGGGTGAAAAGAGGAACCTGAACAAGTTTCCAAATGTGTATCAAATAATAAGGAAGACCTTGCATGTGAGCAGAGAATAAGGCTTGCAAAAGCAACCTAAAGTGAGAAACTGACAATAACTTCTTGTCCACCATTATGATAAACAGAAGGAACGCTAGCGCTATGGGTGTGAGGGGCTCAGCATGCACTGACAGGCATAAAAATGAATATTTAAAATGAAAACATTTGATTTTCTATGCTAAAAATTCTTAAATTATTAAAGTAAATAACAAAATTCAGTAAACAACTGATTTTATAAAACTCACAATTTGAATAAGGAAATCTGCTCATTGGTCTCCAAGTCCATTACTTGTAAGTTGGCTTGCTGGGTTGCTTGGCATTTTGTTCAATCATGTAGTGTGTTCATGCCAAATCTTTTTTGATGTACAATCTCCCGAATAATGTGATTGGCCATTTCATACCCTAAAGTGTAACAGATAATGCTATTATGGATTTCAGAATTTAGATATTTCCAACATCTATGTTACATATTTATGTATGACTGAATAGACCGTGTATGGAGAGTGTAATGTTTTTATTCATCGTTAGAACAATTAAAACTCACTTTCAGTGCTGATTGTAGGTAGTCCTTACACAAAACAATAGTTACCAATAGACCTGTTTACATGTGATACTGCTTGTACTTGCTACCACTTGGAATTTCTAGTGATGAGGGGAGCAGGGTGGGGTGGGGAGTGAGTGACACAGACCATCTAGAATTCAGTTACTTAATTATGACGTTGAATTCCCAAGGGAATCAGCCCACAGCCTGCTTGCACAGAATCACATGAATTTCATTGTAATTGGAAACTTTATATACGGGAATGGTTTCAGAGATGCTAATAAAACAAGCATTTTTTCTAGGCGCACCAGATATAGCATTCCTATGAATAAACAACATAAGATTTTGATTACTTCCCCCATCACTAACCTGTCATTCCAGGTACTGAGGAAATTAAGAGTAATTTGAAGTGTTAATGGAGGAAGGATTACGACCATTTGAATATTGAAAGGACATGTGTGCTAGATGTTGCAGTAGTTTTAGTTCTTATACCAAAGTGTAGGAGCAGTAAAAAAAATTGCCTTTAAGTTCTTAGGTCATTACAGGTAATGCCTGATAATCCAGAATATTCAATAATTCAGCTCCTGTGCGGTCCTTTATGAGTTCAGTTAATGGAAATTTGCTGCATACAGAAGTCACACAACAGAGAAATATTAAAAGGATTTCATGTGTTTTACATTAAATCCATTCTGTGCAATGGGTGGTAAGATAAGTCACTTTTAAACAGAAATTCATGAACCGAACTTTTTCATTTATAGTATTTATGAGTCTGCATGTTAAACTTGAAGATTCTGATGTCAGTGTAGTAAACATGAGTTTGGCAGCTGAGCTATGAAGACGTTAAATATTCCTTGTGTGTTGATACAATGTGCAGCTGAATATGTTTGAAAATTTTCATGGTTATTTACAATGAGGTATATTAATGAAAATATGTATTCAGTTTGAACAGGTAAAATCTCTCATTACTTAAATGGACTTCTAGATGCATTTCTGTGTTTTGCACTGACCATAATTCTGACTGTTGTTTGTTGTGGAGTGAATATGTACCTTTTTACTGTTAGATATTTACCCCATAATTATGTTCTTTATTTCATTCTGGAGAGAAAACATTTAAAATAAAATGTGTTGAGGGACTTGATGTGAAATGCAAACATGATGTTATTGTTATCATTGCATATTATGGGTTCTGATTATGTATTTATTTATGGAGGTAACTTGCTTATATAGCGTATTATAAAACAGGTGCCTGTAATAGACACTTGTGGAACTCCGTTATTGTTCCATTAATGTTTATCTCCACGTTTTGTCTTCTGTCTGCTAGATAGATTCTGAATGAAAATGTACCTCTTATTTGAATGCTATAAAAATGCAATTTGGTTGAAAGATTTGATGATTATACAGTCAAAATCCTAGGCCAAATTGTAGAAAATTCTTCAACATACTTTTCCTGATTAATACATTTGAATGTGCTGCCTGTTAGCTTGATGACACCCTTTGCAATAGACATGATTATACTGAAGCCAAATTGTTCCAGGACTAATCTGTTACAAGTACGTAAATGAAGTGTTAATGTGTTGAGTATCACCATCTGAAGTATTTCAGAGAAAAACAATGATAGAGAAGGCCTTCTCTTTCTTATTCTATGGTATGCTGTTAGATGTTAAGGGAAGGTACATTATATATATATACAGTGAGTGACTTGCTGAGGGAAGATACATGTATATGGTGAGTAAGTACATGTATAGCTCAGTGAGTGACTAATTGCAGATAAGCAAGTTTTCAAAATTTACATTTGTCACAGTGATGAGTTTTTATTCCAACTTATGTAGTGCTAAAAATGCTGGATAGGAGGGTGTGGAGTGGATTCATTTTCCTCATGAAAGGGACAAATGAATGGCTTTTAGGAACATGACGATAAACTTCAGGTTCCTTAAAATGTGGGGAATGTGTGATTTTGGCAGGGGACTTCCCATTCCTTCCCAATAACTCAGTATATTAAATCAGTTAGTACAGCTATTCTTTACAATGAAACAATACTTTTTTCCAAGTTTCTACATGTTTCAACCCCAAAGGGTCACAATCAGGTGAGAAAATAGAAAAAAAGGATGGTGCTTAATTATTAATATAAGAATTAATGTACTATACAATTGATTATAACAAAAACTATATATGCAAGAAATCTGCACATTATACGTAATTTAAAATTCTGTAGGTGCTAATTTTAATACAATAGCATAGATTTATGTGTAAGAGATCTTTTCATAATAGTGATAGTAGTTGTGTGGCCTTTATTAAAGTAATATCTTACATGGAGGATTTGGCTGGCAGAGGAACTGTTAGCTTCTCCAGGAGTGTGCGTTGCAGATTTAGTTAGTTGCATATACTTGAGGTTTTTTAAATGATGTTACTTTCAAACTAGTGCATCATTCGTTCCATTTTTAAACTCAATTTTCAAGAGTCCATTCTAACGTTGCTGCTGGTCTTTCTCTTGAAATGCGCGCCATCTTCTTTCGGTGTGTGTCCCTGTATCCGTGATGCGTTCCCTCATCCATTTATCTGCAAACAACACGAAAGAAAACAGATTGGTGAAAATTACGGAGCATCTAGTCGTATAATAGTTTTTCCTCCCTCAACTTTTGGATATCTATATATTCTTCGCTTAAATTAATACTTCTTTTTCTCTGTCAATTATTTATAACCATAACCATACTTCCATAATCACTTACCTAACCATTTAAAACTCCTGGCCAGCGATGTGAAATGTTTTAAAATATCTCTTAAGAGATTTTTATATCATTATTCGTTTTACACGATCAAGGAATATTATGAATATAACGAGAATAAGTACACATAAATTCATTTATACGTGTTTTGAATTCAACCTACATTATGATTATAAACTTTTATAACAATTACCATTA
>Ga0123354_10020128_pt1 | contig 10489 bp, 2 predicted proteins | sample TergutLab28metaG_2_FD_97872 | JGI IMG/M metagenome (GOLD analysis project Ga0123354, IMG submission 97872) | Labiotermes labralis P4 segment gut microbial communities from Petit-Saut dam, French Guiana - Lab288 P4 | ecosystem: Host-associated > Arthropoda: Insects > Digestive system > Gut ...
GCCTCCGGTACAGGTCATAATACTGGTACAGCTACTTCCCTCCAACGTGGCCTGATCGGGACTGTAACCGCAGCCTCCGGTACAGGTCATAATACTGATAGAGCTACTTCCCTCCAACGTGGCCTGATCGGGACTGTAACCGTAGCCTCCTGTACAGGTCATAATACTGGTACAGCTACTTCCCTCCAACGTGGCCTGAACGGGACTGTAACCGCAGCCTCCGGTACAGGTCATAATACTGGTACAGCTACTTCCCTCCAACGTGGCCTGATCGGGCCACGTTGGATAGAAGTAGCTGTACCAGTATTATGACCTGTACCGGGGGCTGCGGTTACAGTTTTTAGTACTCCTGATGATGGGTGCTGTGACACCCAAAACATATAGTGTGACATTGCAGTAAATAAATATCTGCATCGTGTTGCATCTGGTTGGATTTTTATTAACATTTCCCCTAAGCCTCCATCAATAGACACGGCGTCATATTCCAAAAACTATAATCTTCAACTATATTCCACCATACCCAGGTGCAGAACATAAAACTCTGTCTTCCTCTTTATTTGTGCAACGAATTTTTTTCCAACTACATTTATGCCTCCGCGTGTCTACAGGTGTGTACAGTCCATTAAAATGCAATTAAGCCTCTTGGTACAACTGCTGCTTTATTAAAAATAAAATGTGTTCCTATAGATACAGTCATAACAACATGATCAGATTAACGCTAATTCATACATCAATACCCTGTCTTTCCGCACGTGTGTCAAAATGACTATTCTAGCAAAGGGTACCTGCAATAACACAGTCTGAAATGAGCTTCAAAATGTATCCAGCAAGCAAACATTTTCTGAACTGTTAATACTGACAACTGGATAATATATGGTGAGGTAGATTCAGTCAAAAAAAAACACAAATATAAATGTATGGCTAAATGATGGTGTTTATTAGCAATGTAAAAAAACTACATGTTTTGTCCTTTAGCGGCCATCTTCAGGTTTTGACAATTTCTTGCTAAAAGAGTTTTATATAATATGCCTAAACCGCTTGGTGATGTTGAGATCTCATCATCATTTTACTTGCTTTTTTTAAGCTAAATTTGGTGGGATGTCAGTTGGGTCAATGAATTTGTAGGTAGCTGGGTGTGGATGATGAGATCTCATCACCACGCGGTTTAGGCATATTATATAAAACTCTTTTAGCAAGAAATTGTCAAAACCTGAAGATGGCCGCTATAGGCCGAAACATGTAGTTTTTTCCATTGCCAATAAACACCATCATTTAGCCACATATTTATAGTTGTGTTTCTGACTGAATCTACCTCACCATATAGTTTTAAACACACAACGGGGATGGCGCACCTCAGAACTGGATGACTGGTATGCAGGTTTAATTCCACCCTGCATCCCAGACAGTCATTCACACAGAATAACAAGTATCAAGTGACGCACAAACACAGTTGTTTCTCCTGATGATGGGCACATAGTCGCCCGAAACATGTAAAGATAGATGAATATACTAAGAATAAATTGTGTACCAATTTGACTTTATTTACAAAATTGTCTATCAGGTATCACTGCCTGTCTACAGGACACTAACACCAACCTTAGACCACCGTCCATAATGTACAGCGATTGAGTGACCTAAACATACCGCGTTGTGCCGTTGCTTGAACAGTTTAAACTTAAGTAATACGCTGAACATAATACAGTAGCTATCTTACGTAATCACTTGTCACCAGATCACAGTATGAAGTCCAGGAAAAAATAAATGCTACGCGGCTAGCATTCGTTTTTTGCTATTAATCATCATTCATCCTGCAGTCTCTCTTACGACTGGTCCATAGCCTCTTCCAGTTCCCCGCATGGCACAATCTAGTGCTTCCTCTTTCCATTTCCTTAGTCCTTTCGTTTCTTTAAGGTCATCCAGTAGCTACTTACGTCTTCTTCCTCATCTTCCCTTCACTCCCTCGTCTTCAGTGAGGTTCTATCTATCATTCTATGAAGTGTGTCAGAAGGCAGTTCCTATAGCAGATGTGATCAATCATTTTAGCATTCCTTCTTTTTACTGTATGTAGGATAGTCCTCTCTTCCTTAACTCTACGTAACACTTCTTCATTTCTCATATGATCGAGCCATCTGACCTTCTCCATGCTTCCCCAGCACCAGATTCAAAATGTTCCACGTATTTCTGATCTGTTTTGGAAGTGGTGTTACGTTATTCGTAAAGCAAATTAATATATTATTTGTAATGCTGCCTTTAACTGGCACGTTCCTATATATATATATATATATATAAGAGGTAAAGTGATCCCGTTACAGGCTCGATGTGGCCCAGAGGGTGGATAGAGGTAAAGCTGAGTGGTCAGCAGCACGCTCCGGCCGCACTTTGCCCCCGGGAAAGACCCGGTACCAATTTTACAGGAGGCTGGGTGGAACCCATGGTCTGTCTGGACGGGCGGAAAATCTGGTCCCCACCGGGATTCGATCCCGTATCGTCCAGTCCGTAGCCAGTTGCTATACCGACTGAGCTACCAGGCCCACAAACATATATATATATATATATATATATATATGTATATGCTTGTGGGCATATATTCAGTGTACTCACTTTGTGATCAGTAGTAAATGTAATCTACATTTGTGACATAAGAATGTATATTTAAAACTATGAGACTAATATCACATTCTCGCATAATTAATACTTCAGACATTCTAATTGATTTGTTTCTAGGCCCTCTGATCAGGTAATTGAACAATAAACAGCACTGAATCCAAGATATTTTCTAAAAAAACACCACAAATGCTGGAGTCAAATGAGCAACAGAAAACCTGAAGAACATGTCAGTCCGTTCTTCTCTGCATTCGTCACTGGTTCTTAAAATGGGTTTTGGTGGGGAAACCTGAGGGAAAGAGAACATTTGGGAGACCTAGCAGTAGATGGGAGGATAATATTAAGATGGATCTTCAGAAAGTGGGATGTGGTGGTATAGACTGGATCGTGCTGGCTCAGGATAGGGATTGGTGGCGGGTACTTGTGAATGCGGTAATGAACCTTCGGGTTCCATAAAATGCGGGGAATTTATTGACTAGCTGAGAAACGGTCAGCTTCTCAAGAAGGGCTCTGATCCATGCAGTAAGTAAGTATGGAGTATTCCGTTTCACAGGATAAGAAACAAAGAATACCTGGAACACAGTGCTAATAGCGAAACAATAGCACCCGCACAGAAGAAAGAAAACCATGAGGTTTGAAGTGGTGGGCAGCTGTGGAACGGACACTCCCATAAAAAACAGCCCAAGCATTGTAGAAACAGTTGGACAGTGACTGACATGTATGTGTGTCCCTGAACACAGACCAATATGAACCTCTACCGACACACCAGAACACAACTGTTGTTAGCAGCAGCACAGGGCCCATTGACAGCGAGAAAGTTATGAGTACCTTTTGCATTCCTGGAATAATTTTGGGGCAAGGAAGAAGCATCACTGTTTAGAGAGCGCGACGAATGGCGTCGTTACTGTTCAGGTGAACAGCCAGGTCGAACGGCGTGCAACCCGACCAGTTCTTAATGCTCCTGTCCGCTCCGTTCTGCACCAGTTGCCGTATCAGCAGCTCGTTGTCTCTGAACACAGCCGTGTGAAGAGCGGTATTCCCGTTGGAATTAGGCACATTTACGTCAGCTCCTAGACGTAGCAATCTAGTCACAACATCCACGTCTCCGTTCCTGATTGCTAATTGTATTGGGACGTCGCCTTCTTCTGTTGGAAAATTGACGTCTGCTCCACCGCCTACCAAACATTCTACAATATCCGCGAAACCGGACTTGGTAGCGGCAATCAAGGGCGTTTCCCCAACTGAGTTCTTTGCATCCACGTTACAGCGACCAGTATCCACCAGTAGTTCCACAACGTCTATTTTTCCATTCCTCGCGCACTGATGTAGTATCGTGTTCCCGTGTTTATCTGTCAGATTGACATCACAGTTGCTTTCTATTAAGCTCTCAATGACACCTATTTCCCCCTTAATTGCTGCGAGGTGCAGTGGCGTATTTTTCTCGCGGTTCTTCTCATCAACATCAGCGTTGTGCTGTACCAAACACCGAGCTGCGTTCGCTTGCCCTTGAAGACAAACCAAGTGTAGCGGAGTGTCACCCGACTTGTTCCTGGCATTAACTTGTGCATTGGATTCCAGTAACGTTTTCATTGCGTTAATATGTCCTCGCACAGAAGCGAGGTGCAAAGCAGTATTCCCGTGCTTGTTCGCACTGTTACTGTCAGCTCCCCTTTTCAACAAGAAAGCAACACCGTCCGTGTGTCCATGCAGAGACGCGATATGCAGAGGAGTGTCTCCGCCATCCGTGCTCACGTTTACTTCTGGCATAACTTGCAGCAAGTAATCTAACATCAGGACGTCACCTATTTCAGCAGCAAGATGTACAGGTGTATGTCCATTCGCGTTTCGGTCCACAGCACTTGCTTTGGCTGCCTTCAGTATGTACTTGACGAGTGTTGTATGGCCTCCTCTGATGGCACAATCAAGTGGACTGTCGTCATTTTTGTTCCGGCTACCCATGTACGTGTTTCTGTCCATAATATGGCTGACCGCCGTCAGATTGTTCACTTGACATGCCACATGCAGTGGCGTATCACCGTCTTTATTACAGACGTCAGGTTCCGCATTGTTGTTCAGTAAAATTTGAACAATATCTGAGTTCCCCGAACGAACCGCTTCGTACAAGGGTGTGTCGCCTTTCTTGTTGATCTGATTCGTAAGGGCGGAATTTCGCAGTAATGCCAGAACACATTCTTTGTTCCCTTGCCTACAAGCCAAGTGCAGTGGCGTACTGTTGTCCCAAATACACGCATTCGCGTCAGCTCCTTTTTCCAACAAAAATTCCAAAAGTGAAATATGGCAATTTTCAGATGCAATATGAACAAGTGCGTACTGCTGATGGGAGTACCTTGTAGAATGAAGGCTTGTATTGATGTCGACTCCAGTGTCAAGAATAAATGCCGTTACGTACGTAAACCCCCTTACAGCTGCTTCAGTTAACATCTCTTGCAAGAAATTTGGGTCACGAAGCTTCTGTTTTGCATACGACATATCGCTGATGTCAGCTGCTACGTCTTGCAGTAATCTGTCTACTATTGTCCAAGATGCTGTCATGTCAGCATATCGCAATGCCGTCCATTTTAGTATACCATCAACAATCGAGGTATCTATGCCGTTATCCATCAGGAGTGATACTAACTGAACACATCGGTCTTCAGCTTGGCGATCGACATACTTTCCTTTAAGAGCTGCAATGTGCAAGGCCGTTCTGCCTCCTTTATCTACACGATTTACATCAAGCCCACTGGCAAGCAAGTCCCTAACTCTCTGAATGTCGCCACCTAACACTGACATGTGGAGGTCACTCTGCTTTGCAAGTATCCTTTCAAACATCTCCCACATTGTTTGTAGCTCCTCTTCCAAATAACTTTCTTCGATGAACGGTCTGTGGTTCTGGTAGTTCTCAGCAAACCATTTTGCCGTCAGATACTCTTGCAGGCTGGGACATAGAGGCGGAATCTTGTGTGTAATCTCCCTTGCAGTTTCTTCAATTGGAAGTATTTTTTCAACAGTGTCTTCAGAAAACAATGACGACATTGAACAGCGTGTGACATGTGCCAGGTAACTGTCCAATGCTTCTGCAGAACCTGCATCATTACTCTTGTACATTTCGAATTCCCTTTCAATATATCTTTCATATAATTCAATATTGTCTAAACTCTTCGGCAAATTGATGTCTTTAGTGCTGAGGGATGACATGTATTCCTTCTGGAAAATGTGGGATGCCATTTTAATTTCTAATGGGGTGGGTGAGTGCCAATTGATAGAATTCTTTCCAATTGCACGGAGCAACTCAGCTGAAAATTCGTCACTGAGAGTGTCATCATAATTATCATCGTCATCGTGCGGCAGATCTGTTGTCCATAATTTCCTTAGCAGCAGCTGTAACTTGCCTTTGCTTAATGGTTTCAAAGAACATGCCAATGTGGAGAGACTGTTCTCAATGGCTGTGCTTATATGTGGATCAGCAGCTATAACTATATTAATTGTCTTCATGTTGTTAAGGATCCTTAGCAAATCGTGGATCTTATCTCTGTGACGGATGTCAATTTCGTCGATCAGCACGACCACCTTCCCCGTTAACTGCAGGCTGTGTGTCAGCAATGCTTTCCCTATGGAAGCGTGGGGTGAGGTTTCCAATCCAGCAGCAGATGATAAGAGTTCGATTACGAGAGACTCTGTCACGTCGCATTTTTCTTTGAAGCTTGGATGCTCGTTCAGGTTAAGTCTGATAACCCAATTGTCGGGGGAAGTTTCCTTTATTTCACTCTGTAAAAGCGTCAGATAAGTAGATTTTCCTTCCCCACACTTTCCACTTACGATGACTGTCTCACCTTTCAGGTCTGTGACTGAAGGAATATTCTTGCTCTTGCTGAAATCTATATATTGTTGTACGACGTCCATATTCCCTTTAGAGCTTCTCCATTCAAATCCGTCAGGCTGTTTTGCAAGCCAATGTATTGTTTTAAAGTTCCTTGCTCGGTTGCAGAGATCTTTGAAGTCGTTTGCTGCCGTTGTATCGTTCAGTAACACGATCTTTGGGCCAGAATTTTCAATCCCTGAACCCCCATCAAAGCGGCTAATTTCCTCATATGGCAGTACAGTTTCTTTAAGCTCTTTTTCTGTCATGCCACTTATAGCAAAGACAGGCGGTAGCTTGCTGGTTCTCTGATTTAAGACGTCCCTTCGTAAGAAGGTGTATCTTTGCAGTGTGCGGGAGATGTAGGGCCCTTCTCTGCTGGCACAGGCACATCCAATGACTGGTTCGCTTTCGGTACTTAGTGAGGTTTTCAGTTCATCCAACAGGACTTGTGTTTCTGGCAGAATGGTTTCACCAATTAATGAAGCTACTGTGACAGGTTTACCCTGAAAATTTATAATTTTACTAATTATATCTGAATTATCATTCTTCGGTGATATTCTGTCATATTTCCCGTCTCTTTCACAGCTGTAAATCTTCCGTTTCTCCACAGTGTCTTCTAAGACAAAAGATGAACCTGCCTTGAACAAAATCCCTTTACGTCTTCCCGCATATCCTTCTGGGAAGTGCCTCTCTTCTGACGGCGATGACCTGACGATAATGTCCGACCCAACGGCTTCAGCTTCCGTGGCTACAGGTTCATCATTTTTTGGCCCTACCTCTTCATCACCACTACCATCAGTAAGCAAGGTGTTCCAATGTACTTTTGTTTCTTCAAAATCTGCCCCTTGTTGTTCGTTCCGTAGTAAATCCCTCACGTTAATGGCTTCGAGATCTGTGTTTAAGTGTCTCTCCATTACGTCGTCCAAGTGGCCTTTTTCCAGCACTGAATCTCCTCTAATTTCATCGGAATTTTGGAACCTAGTGTCATCCTGGAACGAAAAAGTGTAAGTTTTCTTACATTCTACGTCGGAGAATTGACTTAAATTTTGCAATACACTCGCAGTAAGAACCGTCTTTAATGCCTGTACAATTAAACTACAGCTACAGATGTTGTGCTAGTTGTACAACCAAAGCCGACAAAACTTTGTCGTTTGAAATGTTAGAAGCTGAGGTCCTACGTTTAAAGTGTCGGTACGAAAGTAATGCCTCCATTTTTTTTTTAAATTTTTTTAAATATGGCGCCTGGTAGAGTTTATTGTCTCGCCCACCGGATAGCGACACTGTTCAGCTCAACCAGCATCATCGGTGCTCCAGTCAGTCACGTGAGTTCAACACAGTAGCGTTTCAAAATGGCGGATATCGTGAACGTACATATTGTACACAGAGTGGTGAGTGAGTTCGTTACTGCACAGAAGTCTAAGGAGCGTGTACTGTGAGGCTGCCGTAGATTTTAGCTCAGGCAGACGCTGGGTCCGTCGTTTTAAGAGCAACGAAAGGGGCGTTGGTGACAGAAACCCGCAGCGAAAGACCAGAAACGAGAAATTGAAGGAATCTTGTTAGTGGAATTCTTGGATAGATGTGCCACAGTCAATCCAGAGCTAAATGTGTAGACATTAAACCCTATCCTGCTAACGTGGAGAATATGGTGAGCTCCTAATAGTGCCGGGGGACCGCGGTAGTAGCACAGTGGCTGAGGTGCTGTGCTACAAATCGGAAGGTCGCTGGTTCGATCCCAGCTGGTGTCAGTGGAGTTTTCATTGACATAAAATCCTTCCGATCGCACTATGGCCCTGGGGTTGACTCAGCCTCTAACAGAAATGAGTACCAGGGGTATTTCCTGGGGATAAATGCGGCCGGTGCGTAAGGCTGACAACCTACCACCATCCTGTGCCGTTGTCATGAAATCTGTGAACCTTAACTTCCTGGAACCCTCTGGGCCCCTCCGGGCCCCTAACGGGACTGATTTAACTTTACCTAATTGTGCCAGCAAATGGCAGATGGAATTCAATTCCGTATTTAACCTTTTGGCGCCGGAATTATTTTTTTTTTTAATTTTAGTACACCCTGTACACAAAATGTGACTAAAACAGGAACCAAATACGTTAGAATTATGAAACAAACTGCATTTTAAAGAGAAAAAAACGGAAAGTATATACCACGTTCAAAATATTCAGTACCTATATTTGTTGAATAAATATATAAAATGCAACTTTAGAGGTTAGCGTTGCGGTACGACCACTATAGTTGACATTAGGCGTCTAAAGGTTAAGTAAACTAATTAAAAGTTAGGATTTTCTTTTCTCATTTTTGTGACCGTGCAAAGATATCACTGTTTTCAAACACCAACTTGTTGCCCTATTTATTTACAGATAAAATACACGTTAAAATAAGTACGTTTAGTCCGTTAAATTCTTACTAAAAGACTCCTACATGTTTTAATCCTTTCGGATCATCCTCAGGGAGTAAGCAGTACATTTATATGAAGTTATTGAGTCTTTCTATTGAAGTTTTTGTATGAGGGCAGCATGCATGTGGCTGTGTAGGTTATGTTGTGTACGGTTTGACTGAACGTTGCCTGTTCCTTGTCGTTAAGAATTTAATTGACTAAACGTACGTATTTTAGCGTGTGTTTTATCTGTAAATATGTAGTGCAACAAGTTGGTGTTTGAAAACAGTAAAAGTTAGGAATTTGTGTTCATCCAGTAAGCGTTTCAGTATGGAGCAAAAATACGGTGTGTCTTGATGTGTCACATGCAGAGGTAAACTGGAGCTGCTATCTGTCATCATTTATCGCCATTATATAACGACACGTGCCGCGATGTTTTATCACTCCTGTTATGGAATGAACACGGAACTTGGTCTTTCTGAAAGTGAGGACAGAATTTGGAGCTGTTGTAGACTAGAATACTGGGGGGAACATTTGTAACGGAGGGAGAGGGAGAGGCGGTGGTGGGGGGATCTTCAGAAGGAATTGTGAGAACAGATCGTGAGATTCGGGAGAGAATTCACTTCCCTGAGTGGAGGGGATTGAAGGGCTGTTATGAGAATGGGACTGAAGGGCTGTTGTAGGTGCAGGAATTAAGAGCTGTTTGAGAATGGAGCTGAAGTTCTGTTGTGACAATGGGACTGAAAGGCTGTTGTGAGAATGGGACTGAAGGGCTGTTGTGAGAATGGGACTGAAGTTCTGTTGTGAGAATGGGACTGAAGGGCTGTTGTGAGAATGGGACTGAAGGGCTGTTGTGGGAATGGGACTGAAGGACTGTTGTGAGAATGGGACTGAAGGGCTGTTGTAAGAATGGGACTGAAGAGCTGTTGTGAGAATGGGAATGAAGGGCTGTTGTGAGAATGGAACTGAAGGGCTGTTGTGAGAATGGGACAGAAGGGCTGTTGTGAGAATGGCACTGAAGGGCTGTTGTAAGAATGGGACTGAAGGACTGTTGTGAGAATGGGACTGAAGGTCTGTTGTGGGAATGGGACTGAAGGACTGTTGTGAGAATGGGACTGAAGGGCTGTTGTAAGAATGGGACTGAAGAGCTGTTGTGAGAATGGGAATGAAGGGCTGTTTTGAGAATGGGACTGAAGGGCTGTTGTTAGAATGGGACTGAAGGGCTGTTGTGAGAATGTGACTGAAGGGCTGTTGTGACAATGGGACTGAAGAGCTGTTGTAAGTATGGGACTGAAGGGCTGTTGTAGGAGCAGGATTTACGAGTTGTTTGAGAATGGAGCTGAAGTTCTGTTGTGACAATGGGACTAAAGGGCTGTTGTAGGAGCAGGACTTAAGAGGTGTTTGAGAATGTGACTGAAGGGCTGTTGTGACAATGGAACTGAAGAGCTGTAATGAGGATGGGACTGAAGGGCTGTTGTAGGAGCAGGAATTAAGAGCTGTTTCAGAATGGAGCTGAAGTTCTGTTGTGACAATGGGACTGAAAGGCTGTTGTGAGAATGGGACTGAAGGGCTGTTGTGAGAATGGGACTGAAGGGCTGTTGTGAGAATGGGACTGAAGTTCTGTTGTGAGAATGGGA
>Ga0123354_10020130_pt1 | contig 10488 bp, 3 predicted proteins | sample TergutLab28metaG_2_FD_97872 | JGI IMG/M metagenome (GOLD analysis project Ga0123354, IMG submission 97872) | Labiotermes labralis P4 segment gut microbial communities from Petit-Saut dam, French Guiana - Lab288 P4 | ecosystem: Host-associated > Arthropoda: Insects > Digestive system > Gut ...
AAAACACCAAACATTTCCTATATGCTCCAAATGGGGCTAAAAAATGGTTAGCAATTTAGTTTTAAAAACACCAAAATATTTGGCATGGGGGGGGGGGGGAAGAGTCAATTTTTCACCACAGTATATTTCAGACTCTTGAAATTTAGTACATTCTTAATCATGACAAAATGTTTTTCACTTCCTCAAATGAAGGTGCAGCTTGTAAGACCTAGGCATAGATGAGATATTAATATTAAAATGTAGTGTAGTAAAGTTGTCTGAGGATGTGGACAGTCTCAAGACAGTGTCCAGTGGCAGGCTTTTGAATAGTAGAATTAAGTTTGGGTTTCCATTCAAGATCAAATTTCTTGACCAGCTGTGAAAATGCTAGATTTTCAAGGGGACATTGCATCTTGATGTTAAGTTCCTTTCATTTAATATGTAGGAATAATTAAAATTGTCCATGTTCCATGCAGTAAGACAAATCACCATATATATTCCAACAGCTGTACTATTATCAGATATAGTAACATACAGACATTTGGTAAACCTCCTAACATGTTTGGACTTTTGCGGTCATCTTCAGGGAAGTATGCAACAAAGAAAAATGCAATAATGTCTAGTTATGTCATACATGTGCAATAATGAAGTTAATATACAAATATTAGTATAGTTAAAAAGATTAAAAAGCACAATACAGAGTGTGTGTCATAGTAGTTATTATTTGATTGCAAACAAACATCTATTGCGAAAATTCGTGTTCATTTTCAGGGACATATCCTTGTATCTCCTGTGGTTCACATTCATCTGTGGTGTTAATTTGCAGCTGAACTTATGTACCTTATAGTGTTCCAAAGTGGCTTCATATTTGGAGATAAGGAAGTCTTGTTTTGCCTTCTGTTTTGCAGTTCTGTCTTTTTCCAACTCCAACTCTTTAAGAAGGTTAATTTTGAGTTCCTTCAGTATCAGCTGTGTATTTCTTCCCCTGAAATGCAAATTTAATAAGACTGAATATGCGCGTAATCCTGTTTGCCTATCACACATGAAGATACAGAATCTCTCTATCAAATGCCTTTGTAATAATTGTAATAAATTTAAATGGATGTGTCTTTACCCTTTAATGAGTGCTTGGTTTCTGTAACTAAGGTTTCAGATTATTGTACCTGATTCCTTGATGCATACTCTTCCTTGAAAGCTGATAATTATTCCACTAATGAAGAAACTTCTCACTTTTATGGACTATTACTATGTTCAGAAAACTTAATTACATGGATCCAAAGGAAATTAAGTTTACCCTTTCACAGGAAAATTATGTATGTATGTGTGTGTGTGTGGGTATATATATATATTAAAATATGTAAAAGGATGGTGTTGCATGTGGTTTTATGTGGCTGCCAACAGATTCAGACTGAAGTCTGTGGCGATATTAAAGTTGTATCAGTGATTCAAAGAAACTTGATAAACCTGTTAATAAATGCGCTAAATAATGTGTGTTATACATGAGGGTATGAAAGACTTTAATATCTTCATAACTGTTTTGCTGAGAAGTTTGCCTAACTGTGTTCCAGGGGAAGTAGCAAAGGTTGCTTAACAGCTTTCAAAAAACAGAGGAATTTGACCTATTTGTTTTGTCTATAGTTGTGTATAAACTCAGGATAGGGACAGGTAATGGGCACTTGTAATTGTGGTAATGAACTTTTGGGTTCCATAAAATGCGGGGAATTTCTTGACTAACTGAAAACTGGGTAGCTTCTCAAGATGGATTCTGCTCCAGAGAGTAAGTAAGTAAGTAGGTTAATTCTTGTGTACGTATTATACTATTGTGACTTGTTTCATATCTGACTGTCCTGTGACAGATTTCTGGATATGAAATGTATGTATGTACTGACTACTATGAAGGCAAATTTTTCCCTGTCCATACCGTGAAGGCATATAGGGGGAGTAGAGGTATAGCTCCACTCATTCTTAACCTCGGTACTAGATGGAGGTGAGTGATTAACTTTAACGCCCCAACCTCTTTGCTCCCAGGAAAGGACCCCGGTACCAAGTGAATGGGAGGCAGGTGGACCCCAGAGGCAGTCTGGACATTTTAGAGAAGAGAAAAGTCTCTTGATCCTAACGGGATTCGAAACCCGGACTGTGCAGCTCCTTAAAATCATAATGTTTGCCATTTATTGCAGTCTTCACAGAAGGGCCTCAGAGGAGGTCTAACTGGCATCACACCTACCTGTTACATACCGGAAGTTTATAATTTGGTTGATCCTGTTGAATCCTATTGTCTATTGTCCCACTTATCTGCCTTGTTACTATGGGGATTTGAACTCCTAATTGTCCAGTCCATAACCTAGATGATATACTGACTACACTACTCCAGCTCCTAAATTTGTGTAACCAGCAGGACTCATATGTTGATGGAAGACAGGAGAATCTTTTGTACAGCTTTTCCAAACAATTTATAAGGAAGTTCACAAAATCGTTCACCTTTCAATACTATCGTGAATGAGAATTTCTCTGCCAATTTTTTCATTCTGCAAGGCTTCCAGGTAAATAATTTCATTCATAGCAGTATCATATTCAGTGCAAGATTTCTTGAGGTGCTCCTTTTTACCTGAAAAAAAAACTACATTAAGCATTATGTGTATATAGTTTTAAGACTGCAAATTGTGGGCCTACATATATGAAAGGCAAAAGTCTGAGCATGATACACACTCTTGAGATACTCGTGTTCTACCAGAATACCCTTATAAAGCGAACTAAAATCGATTAAAGTTCGGGAGAAAGGAAATTCCTCATTTCCTGACATTTTTCAAAAATAGCGTACAGCTATTTCACACTAGTTGTAGTTTCAAATTAAACCGTCATCAATCAGGTATGTTAACATCACAAATCTGAAGTATAATTTTTCCAAGATGCAAGAGTGATCACTTATGACGAAAATTTGTATAAAATTTATGCTAATAATAATTTCTTTATGATTATTTGTGTTGATGAAATTAATCAAATGCCATAAATTTGTCACAGAGAAAAAGAGAACGGAGAATTTGACGATCGAGGAAGGTAATTTTTTGAACTAGACACGCATCTATAATCGGCGTAATCCGTGGTAGTATGGAATCTGTAGGGTACGTTCGCATGGCGTAAGTAGGGCATATTATCGTGCGTAAAAGTCCGGTGCTTTTGGAAGGCAGAAGGGGAAAGCGTGAAAGCACAGAAATAGAATTGCGTTCGTAGTAATCGCATGTACGATTTCATTCTTTATATCTCGGTGCGACTAATTCTTGTCTGATCACAATGTAAATAATTGTGACGTAGTAATATTCATTCATTTCATATGTTATAGAAGAAGCACGCTTGAAGACGGGTACGACGTTTGTTGCCGAACTATAGTGCTATGTTGAATTTTTTACATACGCCGAAAAAAGGCCGTGAAGTCAATTCAGATGTTATTCGCGACCGTCATTTCAGTCGTGAAAACCATGGTTCCGTTTTTCCTTCGTCGTACAAAATAACATGTTAAGGTATGGAAATATGTTGACAGCGTCCGAATTATCAAGTTAGTATAACTACTTATCAATGAATATGTACATATGATTTTTTAAGGGGGGAAAAAAGATAAAAAAAATAAGTAGGGGGTTCTTTCCCCCCGCCCGCCCTACACACACTCACATACACGCACGTACGCGCGCGCACACAAAATCGTGCACTATGATCGTATATAGCTATTTGCGATGCCCGATATGTGCAAACGAGTGTATGTTTCATAGCAAAATTCTCAAATAATACTGTGATGTAAATAAGCTGGTTTATAAATAAATATAACATAGCGCCAGATCACATAAACGTACTGGACAAGATCTTTAAAGGCGAATTGAGATCGTTTCTTTATAACATGCATTTTATTTAGTGGAAGAGTATATGTCGTAGTGATCATGTGTGGATAATATTAGTATACAAGTCTGATAAGTTAATCTGACATCTTAAATGTTGTATTACTATTTGTTGTATTATATTTGTTGGATGTCCATATAAGTTGTGTTTTGTAATATATAAATTGTAAACTGAAAGTGACGTGTGACCAAGTGGATGAACAAATAAACTAAACTAAACTAAACAGGGGCATAGCTGTGATAGGGGGTGAGTGTTGCGGCCACTCCCCACAGCAAAGTTAAAGGGGCAGCAAAATGGGTCACAAAGTAAGTAGTTTAAATAAAAAAATATATATTTTCTGCACTTAACAAATTCAGAATTTTTCAGCCAGATAGAAGAAAAGTCGGTTAATAATTGATTTTTTAAAACGTTCATGATTTCTGTTAGGGGCGACTGTTGTGATTACTCGTCCTAGGTGCAAAAACATAGCTACACCAATGACTGATTATACAGAAATTTAATGGTTGCCAGAGAGAGGTATACCATTTCCATTATGTCTGTACTGCCCCCCCCCCCCCATTACACTTACAGTTATATTGCATACTGTGGTTTAAGTAATTTTTGGCTGTTGCTTGAACATGGAAGACTGAGAATCCTTGTTCAGTACACATAGTTATTTGTAAAAAATACTCATTGTTGTTTAGAATGAACAGTGGAATAAAATATTGTCATTTGATAAAACAAAACATCTGGTTGATAAAACAGTGCATAGTGGGTTTTCATGGGTAAACCAGAAGAGCCTACTTGGAAGGTCTACACCTAGATGGGGGACAATATTAAAATGGGTTCTTGGACAGGCTTAATTTTGGCTCCAATTCAATGGCAGGCCTTTGTGAACACAGTAATGAACTTCAGGGTTCCACATATGCATTTCTTGTCTAGCTGAACAAGTAGTATGTTTTCAAGAAGGACTCTGCTGTGTGGATTATATCATATAATTTATTTTCCTTCTGTAGATCTGTACAGGATTACAAAATCCATATGGATTTGGAAATAGTCATATTTTTATGAATCAAAAGGTGAAACCAACACAAAAGTGTACAACAATCACATGGTCTAATACATTATTTTATGTTTCAGCACAATGCAAATTATTCAGTATGATACAATATAGTAAAATAGTGGTGTGCGCAAGTACCATTTAAGGGCACTTATTGAAAAGAAATTAATTCACTGTGTTACAAATAATGAGGATATGTGAATAGGGCCATGCAAAAGTTCTTGAGAAGAAATGGAATCATCCATCAGCTGTCAGTTTAGTATATCCCAGAACAAAATGGCAGTCTTGAGAGGGCACTTAGAACCATTTGTGAATAACAAGAACCATGCTTATGGAGGCAGGTCTACGTTAAAGATTTTGGGCAGAGGTTGTCAACACAATGGTGTATCTACAAACATCTATTCGAAGATGTGGCACCTGAAGAGGCATGGAGCAACAGAAAGGTAGTTATGAGTCACCTGCATGTTTTGGATGCTATGTTTTCATTTGTATGCGTGATCATTAGGGAAGGAAATGGGATCCAACAAACAGAAAGTTAGTGCACATTGGATACAATGGAGAGTCCAGAGCTTACTGCATACTTCACCCTGTGATGACGAAAATATTGAAGGCAAGAGATGTTATATTTTTTGAAGATCAGAAATAATATTCAAAAGAAGATAAATCACTTACAGAGAAAACAAAATTAGAGGCATCCCTAACACACACGGCACAGTCCAAGCAAGATGCAGCCCAATCAAGACAAAAACAGAGTGCTGAAATCCATGGAGATTGACTCAGTGAACCTCAAGAGGAGGTACAACCTCAGAGAAATGTGATGGCATCCAAGTCATAAATATAGAGGAGAACCATGCACCTGAAAGGAGAAGGTAGCTCAGAGGCAGAGATGACAAAAGCAATTTCCTGACATGGTGCAGTATGTGAATCTGTGAAAAGTGAACCATTTACTTTAAAAGAAGTTCTAGAAAGCAACAAATGCAAAAACTAAGAAAGGGCAATCCAAGATGATTTAGATTTCTTAAAGAGAAATCAGACATAGACCCTAGTGAAATTACTGGAGGGATAAAGGGCTGTTGATTTTAAATAGGTTATTAAAATCAAAGGAGAGTCTGAAAACGGGGAATTATGTATAAAGCTAGATTAGTTGCCAGCGGCTTCAGTCCAAGGCAGGGAGTAGACTGTGAAGAGATGTTCTCTCCAGTTATTAGATGTAGTATGATGAGGCTTCAAATTTCATTGGCAGTTCAGATGAATACTGTTGATTGAATTTATGTTGAAGAATAAGAACCAACTAGATGCTACTTATTGTTTTATTATACTTACGATAGGCTCAGCATGTTTCGGGCACTGCTATGCCCATCATCAGGAGCTTATATGTTGGGCCTATCATAAGTATAATAAAACAATAAGTAGCATCTAGTTGGTTCTTATTCTTCAGTTATCACAATGATGCACGGTCCAATACACATCAAATTTGAACGGATGTTGTAAGAGCATTATTATGTGGAGATATTGAAACTATGTATATGTGGCAATGAGAAGGTTTTATAGAAAAATGCAAGGAGGATTTCATTTGCCCACTACATAAGGCATTGTATGGCCTCCAACAGGCCTCAGCATGGAGTGACAAAATAAGTAAGGTTGTACTGTCATTAGGTTTTAAGAGATCATTGAATGGGTCATGTGTATTTTTGAGAATTAGCATAAGAAAAATTCTGATGATAACCCTATGTGTAGGTGATGCCTTAATATTTGGTAATAGCGATTCAGAAATTGAGTGTTAGGAATGAGCAAGTATCTAGATTAGAAATGAAAGACCTTGGAAAAGCTCAAAAGGTGCTAGGAATGAGAAGTCGACAGGAGAAACAAGTAGTTAAACTAGATCAAGTGAGCTATGTTAATGACGTTCTTAGTAGGTTAAAATTGACAGACTTTAAAGCAGTTTCATCACCAGTGGGTACTCGTCAGAGGCTAGTAGAACCTGAGAAAGAACGTTATACACCAGCAGAGAATGATCCATACCTAGAGTTCGTAGGATGCGTAATGTACTTGGCAGTATGTACAAGGCCAGCCATAACACGTGCATTTAAAGTCGGTTCAATAGTTGCTAGTGTCTAGAACACTGGGATGCAGCAAAATGTATTTTGAGATATTTAAAGGAATCAATAAATTATGCTTTGTTATATAGAACATCAGACAGATTTGTAGAGGGCACTGTTGATGCAGACTTTTGCAGATGACAGGTGATAGGAGATCCTTGTGAGGTTTTGTGTTTTAATTTAGCAAATGGACCTCTGTCAGTGGAAATCAGAGAATGATTACTCTTGTTAGTGATAAGTCGGAATACGTATGTTAGTGATGAGTCAGAATACGTAAATCTTTCTGAAGCATCTAGGGAAGCAACCTTTTTATCAAGAATAATGAAAGAGATACCTGGTAAAGACAGCCGTGTGATGTTTTATAATGACAGTCAGTCGGCACAAGCACTACCGAGGAACCCTTGCAGCATGAGAGAGCTTAACATATTGATGTAAAATGTATTTTGTTAGAAAATAATTTCAGGCAGGGGTAATTGTGTTAAAATATTTAAAAACACACAAGATGTTGGAAGTTGTGTTAATAAAACTCCTACCAAAAGAAAGATTGAATTCTGTATAGATGGCATAGGAACTAGAAATTCATAACAACTATGATCAAGGAGGAATGTTCAAGGGAAGTACTGATGAGTAATCAAAGTTATAGTATGAACACACCCTTCATATTGTTTTTTTTTTGTGTTGTGTTGTGTGTGTGTTTTGCGCGTGCGCGCGCGGTTTTTTTTTTTGTGTTATTCCTGACCAAAAGAATCAAGATGCGTGAGTTGAGTTGATCAGGTTCTGTGCTTTTTCCTTTATCCCACACAATCAATAGAACACTGTATGACCCAACACTTTCATTCATTCATTCATTTACTTCCATATATCCACTTACAGGAGCAGCCCAAGGATGTGGAGACAGTTACAATATAATACACAATATATCTGTTGAATTACAGACGTCATAACCGAATACAGCTGTATATAAAATTTACATGATAGTTCATTGTGTCATTATAAACTAGAACATGCCTTATTCCTTAAAATAAAAAAATTCATCCAGTCTGTCCCCCTTTACTTGTTCTTTAAGGGAGGTAAGGAACAAGGTCAGGTAACTGTGTTCAAGTGGCCAGTGTCAGTTTGGAAACTTCAGCTTCTACCTAATGTTTGTTGAAAAACAGCATATGTCACATTGTCCTTGATGGCTTCAGATTTCCTCCCTTTTGGAAATACCAAAATATCAACCACAAATTTTTGTTATTAAAGTTTGCAGTATTTACAGCTAGCTATACATGACAACAGTTCAAAATAAAACCAACCATTTTGTTATACATTTTCTTGTTGTATGTTGTACTCCAACTTCTGCCAAAGCACATTATCATAAAAGTTTGACAGATCACTTATCATTTTAATAATTATGACCTGTCTCTTTATTGTATACTGTAATGAATGGCTGTCAGACAGCTATGCTAGAGTTGGGCCAGTCTGTTTCAATATGGTTCCAGTGATTTTCATTTTAGTTTTGATCACTTGACTCAACTGTAATTTATTAATCTGAGTGTTATTCCTGCAGGAGAGTTTTGTCTAATATACATATTCCAACACTGCGAAGAAAGCAACCATATCCTGGATTATGTATGAGTGCATCTAATGGTAGGGCCTTCAGTGACAAAATGAATTGCAATGGTGACACAGGTTTAGCTTATTTCTGCATTTGCCACAATAGGATGAGGAGAGTTATGTAAAAGAAAGGCAGCAGGGATAGCTGGGGTCCTGCCTTGATAAATGAAGTATGCAGGTGGGTAATTAATTCAGTTCCTGCTTGGTGTAATATATCATATCTTTGCTTACAAAACTTGCTGGGTTGTGTTGATGTGGTAGATGCACCCTCTACAATGCATCTGTTTCCAACCACAGCAGATCAACAGAGGTAACATGTAGCTCTGGTAGGGTGTCCCACGGTTTTTTTTTTAGCGGGCTCTCAATGTGCTTGTCTTTGATTTTTTTTTTTTATGAAATCCTAGTGGGTGCATCCAGATTGGTAGTGGATGCATTGCACACACTTTGACCTCCTGGCTCCAAGCCCGCTGAAAATGTTCAACAAACACCCAGTGATAGACCTCAATATCCCAGAAGAATGGAGATATAAATTTTGTACATTTTAATTGGTTTCTGACTCATGATTTGGCGTTAGCGGAGAGGTTGCAGAATAGTGAAGGTAAAAATAGCAGGTGGTTTTCTTACTGACTGAACCGCGGTGCCTTGGGAGAAGTTGCTTCGTTACTATTATGGATGGTAGATAGCATTACCATTAAATGACAAACGTAACGCAATCATCTGTGCATTACGCCACTTGGTACAGGCTAGTCGTGTGTTACACTTTGGCTGCAATTGAGGTTATGTATGAACGGTGTTGGATGGTAAGCGGATGCAACCCTTATTTGAAATTGTAAATGCTATGATCCTTTTCCGTGATTTGGACATCGAAAATTCATTCTTAGATTTGGTACTGGGATTGATGTGGTCTACTCCAGATCTGCGGCACGCACGTACCACCAATACGTTCGGTGCTGTGCTGTGATTGAAATTGCCATTGTGAGGTAGTTGGTTGGATCAATGTTATGGAACATGGTAAAAATGGCTTGAAAGTTCCGACGAACGTGATGTGTTGGGGATATGATGCACAATAATGACTCCAATCTTTCGCTCACCACCGTGTTTGTCGCTGTTGTCGTGGTTTCCGTTTTCGTGCTTCATGTTTTCCATATTCCCTTCCCGAAACTATCCGCGTTTCAAAGGTGACACCCACAATGCAACACTTTTTGTCTTGCTGCTGTGGGCTACTGTGTTCGAAGTTACATCTGGCCTGGCGCGGTGATAATCGTCACATGTAACATAACAAGGGTGATTCAGTGTTGAGTAAACCTTTGTGGTTGGTTTATGTACTATCACGTGATTGACTGTGTGGTCGCTTTGGTATGTAACCCATCAGCTACGCGGACGTCAAGGTGCTTGAGGGTATGGAAGAAAGTTTGCTGTCGTGTAGACACACATACAAGTAGTACAGCTAATCTGTTTGGCTCCCAAAGTAATGAGATGTCAGAACAAGTACTTTTGATGTGTGGTTCATAGGCGTGCCAGGCCTTCATATACATCTTAGATGTGCGCTTTTATGGTCTTTATTGAAATTCGAAATTCTGTTACTTTTTATCCAGAGAAATGAGTATACTTATTTATATGAAAATGGTAACCAGTGTAATAAATATGTTCATTGTTGAACTCCATAGCTGTCTTGACTTACACCTTGCAGACCACATTAGTGTTGGAGAAACTGAATCACAGTAACCAAGATATGTAAGAAACAACTTTTGATGCAGAAGTGTTAGACCTTAAGGTGTGATATTGTGATGCAGACTTGACTTGCAGCTAGTTTGAATGACATTTACGCAGAACATTCTGGTCTGAAACACACCTGACAGCTGTCTAGTGACCCCCCCCCCCCCCCCC
>Ga0123354_10020131_pt1 | contig 10488 bp, 8 predicted proteins | sample TergutLab28metaG_2_FD_97872 | JGI IMG/M metagenome (GOLD analysis project Ga0123354, IMG submission 97872) | Labiotermes labralis P4 segment gut microbial communities from Petit-Saut dam, French Guiana - Lab288 P4 | ecosystem: Host-associated > Arthropoda: Insects > Digestive system > Gut ...
GATTTCGTACAACTGGTAAAGATCTTCAAATTTTTTATCCAACACAAACGGATCGCGGTCGCTCAGTACTCCCTTTGTCATCCGGGCAGCTTGGATTAATAATTCATGCACCCGCTTATTCGGAACATCGTAACCGACTCCGATGGAGGTGTGAATAATCAATCCGTAATTATCGGCGGAAGCAGTATAATTAGTTGTATGGGAAGACAGAACAACCGAATTCGGAATAGTGATAATTTCATTTTTAAGCGTGCATATCCGTGTAACGAAAGCCGTTTTTTCGACCACCCTCCCAATGGTATCATTCAGCTTAATCATGTCGCCTATCATAAACGGACGCATGTAGATGATGACAAATCCGGCAACGATGTTTCCGATTACGGCTGTCGAACCCAACGACACAATGATTCCTATAAATACCGAGATGCCTTGAAAAACGCCGTTGTCGGCTCCGGGCAAATAACGATAAATCATGGCTAACATAAATGCGTATAGAAAGAACCGTACCAGATTGAAGGTTGGAGACGCCCAATCGGGATAAAAGCCGGAAATTTTCAACTTGCCCGCTCCAATCTCGTTGCTGACGTATTTTAATAGTTTTAATATATAATGAATTATCAACCAAATAATAATGATAGTAAAGAGATTCGGGATATAGGCGACAATGGAAAAGAAAATGGATTTGACGGGCGTCAGTATATAACCGAACAGGGTATTGGCAATATCCCTTGTTTGAGGAAATATGAAGAACAGAATCGGGATGGCTACGACCAGCGCCAAAAGCGCTAAAATGTAGCGCAAGACATTTATTGTAAAAAATGCAATTTGAAGCGCCTGCTTTAGATTCAGAAACCGGAAAATGCGCAGCGCCCCTCCTTTAAACCTTGATTCAATCCATTTTTTTACAAAAATCTTCAGCTTTTTGAACAGGTAGTTCAATCCATAGAAAAACAATCCCAGCGCGATAATAACGCCTGCAAACCCTAACGAGCGCTTGGTAATATCTTTCCGGCTATTTTCCGCCTGCAGGTATTTCACTTTATCGACAATCTTTTCCCGGTAGACTTTAGCCATCGAATCAAGGGGCATATTCATCCAAAGGGCGTCATCGTCCGACAAAATAATAATCGCTCTGTCGTCGTACGTTATTTCGGTATAGCCTTCCAACAGTAAAAGGTTGATGGAGTCGGGCTTCACCCTCCGGTCGCCGCCCAATGAGCGAACCGCCTGCGCCGTGTTGCCGGCGCGCGTAGCAACCGAGCTTATCCCTCGAATCGGATAAACGGAAAAGAGCGTATCTCCTTCGACAATGACCGGCATTCCTTGTGTGACATTTCTCAAAGAGTCAATCAATTCCTTCCGCTGGATGCGGGACAGCGAATCGGCTGCCTTCAACTGTTCGTAAGCCAATAGCCGCTCTTGAATCAGACTTTCATTTTGACTTAATTGCAGAATCTTTTCGTTAAGTTCCGCTATCGTCAATGAATCCCGTACCTTCGCGGAGTCGATTTGTTCTTCCGTTTCCGTTTTGGAGGAAACAAAATCCTTTATTATTTTGTCAATTTGCGAATATCCTGGCGATAAGGATACTGTAATGAAAACGAGTATAAGTCCCAACCTGTTCATAAACAAAAAATAGTATTAAAAATTCCCAGCAAAAGTATATAAAATTTTTAGATTATTTATTCGTTTCCTCGAATAAAAGGATTGCGTGTCAAACCCTCAAATGACAGGCAAAGAGAATCCGCAAAAATCAGGAATCACTCCGATGCAATCTTTAGCGATGCTATCTGCCGAATTGGTGGTCGATAATCCGATAACTTTCATTCCGGCTGCTTTTCCCGATCTTATGCCATTGAATGAATCTTCAAAAACATAACAATTCCCGGGAGAGACGCCTACATCCCGAGCCGCTAAAAGATAGCACATCGGGTCGGGTTTGCCGCGCGTAATCCGGTCGGCGGAGACAATGGTATCGAAATATTGCCGGATAGGCAGGCGGCTGAAAACATATTCAATTTTCCGGTCGTCGGAACTGGTCACTAAACCCATCGGAACGCCCGCTTCTTTTGCCCGCTCTAAAAATGTCAATGCGCCCGCAACCGGTATAATCTCCATTTCCAATTCAAACGTTTGATTGGCGACAGTGATTGACCGGTGCGTTTCACCGGATAAATGAGAAAAATAGCGGGAAAAGATATAGGGTAGCGTAGTTCCTTTGATTACCTTTTCAAAGTTTTCAATTCCGAGTTGGTACTTTTCGGCTGTCGCCTTCCAGAAAATATCGTATTGGGGTTCGGTATCAATAATAACTCCATCTAAATCGAACAGGAAAGCCGTATTATTTATCATTCGTCCTTAATATTTTTTATAATATCCGGCAAAAGTAGTAAATTATTTATACATTTGCAGCAAATGTAGGAAAGATAATTAACATAAAATATTAATGAAATGAGAAATGCTTTTTTAATTTTAGCGCTGTTCTTTGCCGGACAATTGGTTTATTCACAAGGGGACTTTGAGGCAAAGATATATGTAACGTCCAATAATGATACGTTAAGGTACAGGGAGTTGTTGCCTGAAAACTACAATCCTAAGCAGAAATATCCTTTGGTGCTGTTTTTGCATGGCGCAGGAGAAAGGGGTTCTGACAATCAAGCTCAACTGACTCACGGCTCGATGATGTTTACCAATCCGGTGAATCGGGAAAAATATCCGGCGATAGTTCTTTTCCCGCAATGTCCGACCAATTATTTTTGGTCGTTTGAACAGCCGCCCAAACTAAAATCCGATCTAAGCGTATTCCCTGCCGACAGTAAGATTTCCTCGATATTGCAGGAAGTTAAAGACTTGCTGGATAAATATGTCGCTTCGGGAAGCGTCGACACGAAACGCATTTATATCATGGGACTTTCGATGGGAGGCATGGCAACTTTCGATATGGCTTGCCGCTTTCCCGATGTTTTTGCCGCTGCTATTCCCATTTGCGGAGGAGTCAATCCCGAACGTCTGAAAGCAGCTGCCGGCAAAGTAAAATTTAGGATTTACCATGGAGATAAAGACGGTACGGTTCCGGTTGAAAATTCGCGGGCGGCTTACCGCGCTTTGAAGAAATTCGGCGCTGACGTTGAATATTTCGAAATTATAGGCTGCGACCATCCCAGCTGGAATCCGGCGTTCAATCAGCCTGATTTTCTTTCCTGGCTGTTTCATCAAAGGAAATCTAATTGATGATAACCGATTGGTGCATTATTGTTAATCCCTGTTCCGGCAAAAAGATATACCGACATGGGGTAAAAGCGTTGCAACAAGCGTTGCAGGCTTGCGATCAAACGAGCGAATTGCAATTCACGCAACAGGAAAGTCATGCCGTGGAATTGGCGCGGCAGGCGGTAAATCGGGGATACAGGCAGTTTGTGGTTATTGGCGGAGACGGAACATTGAATGAAGTGATTAACGGGATTTTTACCTCCGATTGCGCTTCGCCCGAAGAAATTGTCGTAGCGGCTATTCCTTCCGGAACGGGAAATGATTGGATCCGGCAATGGAATATTTCCCGGAAAACCAATCTTATCAATTACTTCCGCTTTGGAAAACGGATATTGGCAGATGTCGGAGCGGTAATGGAAAAAGAGGACGGGAACCGGCGCTACTTTCTGAATGCTTTGGGACTTGGATTCGACGGCGACGTGGTGTATAGAGCCGATCGCTTGAGAAATTGGGTGGGCGCTCAATCATGGACTTATATTGCCGCCGTTTTTCTTTCTGTTTTCAAATTACGCTACAAGCAGCTATGTATAGAAACCGAAAAAGAGCGGATTGAAGGCGAAGTCTTGACTGTTTGCATTGGCAACGGTTGTTATACGGGCGGAGGTTTGATGCAAACGCCTAAAGCGGATCCTTGCGACGGAGCGTTTGATATAATGCTGGTGCAACGTATCCGGCTAAAGGAGATACCTTCGCTGTTGAACGCCCTGTTGAAACGGAAAATCGACCTTCATCCGGCAGTTAAAACATTCAGAAGCGACGCCGTTTCCGTTAGCGCCTTGCAACCGGTACGCTGCGAGACTGACGGCATATTGCTGGATATGAATTATCCGATGAAAATAAAATTATTGCCGCAAAAGATTCGGTTTTTAATCCCATAATATTTATCATACAATGGCAAATAGTAAAATTATCAAACAGACTTTTCCGGCGCTCAATATGGGTTGCGCCGGCTGTGCAGTAAATGTTGAAAAAGCGTTGAATAAGCAGAAAGGCGTCTTGCATGCCGCCGTCAATTATGCTGCTGCAATGGCAACCGTAGAATTTGATTCTTCGCTGGTTTCGCCGGAATCGCTCCGTAAAGCCGTGCAGGATGCAGGTTACGACCTCTTGACTGATTCGGGCGACGATAGCGACGACGAGGTCGAGCGAGCGCATGAGGCAAAATACAAAAAGCTGAAATTCCGTACTTTTTGGGCGATTATCCTGTCTATCCCTCTGTTTGTTATAGGAATGACGTTTATGAAAATGCCATACGCCGGCGAAATCTCATGGCTGTTGGCAACGCCTGTCGTATTTTGGCTGGGGCGGGATTTCTTTGCGGACGCATGGAAGCAGTTGCGGCGCCGCTCTGCCAATATGAACACGCTGGTTGCCTTGAGTACGGGAATTGCTTATCTTTTCAGCGTTTTCAATATTTTGTTTCCTCAGTTTTGGTATTCGCGGGGCATACAGCCGCATGTTTATTTTGAAGCCGCAAGCATTATCATTGCATTTATTCTGTTAGGACGTTTGCTGGAAGAAAAAGCCAAAGGAAACACTTCGTCTGTCATCAAAAAACTGATAGGGCTTCAACCTAAAACAGTTACGATAGTCAATAAGGTAGGAGTTCAAGAGGAAATCGCCATCGGGCGAATAGAAGTTAATAATATACTGTTGGTAAAGCCGGGAGAAAAGATTGCCGTCGATGGTTTGGTAACGGAAGGCAGTTCGTATGTGGATGAAAGCATGCTTACCGGCGAGCCGGTTGCCGTTCTCAAAGAAAAAGACAATAAGGTATTTGCCGGCGCCATTAATCAAAAAGGGAGTTTTTATTTTCGAGCGGAAAAAGTCGGAGCGGATACCGTATTGGCTCAAATCATCAAAACGGTACAGGAAGCGCAGGGAAGTAAAGCGCCCGTACAAAAATTGGTTGACAAGATTGCCGGCGTGTTTGTTCCCACAATCATCGGCATTGCCGTTCTGTCGTTTATCCTCTGGTTGGCGCTTGATTCCGGAACCGGTTTTATACATGGCTTGCTGGCGCTGGTGACGGTATTGGTCATCGCCTGTCCCTGCGCTTTGGGATTGGCTACGCCAACGGCAATTATGGTTGGAGTAGGAAAAGGAGCCGAGAGAGGGATTCTTATAAAAGATGCGGAAAGCCTTGAGATTGCCAAAAAAGTCAACTGCGTTGCGCTTGACAAGACAGGAACGATAACGGAAGGTAAACCGGCGGTTACCGACATCCTTTGGTTGAATGGAGATGACAGCAAAAAAGAGTTGTTTAGCAGTTTGGAAAAACATTCCGAACATCCTTTGGCTGAAGCGGTGGTTCGTTATTTTGAAAATGCGGGTTCCGTTTCAATCCAACATTTTGAAAGCATAACGGGAAAAGGAATAAAAGGCGCTGCAAACGGCGAAACATGGTTTTCCGGCAGCATGAAATGGATGAATGAAAATAATATCCCGATAGCCGGCAGTTTGGAGTCGCAGGCTAAGGAATGGATGAAAAGCGCCAACTCCGTTATCTGTTTTGCCGATGAAAAACAAGCGCTGGCAGTAGCGGCGATTACCGATAAAATAAAAGAAACTTCTCCGGAAGCGATCCGTCGACTTCAAGCATCCGGAATAGAGGTGTATATGCTAACCGGAGACGATGAAACGACAGCCCGTGAAATTGCTGCGAATACCGGAATACCGCACTATCGCGCCGAAATTCTCCCACATGAAAAAGCGTTATTTATAAAACAGTTGCAGGAATCCGGAAAAACGGCGGCAATGGTTGGCGACGGAATCAACGACAGCGCTGCGCTTGCACAGGCAGACCTCGGCATTGCTATGGGCAAAGGGAGCGATATCGCAATCGCTGCCGCTAAGATGACGATTATTTCTTCAGACCTGACTAAAATACCGGAAGCGATCCGTTTGTCGGTATTAACTATCCGTACCGTTCGCCAAAATCTGTTTTGGGCATTCATCTACAATCTAATTGCCGTTCCGGTAGCGGCAGGCATTTTATATCCCGTCAACGGTTTTTTGCTCAATCCGATGATTGCGGGAGCAGCTATGGCGCTAAGCAGCGTCAGCGTTGTGTTGAACAGCCTGCGATTGAGGACGATGCGGTAACATTACCAATTACCGGCTATCAATTAAGAAAAGTTAAATTTGGCAATTTCGATAATATTATATATCTTTGCGTCGTTATTTGATTAATTTTACAAATAATTGAAATATGAGGTATCACAAATCTATTCTCTTTTGGGTATTCGTCTTTCTATTAATGACGGGATCGAGAACAAAAGAAATTAGACTTACCGAAGGGATTCAACCCGGAAATCTTGCCCCTGAAATTCATGGGCAGGCTATTAATTTGAAGGGGAATACATTCGTTTTGCTACAGTTTTGGGCTGCTTACGATGCGCACTCGCGAATGGAAAATGTTCAAATGTACAATGCTATTTCGCAATTGAAAGCAGAAGATATCCGTTTGATATCCGTTTCTTTGGATGAGAGCGAAGCTGTGTTTGAAGGGATTGTGAAAGCAGAACACTTGGATCCGGCTACCCAGTTTAATGATTCTCAAGGGAAAAATTCGGCGACTTTCAAAAAGTATCATTTGAATACCGGATTTACTAACCGGTTAATCAGTCCCGAGGGAATTATTATTGCCAAGAATGTGAATCCGAAAGAAATTTCCAGATGTATCGAAATGTATCGTTCTGTTTCACACGGCGTTTTTTGAATAGATTATTTTGAATGAGTATAAACAAGCTTAAACAAATAAATTTATCCCTTAAAAAAATATGAATTTGTAAATCTTGTTTTACCTTTGCAGGGTAAAAATATTAATTATAATTTTAAAACAAATAAAAAATGGCTCACGTAATTACAGATGATTGCATTGCATGTGGATCATGTATTGATGAATGTCCGGAAGGCGCTATTTCTGAAGGCGATATCTATAAAATAGATCCTGATATGTGCACTGATTGTGCGACTTGTGTGGATTCCTGTCCGTCGGAAGCGATTATTCAGGGATAGATGGGTGAATACACCGTCCACTTTATACAAAAGAGGCTGTTTCCATAATAGGAGCAGCCTTTTGATGTATTATTATCATAAAAAGACTTATCCTTGACTTAAAATCTTTGCATATTTCAAACAATTTGTTTAATTTTGCAATCTCGTAAAATATAAAATTGCATAGAATGTATATATGTCCAACACAAAGAAAATTAACAATGCGCTCATTTCCGTTTTTAATAAAGATGGACTTCAGAACATTTTAGAAAAACTGCATCAGGGCGGGGTTGTTTTTTATTCGACAGGCGGTACGCAGGAATATTTAGAATCCCTGCATTATCCTTGCCAATCGGTAGAAAGCCTGACCGGTTATCCTTCCATTCTTGGCGGTCGCGTCAAGACGCTGCACCCTAAAGTTTTCGGCGGAATATTAAACCGCAGGGACAATGAAGCCGACAACCGGCAAATAGAACAGTACGGAATACCGGAGATTGATTTGGTAATCGTCGATTTGTACCCCTTTCGGGATACTGTTGCTTCCGGAGCCGGCGAGCAGGAAATCATTGAAAAAATCGACATCGGGGGAATCTCGTTGATTCGTGCGGCGGCAAAAAACTTTGACGATGTAGTTGTCATTGCCTCCAAAGAACAGTACGCTCCCTTAGAAAGTTTACTATCCGAAAACGGCGTTTATTCTACATTGGAAGAACGGAAGTGGTTTGCTAAGGAAGCTTTTGCAGTAACCTCCGCTTACGATACGGCGATTTTCAATTATTTCGACAATACAGCCCGGTCCAGCTTCCGGTTTGCCGAAGATAACGCTAAGATTTTACGTTACGGAGAAAATCCGCACCAAAGGGGAATTTTTTACGGTAACTTTGAAGCGCTGTTCGAGCAACTGCAAGGGAAAGAAATTTCTTATAACAATTTGCTGGATATAGAAGCTGCTGTTTCCCTGATTTCTGAATTTGACGAATTAACGTTTGCTGTTCTGAAACATAACAATGCTTGCGGGATAGCATCCCGTCCGACAGTAAAAGAAGCGTGGCAAGCGGCTTTGGCAGGCGATCCGATTTCAGCCTACGGAGGTATCCTGATTTGCAACGCTTCGATCGACAAGGAAGCGGCGGAGTCTATTCATGCCATTTTCTTTGAAGTAATCATCGCTCCCGATTATGATACCGGCGCTCTTGAAATTCTTATGCAGAAAAGAAACCGGATTATTTTAATCCAAAAAGAGAATCCGCTGCCGAAATTTCAATTCCGCTCTTTGCTGAACGGCGTCTTAGCGCAAGACAGGGACGTTAGTATTCAAACGGAAGCCGATCTGGAGATTGTCAGTCTGAAATCGCCCGACAAGCGGGAAATCGACGATTTGTTGTTTGCAAATAAAATAGTCAAGCATACCAAATCGAATGCAATTGTTTTAGCAAAAGACAAACAGCTTTGCGCCGGAGGAACTGGACAGACTTCGCGGGTGGATGCATTGAAGCAAGCCGTTGAGAAAGCCAATTCATTCGGATTCAAATTAGAAGGAGCCGTCATGGCTTCCGACGCCTTTTTCCCTTTTCCCGATTGCGTGGAAATTGCAGGCGAGGCAGGAATAACCGCTGTTATTCATCCGGGCGGTTCAAAAAGAGATAATGAATCGATAGAATATTGTAATACACATAATATGGCGATGGTTATGACCGGTATTCGCCATTTTAAACATTAAAAAAATTTATGGGATTATTTTCATTTACTCAAGAAATAGCAATGGATTTAGGTACGGCGAATACCATCATCCTTTGTAATGGGAAAATAGCAGTGGACGAACCGTCGGTCGTAGCATTAGACGATCGTAGCGGTAAATTAATAGCAATAGGGAAAGAAGCGCAGCGAATGGAAGGCAAAACGCCTCCGGGAATTAAGACTATCCGTCCGCTCCGCGATGGAGTCATAGCCGATTTTAATGCAGCGGAGCAGATGATTCGCGGATTAATCAAAATGGTCAATTCAAAAAATCATTTTTTCTCGCCGTCGTTGCGAATTGTAGTATGTATCCCTTCGGGAAGCACCGAAGTTGAGATCCGCGCCGTCAGGGATTCTTCCGAACATGCCGGCGGCAGGGACGTATATATGATTTACGAGCCGATGGCGGCTGCGATAGGAATTGGTCTTGACGTCGAAGCTCCCGACGGGAACATGGTTGTCGATATAGGCGGCGGAACGACCGAAATTGCCATTATATCCTTAGGCGGCATTGTTTCCAATAAATCGATCCGCGTTGCAGGCGACGATTTGACCGAAGATATTATTGAATATATGGGACGGCAGCACAACATGAAAGTCGGCGAACGCACGGCGGAATTAATCAAAATCAATGTTGGTTCGGCGCTTGTGAATTTGGACGAACCGCCCGAAGATTATGTCGTTTACGGTCCGAACCGGATGACCGCCTTACCGATGGAAGTGCCGGTTTCCTACCAGGAAGTTGCCCATTGCTTAGATAAATCCGTTTCTAAAATAGAAATGGCAATCTTAAGCGCTTTAGAAAGCACGCCGCCCGAATTGTACGCCGATATTGTCCGCAACGGGATTTTCCTTGCCGGCGGAGGCGCGTTGCTGAAAGGTTTGGATAAACGGTTATCCGATAAAATCAATATTGCATTTCACATAGCGGACGATCCTTTGCACGCCGTAGCAAAAGGAACGGGAGTTGCGCTGAAAAACATTAACAAGTTTAAATTCCTTATACGATAATTGAAGAATTTATTCAATTTTATTCTCAAGCAAGTACATTGGTTGCTATTCTTTTTTCTAACCGCCTTTTCTTTGTTTCTATTGGTTCATAGCAGTGAATTTCAAAGAAGCAAATACTTGTCGGTTTTTCAGGAGATAGCGGGAAGGGTGTATTCTGTTTCCAACAGCGTGCAATCGTATTTGTATCTGAAAACGACTAACGCCGATTTAATGCAGCGGATTGCCGTATTGGAAGAACAAATACAGGGATACAAAAAGGAAATGGAAAATCTTTCCGACCGGATGCATTCGGATACGATTCGATTGGGAACCGGTCAGGCTATTCCCCGGTATATTCCTGCCCGGGTGGTTCACAATGAGATAGTCGGTCCAAAAAATTATATCTTATTGGATAAAGGTTCCGACGACGGAGTTACAGAAGATATGGGCGTCATTTCCGTAAAAGGAATTGTCGGGGTTGTTACGATTGTA
>Ga0123354_10020132_pt1 | contig 10488 bp, 3 predicted proteins | sample TergutLab28metaG_2_FD_97872 | JGI IMG/M metagenome (GOLD analysis project Ga0123354, IMG submission 97872) | Labiotermes labralis P4 segment gut microbial communities from Petit-Saut dam, French Guiana - Lab288 P4 | ecosystem: Host-associated > Arthropoda: Insects > Digestive system > Gut ...
CCCACATCCCACCTCCTGGAGATCCGTCCTAATATTATCCACCCATCTACACCTAGGTCTCCCCAGTGGTCTCCTTCCCTCCGGTTTCCCCACCAAGACCCTATACACCCCCCTCTCCTCACCTATACGCGCCACAAGCCCAGCCAATCTCATTCTTCTCGATTTTATCACCCGCACAATATTGGGTGAGGAGTACAGATCATGGAATGTAATAGAAAAGCCAAATAAAAATTTGTGCTCGAAAGTATACAGGCTTAAATGTATGAGAAATTAGCTTTAAAAAGTGTTCTCGGAAGTTATCGATGATCCTGAACATAAATATTAATATTTTAATGTTTTACTCTTAATGCAGGTCAGAAAACATACCTTCCTCTTTTCTTTATAAAATATTTGATATGGAAATATAGGTTGATATACTTTTACCTGTCGTCTTATGTGGGTTTGAAACTTGTTCTGTCACTGTAAGATAAGAGGAGACGAACAATACTCCTGTCGCAGCTAAAATACAATCTTTCTTAAAGTAGGTAAAGTCGGTCAGAAAATAAGTTTACAAGTCATAAGCACTATTTTGGGTTTTTTATTTTCTTCTGTAATAAGACAACTTCCACTTTGCTATTATTCTTATTGCTGTTCGTTTATACGCCGTCGCCCCACATTTGAGGCACTTAATAGCGTGGGAATAGTTTCTGTACTGCCTGTCAGTATCAGTTCGTAACCTGCGTCACAGGCCATCGTGTCGCTACTGTTTGTGTGTCATCATCAGCTTTAAATTTCTGACCACCAAGATTATGCTTCGGCGCTGAAAGCAGGTAATAATCTCTCGGCGACGAATTTCCTTGAATAATAATAATAAAAATCAGTGCAAGGACCATAGTTACGAAATCATTCGCCATGCACACATATTTAGTGACCTACTCTCGTTTGTGATTAGTTTACTGTAGCCGATCATTTTTAGTATAGTTGTTTCTTGGGATTGTTGGCGCCAGTTACGGACGGTTCATGGCATGCGTTGTTAGTTAATCTGTCAGCGTATATTCAGGACCTTTGGTGATAGGTGGGAGGGGAGAGATTTAAATGCCGAAACGTTTAGGAGGTTAGGAGCTGACAACGGACGCTAGCAATCCAGTGCGAATTTAGTCGCGTAAGAGTGTGGTGTATTTGGGAGTACAGAGAAGTGTCTCTGTCGGTTTCCTAGAAAAGATCTGGTTGTTTTACTGGTTATGGCGCTCCATTATTTTATATCAACAATAAACTGAGTAAATAAAACAAAAAGTAAAAAAGAAATAATTAAAAGTAAATGTGATTCGGTGAAACACACCCGTTTCCCGAAAGAGGATCACCTACCAGACTGATCGCGTCGGGACAACAAAGTAACGAAGGGTGATCGTGTAGAGTGCATATTCCCCATTGCATTCTCGTTTTTGTCAGTATATAGTCAACACAAAAAGTTTGGCTGTTGTTTGACCCTTATATTGAAATCCATAGTGGCAAATGTAAATAATGTCATAAACAAAGGGAGATCTTTTTCAGAGAGAAATATTTTACTGGTTGATTAATTTCCAATTCGGGAGTTTAATTTTGCCCTGAGTTCTGTGTTATGTTTTTCACACGATGGCATATAAGTTATTAATTATCGCGATACCGAAAAATACTTTCTATATTAAATATTTAGTGTGGGAATTATTAGAAATTGCCAGTGGCATATTTTTCAGTTTTGCAAAATATAATTGCTGGAAAAATAATTACTTTCACAAAGCACAATTTTTTCCTTTGTTGTCAATTATGTACGACATAAATACGTGTATATTCTATATAATGGATACAAATACTGCCATCAGTTTAACAAATTTCCCTTAATAACAACGAGAGCATATCACAGGTATATTTTATATGATGGGATTGGAAAATCACTCGAAATGTCAAGCCGTACTCAAGAGTAAATATGTGGCAAAAAAAAAAAAAAAAACGAGAACCGGATAAAAAATTATATCAACTAAATGAACCCCTCTACGTCCCAAACATCACCACCGCCATCTACTTTTGATAATCACACAGTTGCAAACATCATCTCCAACACGTACATTCATATTAGAATCATCGCGTAAAAAATATCTGCAGGCCAAAAAACGCCAGTGATTATAAAGTACGACCTTTTTATATTAAAAATCCACCCATGACTCTGTCTCTATATGCATTAAAATGTATATATGTTAATTAAATAATAAAAAAGGTTCTGGCTCTGAGAGTGGGTAAGTGTGGGGCGGGGGGGGAAGGGGGAAGGGGGAAGGGGGGGGGGTGTTTAATACCCACATATGTAGATAGCGTACTGATCTACAAAGGTAATAGTAAAGCCATTTTGTCGTCATAATGGGGCTGTGGTAGGCTGCAAGGGAGCTTGGTGGTGGTTAGATAGAGGTGAGGTGACATACACAGAGTGAAGAGTAGGAGGGATGTATGCGTTAAAAGTAGATTAATTACTCTATCGTCGTTGTGGTTGTGCCTTGCCGCACGCAGCCTACCTGCCTACATCCACAGTGTACATACATACAGAGAAACACAGTGTGTTCTCCAAGACGTTTGTCTAGGCCAGCGGCAATAGTACTCTTCTAGTCCCTGCCCTCAGAATATAGAAGGAGCCACTCCCTGTCCATAATTGTTGTATCTTCTGTAACAACATTTACTGTCCTGTCCTTCCAGAAACCGAATACATCTCCAACTCTGAAACGTTTTTCGAGATAATTTTCCTTTCCGCAACAAATACGTTATATACAAATTTTTTCGTTTGTTTTGTGTAGCTATGAAACATAGTTTCTTACTTTGAAGCTAGAATATCGAAATGAGTTTGAAAAAATACAGCAACAAAAAGTAGGACGCCGACAACTTAGTCCTGATTTAGATGTACGTTTGAGATGTGTAGCAGATGGTACACACCAGACTACCTATATCAACATTAATGTCAAAACATTTGTAGCAACTTCGAACAGGAGGTTAAACCTCGACTTAGATTAAATCGATGTCAAGTGTTTTTAGACAGATATTGATAGCTTGCTTCAATTTGGCGTCTCATGCAAATCGCTTGCCAGGCGGGTTTCTCCTAAGGGACCCATAGGGATGGAAATTACAGGGACCGATTTTGAAACTATACGGGAGTGTGCTCCATAACCTTCCAGCTTCAGAGACATAACCAGTCGCATGTCCGGTTGGCAGTATGCGGCCTGGAATGAGCTTCCAAAATGATAAAGTCTTGACGCAGGAACCCAAGCTTTTCGCGAAGAATGGCCTTCCGTAACCTCTCAAGTACACAAAAATAACACTCAGCATTTAGCGTCGCGACGGTCAAGGTAATCTCCAAGGATCATACATTTATATTTGAAATGAGAGTTGCCACTACCGTCCTTAATGGTACTATCTATTCGAATTTCTGTGCTAGATTAGATAATGGAGGCTTCCACGTCATGGAGACTTCTTGAATTCGGGTGTTTGCTTGATTAAACCACGTTTCGTCCCCTGTAAAAGTACATCAGAGTAAATGTTATCGGTTATTGGCGTACCGTGTCAAATGCGAGAGAGAGAGAGAGAGTTTGCTTCATTGCTGGGAATAACACTAATTACATATTTCGGTGCTTATGTAATTTCTTCTTCTTCTTCCTCCTCATCCTCTTCCTCCTCCTTCTCTTCTTATTCTTCCTCCTCCTCTTCGTCTTCTTCCGCCTCCTCTTCCTCCTCCTCCTCCTCCTTCTCCTCTTCTTCTTCTTCTTCTTAAATGGCGCTACATTCCAATGCGGACCTTCGTCTCCTTAAGTGACGTGTTTCAGTCATCTATGTTTGTCGACCTCTCTTTCCATTTGAAATATTGTATTTATTAATATATGATCGTTTACAATTCCACCCTCTGTTTTTAGCCTACTTACATGATATAATTATAGTTATTACTTGGCAATACAAATATAAGTAAAGTTGCAAGTAATTTTCATTACAGTGGCACCCAACTGGAAATTACCGGAATTAAGGGAAAGAATATTAAATAAATTGCAACATGTACATCTTGGTTTTGTCTTGTCCTTTTATTACGGAAATGATGGAACCCGATTGCATTTAGTATAGACGGCGCTGTTATGGATGTTTCAAACTGCTTGTCTTTCATGTTGCGCCTTACTATACACCAAGACGGGGGACGAAACTGGTGGAGGACATAAATATTTGACTATAGAATTCCTGTTGCTGGTGATAGTGATGACTAATATTTTGGATACTGTCTTTCGTCACAGGCTGAAAACTTTCGAAGTTTTAGGAGGCTAAAGCTGTCTCCAATTTCAAATGGAAAAGAAAAATACGGAGATAAACTTCTTGTAGACCCGCTAGAAAGAGCTAACTGCAAACAATGAGCATGCCCGCAAGATTAGGCTCTCCTTTGTCTGCTGCCGTTTGAAGACGGAGACACTTGCCATCACCAAAGTGTTTTGAGCGGTCTATCCTGAGCAGGTGAAGGCGGCAATGGACCTTCCATTTTCATAAAAGATAAGAAATTTCTTGACTAGCTGTGGACCTGTTGGCTTCTCAGGAAGGACTTCGTTCCGTCGATTACTTAATAATGAAAATAATAATGATGATGATGATAATAATAATAATAATCAGCTGGATAATTTTAGTTTTGACGTAAAATATGTAGTCTAAACGCTTCCTTAGAATAATCACAGAACCCCACTGTGGAGTAGGAAATTCCGTGTATTAATAACCATGGATTACAGCAGGTGTATCGATATTTTTGATACTTCCTGTGTTTTATTCACCTGTGCCATATTGTGAAATGATACTTGGCGAGACATAGAAAAGGGAGAGAGGGAAATTAGATGTGTAGGGGGGGGGATAACAACAAACCAACCCTATCCATACATTCATTCATAACAAGGGAGAAACACAGAAATGTACAGACAATAATCTCTGCATGCAGCGTAATAAAAAAGTGACGTCGACTAATAATCCTGCAACCTCAATCAGAACAAACCGACATCAGTTTCACCATCAAAAGCTTTCAGCCTAACGAAATGTAAACCCTGCTGTCCGCAGTGTTTTAACACCGATGACGTCACCTCTGCTCTTCAGTGACATCTATAAAACAGCACAAATTCCGTCACGAAGACTTTTTATTAAATAGCTTCTTTTTTTCTTACACAAGGGATTAAATGATTTTACAATATATAGTTTCACGTGAGAATTATGCTGTAATTGATGGAAGAACTAATTACGGTCTGTGATAATACTAATTATCATCAAATTTCTGACCCAAATATATTATAAACATAGCTATTTTCACCAAATATTCCAAAGTAATTCGGTACAAATATGAGGTTTGTTATTTATTTGTGTTGCTCATCATAGTGGACGAGCGAACTAAAGTGTGGGTTTGTGGCCGCACACTTGCTGGTATTCCTGGTTCGAATCCAGCCGGGTACCTTGGATATCTGTCTTTGTGAGTGTTGTGTTGTCAGGTAGAGGTCTCTGCTAAGAGCTGATCACGCTTCTAGTGGGGTCTTACCTAGTGCAGTGTTTGTGAGAGTTATCATGAAACCCCGACCATGAGGAAGCCCTGCCCCACTAGGGTCTGTCGGGCCATAATGTACTTTATTTGTGGTTTACTTAAAGACACTGTCAGATATTGTAACGTTTGATTAGTGTACAAGTAAATGCAAAGGACGTGGAACTAGTGGTAATGTCCTAATTTGGTGTGTTTCATGAAGGATTATGCGGAGAGGAGTCGTAGCTCCAAGCATTCTTGACCTAGGCACTTGATAGTAATAAGTTCTAAACGTCACACCCTGGCCTCTTTATGTCCAGGGAAAGATCCTCCAGAACCTAGTGATTTTTTTATAATTTTTTTAAGCGTCTCATGACATTCTGAAACTTTTGGAGAAAAGATTAGACACTTACTCCTGCTGGGAATGGAACTCCAATCTTTTGATCGTTTCTTCCGTCTTGTAGTCAATATATGAGCCCTTTTTTGTTTATTTACCTCATCATTCTTACCAGAATAATTCTTTCTTTCTTAGTCTGATTTCTTGTACCATATCATTGCAGGTATAGAGGCTCATTGTTGCACTTGATTTACTAAAAGACACACACACACACACACACCATCGGTAGGACTCTTCTGGGCGAGGATTTGGCCCGTCGCAGAGACCTCCACCTGACAACAGAATGCATACACAACGGAAAAACCTCCATACCTCCTGCAGGATTCGAACCCACAATCCCAGCAAGCGAGTGGCCTTAGATCGGCGCCTTAGACCGCGCGACCACCGGGATCGGCACTATAATAATTGAAAAGTGCAAATTTATATAGAATATCGTTATTTAGCTTTCTTCGGAAATTACTATTTTCTACTTGTTAAGTAGAAAGGACTTTGTTAAACACCGTAGTTGCACACTTTCAGGCTGTAGGTTTGTGTGTTTCATATTCCGTGCATTAATTAGGTGCATAAAATATACTAAAAGACCATCAAATTTACACAGCTTTAGGGATATAATTTTATTGTTTAGTGGTCACCAAAATGTTTCGGCATAATAAGTGCCTATCTTCAGGGTGGTGTGTGCAGGAATGCAAATTTAAATGAAATGTGTCTAAATCACTCCAGTTCAAAGCACTTCACTGTACAGACCAAATCATCGCTTGCCCATCTGTATCACAATTCACCACATGTATCTTCTATGCACTTCATTCTATAGAACAATACTTCAAACAACAAATTAACTTCTGATATTTCACACTTATTGGTATTTTATTATTCAACTCTTAATTTTAACCGAAAACGACACGATTTTTAAAATTGTGGAGTGATTTAGATTCGTTTGAATTATTTTTGTATTCTTGTTCTTATCACCCTGAAGATGGCCACATGAGTGGCCGAAACATGTTGGTGACTACTGTGCAATAAAATTACAGCCATAAAACCAAGCGCGTTTGTTAGTCTTTGAATATATTCTAAGCTCTACCTGCTTGTCAGCATTAAGACGCTGTCTTGAGAGGCGTTGTCAAGCCATTACCACCTGCCAAGTTGCCTACTATGACACACCGTTTGGTATGCCACACAATGCACCGTCGTGCTTCAACGAATGGTTGCATATTATGGAGACATGATAAAGCACGGACAAGGGCAACATAGGGCCCAACTCTCTCTGTTGGGATGGAGTAAGAGGAATTGGCCATGAGTTATGTTGATGTTGTCGTTATTATTGTCGGATGGTAGTGGTATTGGTGGGAATGGATGGACGGGCAAGCGGACGGACGGACGGACGGATGGACGGACAGTAGGAAGACGCGAGATGACAAACTGGAGCGATCAGCATTATAGAGGGACAGACATACTACTGCATTATAATACATAGCCACATTGTAGACAAATGGTCTCCGTTTCGCTGCACACAGAAAGCCAGGGACCATAACCTGTCACCGGTTTATGGCTCACAGACCTAAGGCAAAAGGGTAGACTGGTCACGCCAAATCAGGCAGGTCTGTTGCAAATAAACTCGATTTTACCGAGCGTTTGTTTCGAAAAATATTACAAAATGAGCTGTAAAATACCCACAAATCCTGGACATAAAACTGAAAAGCACGTAGTATATAAGAAGGCGTTTTAGAGTAAAGCGCTAAAAAAATATTTTTACTTTATACACGGAAAATAAGCCGAGGAAGGAGAAAGCTACTTAATGAGGTGACGTCGTCCCTGTCCAGGCCATGGAGGCATATAGGGAAGGGACTGTACAGTTTCACTCATTCTTTGACTTGGCACTGGATGGAGGTGAGCCGTCAACATCACACCCCAGACGCTTTACCCCTCCACCCAGAAAGGACCATGATATCCATTGAATTACAGACTGTGTGGGCTCCAGAGCCTGTCTGTACGGTTTTGTAGACGAGTAATTTTTTGCTTCAGCGTGACTTTGAAACCCAGGCTTCCAATCGCCGTACCGTCGGAGCTATCCCGGCTCCATACATAATGAGGAGCTTTAAAATATTCATTCATTATTTTACAAACAATTCATCAGTTACACAGGGTAGTTAGGAAATATATCGTATTTGAAGAAGCAACATAAAATATTTGGATTCTACTTTTATAGTAATCTGGAAATAGCCTGTCATAAGGCATTTCCATAACCTTTTCCAAAATATCATATTAACCCTTTGGTCCTGGAGCTGGACATTTACAGTTTAGCACACCATTTATGTAAAATGTGAATATTTTATGAACCAAGAAGTGTAACATTAGGAAATACATGACATTCTGTAGAGGAATAAACAAAGATGGTGACAGAAAGTCTAAAAAAATAATTAAATATGTTTGTTGACTGAATATATAAAAAGATTACTGTGGGGAGGAGCGGTACGTCTGTCCTATATATAGGATGCATGGTGCATAAAGGTTAAATAATATTAATGAAACTGTAGTTGAACTTATACACTGGTTAGATAAATTAATGTTCCTATAAATTTTCGGGTTGGGCCAGCAAAATTATTCCTTTGTTGCAGAATTGCCATATTAGTTTTTGACTTAAATTCCATTCTCAGAAATCTTCAGAAAATTTTATCAATCCCTAAACGTTAGTAAAGTCAAGTCCTTTATTTGTCCCAACTAATGCACACAAATTATCTGAATTGTCAAACTCTTGAAACATTTAAAACTGTCATCATCAGGAAGCTACACATGTAGCTCCCTGAAGCTCCCTGATGATAGTTTATGTAAATCGAAACAGGTTGGAGCAAGTATTACAGTTTTGAAATGTTTTAAACAGTTTAACAATTCAAATAATTTGTGTGCATTAGTTGGGACAAATAAAGGTAAAGGTAAAGCAGTCCCGTTACAGGCCTGGAGTGACCCAGATTGTTCCAGGAAGTTAAGGTTTCGAGATTTCATGACAACAATGGTGGTAAGGTTGTCAGCCGTACGCACCGGCCGCCTTTACCTCCAGGAAATACTCCTGGTGTTCATTTCTGTTAGAGGCTGAGTCGACCCCAGGGCCAAAGTGCAATCGGAAGGATTTTATGAAAAATCCACTGACACTAGTTGGGATCGAAACAGCGACCTTCCGCTTTGTAGCACAGCACCTTAACCACTGTGCCAGCGCGGTCCCCGGGACAAATATAGGACTTGATATTATTAATGCACGGAACAACCATGAAGATTAGTGCAGTATTGAAAAGTGAAGTCTTCTGGGATGTTTCGGTGTGTCGACTGGTAACGGTATAGCAACGTTTCAAAGGATCGTAGTGCCTTCGCATTCAGGGTCTAGTTTCTGTGCATGGAGACGCTACTTTTGTTCAAACCATCTGTATCTACATACCAGTCGACGAGATGTAATATCCAAGAATACTTGAATTTTCAGCGGTACCGTGGTGAGACCCTGAAATCTCGCAGTGAACTGTTCTTTTATTGTCTTCTTTAACATACACAACTATTCAGATCAGAAGTATCTGTTGCTCCTTTCGGCACATTCTTCCTTATTTTATGCTATACTTTACCAACGTCAGTCCCTCAGATCCAGATGTCACACTTCCAATTTGGAGTTCTACGGACCGCCTCCAGATGGCAGGTGACGTCACTAGGCTGAACGGTGGAGTTCCCTGCACAGCCACAAATAGGTAGGAGACACCAATATACAGAATTCAGTCTCATGGACTTCGCAGACGATCTATGACGGTAATTTAAAAAAGGGTCGCTGGGTACTAATACTGAAATAAAATACACATTTACACATTATTTGAATTTCCACGCAAACTACGGGCATAGCCACGAAAGTATAATACACACACACACACACACACATATTTCAGGTATCCACGGCAACTGCCTAAGCCTTGCATGCCCGAGTTGCGAGGTGTCCACGGTACTTACCTAAATGAGTGTGCCTTGCCTGCCTGGGTCACCGGATCTCAGCAGACTAACATCATATATACCTGTCTCTAAGGCTTATGAGATCCAAGGCCTCATATTTATGTGGTGTGTATTTCTTGCTTCTCGATATTTTATACAACTTCTTGGACAATAAATCGGCCCGTCCTATGTCCCTACTGTGTATAAGGTAACGCAAAGTCAGACGCATGTCCATTCCTCGAATTGGATTCGAAGACATGATCCCATTTTGGGGGCAGTAAGCTCCTTACACTGCGGGGCTCCTGGGCTTGACCCTTAGTAACATGAAAAGCGTTGGTTTTTAAATATCTTGGCCAGGTGATCTTCATGTTTCGTGCCAATTAATGCAACAGTCAATCAGCCGATACGTCCATTGTCATCCAACGAAGCAATCGGCGATACAGCCACGTGTTCAGGCAGTCGATGTCTGTCGCTAGCACGGGGCAATACATACCCCAGATACTAATAATCCGAGACCGAAATGCCCCCCCCCCCCCACGGATAGAAAGACAAGGCTACCTTTTTAAAAACAATACAAAAATCATATACAAATATCGGCGAGGAGCCCATATAACATTAACTA
>Ga0123354_10020133_pt1 | contig 10488 bp, 7 predicted proteins | sample TergutLab28metaG_2_FD_97872 | JGI IMG/M metagenome (GOLD analysis project Ga0123354, IMG submission 97872) | Labiotermes labralis P4 segment gut microbial communities from Petit-Saut dam, French Guiana - Lab288 P4 | ecosystem: Host-associated > Arthropoda: Insects > Digestive system > Gut ...
AAAAGAGACACTTATCTTTTTAGTTACCCCCTACTAAGATATAATAGGGTTTCCCTCTTTTTTTTTCTTTTCTTTTTTTTTTCCCCCCCCCCCCCCCCCTATCTAATGATATGTCAGCATCTGGACTACAAAGGGTCAATGGTAGATGTAACAACTTACAGCATTACTGGAAATGGCACTGGGACAGACTTTTCTCCACAAACAGCAAACCCTTGCTGCTCTCATTAATTACATTGAAAAAATCCTCTAAAAGGTTAACCACAATGCACAAAGTTATGACCTTATGGGAAAAAAATGGGTTAAGGGAATGAAAATATGAAAAATATATAAAATTAACATTAAAATATTTGTGTTAGTGTTTACAAGAAAGGCCTTAGTGGCTGAAAGTTGCCATGGTAGCTGAATTTTGTACATGCACTAGTGAGGGGAACAAAAAAAAATAAGGAAGAGACGCACACCACGATGCACAACAGTTACCACAAATCTTCCATAAACAAACAAAAATGTGATTTGAAATACCTGCAAATCAGGTGGGTCTGCCACTGTATTTGAATTTTAATTCTGTCTCTTTCATTGAGAGAAAATGTTTAAACCCATACAAAACAAGTGTTAAAATTATGGGTTTGTACAATTCAGTCTTTACATTTTTAGTTGGAATGGGATTAGTGTAATTGGTATGGTGACTAGGCTATTGGCAGGATGAACAAGTGGTTCGCTGCATGGCAGGGCCAAGAGATATTCTCTTATTCAAATGCCCCGACCAACTCTGAGGCCCCACCCAGCCTCCTGTTCAATGAGTTCCGGGTTCTCTTTCTTCTGGGGAACAGAGGCCATGGCATTACGCTGACCACCTAGTTCCATCTAGTGCAAAGGTTAAGAATGTGTGAAGTTACACCTCTACTCCCTCATACACCTTCAAGGTGCGCACAGGTACTTCACCTTTACATTTTTTGTAAAGGATGGGAAAATATAATCTGATCTGTAATTTTGCAATAAATGTGATATTTTTATTTTAAAAAGTTCACATAACTGTGATGTTGGTAATGATTACGTTTAACGAAATGTTAAAGAGAATATTGCTAACCTTTTGGATATTATTTATGACTGCAAAATCAACCCAAACAGTTTGGGGTGGTTTCAAACAAAATTAGACCACATAATGCACGTTACATGCTGATACTCCGATCTGTCAATTCCACGTCAGAACCGTCACACCGTTACACACCATCGAAGTCACCCATATTCGACTCTCTGCACTATACTATAAACACGTACATTATATCACGTACTTATACGTCTCAAACTTCAGTCCACTATTAACACATAACACCAGAAGCCAGTAGCAATGTGTTCCTTGACAATGCCACTATATCGCATATTACCATCACGCATTCAATCCCGTTATAACGTCATTTTTGGTCTGTAGTTATAACCATCCATAATCACAGAATGTAATACGGGTGGCGGCAACAGGAAAGTGACATCTATTCTTGATCCATGGTACCAGCGACTGGATTGAGAGTTAGGTATTTCTTATCGATGACAACAGGTGTCAGAAAGGTGACGAGTCACATGAACGCGCTGTGCTGTGGCCGGAACGAATCACAAGACAGCTAGTTTGCTGTGCGCTGACTTTGCCGAAGGTGGGTAGAACTTATGTTTCAGTTTTTCGGGGTATATTTATTGTGGGTCATCCGTCTTGTTGTGTGGCGGTTAGTTTCATTTTTGTTGTGGAACTGCAGTTTCTTCTATATGTGTAACGTAAACTAAAGGGTTTTGTTGTTATGGACTTCATTTTATATGTGCATATCCTGGTGTGTTTCATGCATTTGAGAAAGACACTACGCAGCATGGGGGTGTTCAATATAGTTACTGTACTTTTCATTCCGTTGTGGAAGATACGTTTCTTGCTTATATGTTGAACGTAACACACCGTTTTTTAATGCATAACATTTCATATGCAAGTGTTGTGCATTGCATTGCATATGCATAGAACAACTTGCGTTGTTCGCAATTCTCAATGGATGGTAGATACCGACTTTGTTACGCCATAGGGTGCACGTCGCGGCACAGGGAATGGAGAGGGAAACTTCTCAGATTGCCCAGGAATGCAGTGTGGTGTGTTCATAAAATTACAGACCATGTGTTTGACCACTTACTTATATGCCATACAACCAATTTTCGGTGCCTTACAGAATTCATAAAAGTTGTTACCACAAACTGACTCTTGCGTGGTTACTGAATGTAGTACCATGCATTATAATAAGAGTTGCAGTGTCTTTTGCAATCCACAGTTTTTGAATATGACAAACTCAAACATGCATTAAGCCACTAAGTGTTCATTATTTAGGATTACACATGAATTAATGTTGCATTATGTTGGGATTGTAGTATAACCATTTACTTATTTACAGTGCAAAACTGTGGGCTGAGAAAGTTGGTCAACTGAGCACCAAGGAGGAAGCTGCGTTCCTTCACAACAAATTTTTATGCCAAGATCAATTCTTGCCGACAGACTTCACGACACCTGAAGGGATACGTCTGAACAGACTGGTAGTTCCATGTGGCTTGGACTTGGCTTCACATTCCATCCCACAACCTTCTCCATCCACGTTACCAACCCTTTCCAGCCCAAACCCTCAGAAATAAGTCCTGAGAACAGTAACCTTCCTGTCCTGCCACCCCCTCCACTACCCTCAGAATTAACTCCTGAGGAGAACAGCCTTCATGGCCTGCCATCCCTGAGAACGTATAGCAAGTTGCCTCGGTCCTCAACCCATATCGAGACACCTCTTCCTATCCACATAGAAAGTCCTGCCACCTCCTCTGAATTCTCTGTATGAAAACCTAAACCACCAGCAGCCAACATATTTTTCAGTGGAAGATACCTCTTTTCCCTCAGCTTAGATGCTTCTGATGAGGAATTCAGGTCCTTCAATGACCAAAATTCTGCCTTGAAGCCTAGAGCGAGGCATTCTCTCTGAAAGGAACTTAATTTGGCCATGTAAGATTTGACACCAAGAAAATGAAAATCTTTATCATAGAATTTTGAGAAAGGAGAGTGCACTCTGTAAACTGAGAAAGAATTACAGATCAAGGAAGTTGAAAGATCTCTGTGATGTGGACAGTGATCCAAAGATGCAGGAAATATCAAATTCTTTGAATGTAGAGGCTGTCAGGTTAATGGCAGCAATTATTAGGAATAGCAGACACAAGCCAAGGGGAAGGAGGTGGAATTTAGAAGACAAACTTTTGTTTCTGTCTCGCCTTAAGTGAAGCCCAAAATCCTACACTCTTCTTCAGATACTATTCCATATTCTATCAGGATGAACCTTGCAATCCCTCCTCAATACTGTTTATTTTTTTTAATTTTAATTTTTGTTACCATGCAGTATTATCAATTTTACCTTAAAATACCAACTAATTGCACACTATTTTAATACACTTTGTAAAACACACGCAAAAATACATAGGTCTAATCCATTAAAATTTATATCACTCTTACATGTTTCAATCCTAAAGGATCATCATCAGGGAGTAAATGTTCCTATTTATGAAGTTATTGAATTGTTCTTATTTTTGTTGATATTATTGGTGTGGTGGCGGCATGCCTGTAATTATAATAGACGATTATATGTTTTTATATGTATTTTTGATTTACTCAGATCCCATATATATAATGTACCTCGATTTTACATGTAGATGTGTAGGTTATGTTATGTTTGGCTGGTCTGACCGTTGTCTGTCCTGTGCAGTTATACGTGTGGCTAATCCGTGGTTGTCATATGGTGGGGATCTCCTTGTTTGACTCCACATTTTACTATAAATTTCTCTATAAAGTCTCTGTCTACCTTAACTCTTGCTTTTGTGTGTATCAAGGTTAATTTATCTGGAACATCAAATTTCTTTAAACATTCTCTTAACCTATTTCAATGAACAGAGACAAAAACATGTGTATAATCCACAAATATATTATACAGATTAATATTATGTTCATAGCTTTTCTCAAAAATCTGTCTTACAATAAAGATATTAATCTCTAGTAGATCTATTTGGGTGGAACCCCATTTGATTATCTTCCAGTTTATTCTCTGTTTTCTCTATTAATCTCTTATTGAGTAAAATAGCAAATATTTTGTATGCTATATTTAATAATATAATTGGTCTGTCATTATTACAGTTAGGTTTGTCACCTTTCTTATAAACTGGACAGATAATTCCTTCATTCCACTATTGTGGTAATTGTTCATTATTCCATATCATTAGGATTAATTTATGTAGTTTTTGTTTTAGTGTTCTACCTCCATGTTTAAGTAATTATGGAGATACATTATCAGAACCAGCTGCCTTGTTCAGTTTTAAACTATTGATTATAAAACATATTTCATTGTATGATGATAGTGAGATTTGTGATTGATTATTTGTACATTTTCTTATAATGGTTTTTATATCTGTAGCTTCTCATATATTAAGAATCTTACAAAAATAGTCTTTCTAGAGTTAGGTCTGGTTGAGATATAACATTATCTTCTGCATCTTTGCATATTATTGGAAGTGTTACTTGTTTATAGTTCCGTAATCCCTCAAAGAATTTTTTAGTTTCATTCCTCCTGTGGTTTTCTTCTGTTTGGGTTATTTTATTGCTGAGGTATTTTTTCTTCTTTTGTGTGCAAATTTTATTTGCTTGATTTCTTTTATTAATGTATGTGTTACATTCTTGTCTTCAGTTGTAACCATTTTTTCCTTTCTTCGTTTTTTTCTTGATTTTCTTGTGTTTTACATCTATAACAAGTTTATTCAGAATGAACAGTTGACTCATGCCCATATAACTTCAGTTTGTCACGAGTTATCTGACATAACACAGTGCTGTCACAATGGCTAGTGAAAGCCAGTGTGAGGAACATATGAACTACTGGATTCCTGCAAGAATGTGTGTGGTGACCAGCGATGTGAGCAACATCTCAGCTAGTGTTTCTATAGTAGGTATGTTATACAATGATTTATGTCAACAACCTTTGATAACTGTGTGCATTAGTACTGACCCACTCTGGGTTGGAGCACCTTGCACTATGTTGTTTGCAGGCAAATGTACTGCCTCAGTAGTTAGTAACCAGTAATCTGCATTGTATTCCCTTGCATCATAAAATATCTGGTTATGAAGGAATAATTAGTGACATTGACAGTGAGTTGATTTCTGACAAGCCATCCTTTCAGCAGCCCCGATATGATACTTCAATGCAAAAGCCATTTATTGTGTTTATGAATTGTTTAACGTTTAAAGCCGTGACTGATGTCTACGTTGATATGTACATATACAAATCTGAATACAAATGCCTGTGATCAAAAGAAATTAATGTTAAAGGTTTTCCTATCCTACCTCCAATTACTCACTATGAATATGTTTTGTTTCCATGCCATATATTTCACCTAATCATATAAGTTTCAGTAAGGCAAGTTTCAGTTGCTGTTCATGAAATCTGTTGCAGCCGAACATTTTTTATATAATTGTTTATTAGGTTTGCTGGCATCAGTTACAGACGGTCTGTCAGTGTATATTCAGGAACTGTTGACGATAGGTAGGAGGGGTTGTACAGGGAGAGATTTAAATGAGAAAACGTTAGTAGCCGACAATGGATGCTAGCAGTCCAGTAAGGAAAGCAGTCGCGCACAAGAGTGATGTGAGTGAGAGAGTACAGGTGACTGTTAGTTTAATAAAATGATTTAGATGTTTAACTTGATACAGCATTCCTTTGTTTCATTTTATCAAGAATAAATTAAGTAAATAAAACAAGTAAAAAGAAATAACTAAAATTATATTTGATTCGGTGAACCACACCCGTTTCCTGAAAGGGGATCACCTACCGGACTGAGCATGTTGGGACAACCAAGTTAAAAAGGATGATCATGTTAATTGTGTTCACATGGACACACATTTATCAAACAGACGGATATGTACCTCTGCAATGGCAAGAATTTAAAGATTTACTGGTTTTATACCAGCAAAGACAAAGGGGTAGTGTAATGAGGTTTATGTTACATATATTTTGTAGTTAATACTATTCTATAAAGTATTTATTAACAACCTACATTGTTTTATGTCCAGTTCATTAATATGTGTGTGTGTTCCCATGCTGACTGCTGCAGCATCACTGTCATGTGTGGTGGTATTTTCTTTCATTGCTCTTCTATATTACTGTTTCTTACTGTTGCACTCATGTGACTTCTACCATATATTGCTGTGTAATTTCTGTAACCGTAATTCGTTCCTATAAGATTCTTCTGTGCCTTTGGTACTTAGCCTATAGCAGTTGTACATATGTCACAATAGTAAGCATCAAAATGTTCCTGTCAATAAGTGACATAAGTGTCGTGGTGAATACAAAATAGTACAAAAGGTTGACACAGTACTTGGCTTAATATGTCTCATATCCATGTGTTACAGGAAATTTAAAAGTATATAATAAAAACCAACAAACGCACATGCATGACATCTGTTTTATCACATTGTATTAATTACCAACATGTTTTGATCAATTTTGTGATCATCATCAGGGTAGCATTACAAGAGTACGAAGAATGCAGTACATAAACTACATTGACGAGCGATCTCCAGTGTGGTCTCCATCGAATGTTTTGATTATTATGGAGAACTGAATAATTTGATTACTTTGGCAATAATTCACTTTGTCACATTTTGGGTTTTAACAGCATTGCCGATGATGAATCTTAATAAATTCATTTGCAGTTGAAAATTAAATAATCAGACTTGTTGTACTCTAGCATGGCATTTGGCCAATAAAGTCCCAGCCTCGAGCAAAAACAATCAGTAAAATCAAATCATATGCTGGAAAATTATAAGGGCAGGAATGATAAGGAGTGGTGATGGGAGCGAAAATGGACCCTTGGTTCATGAAAACTTTGAAGTAAATTTTATATTAGTATTTGTAAACCAAATGCCACTCTTGGAAAGGGTGCTGAGGACCTAGGGAAAACTGTTAAAGGCTCTTAGATATAAATTATCATTATTCAATATAACAGGATTTCAACTTCATCACACAGACAGGACAACCAACACAAATGTGGAATTTGTCAACCTCGCCAAGAGTCATGGATAAATGGAAGGTTCAGGAGTGTACATCTATGGCTTGATAAGGCCATGAAGCATGGTATGTCTCACTGACACTCCCTGTAAATTTGCTACCACAAGCACATTCAGTGTTACAATTATTAGATTTCTGCATCATAGCCCCAGTAATGCATTACATATTCAGGAATGGCTAATCAGATCAAGGGACAATGACTTGTGCACCTGCCCTTAGTTAGCTTTTTGGTTTTTGGACACAGCTTGCATTTTGGGGAAATTGGACACATTATATGGTCTACACATTGACTGTCAAGGTGAGATAGGATTTATGCACCCTACTGAATGAAGAATGAAATGCACTCATATGGGAAACCAGAGCAGTATTTCTGTGTTCATGCTATAGCATCTTCTCTTTTATTTTTATTTTTTGGGTAACAACAATCTGTTGTATTTGATCAATGTTGGTTTATTGATTCTCCATACAATACAACAGTATAAATGATTGCACATAAATTTTATATGAAACATCCCCATTGGTATAGCAAACACATCTATAAATATTCACAATTGTGAATATTTATAGATATTTTGATTGTATACAAATTTATTCATCACAGTCACTACATGTTTCAACTGATAAATGTGACCATCATTGGGTAGTGCTACACTTACATGAAGGGAAGAACTCTACCTCAGTTCTTCCCTTTTATAGTACAAATAGAGTGCAGGAGGATAACTTTCTGGTTTCTCACAAAGCATGGGTAGTGCTGAAGGAAGTAAAAGCCCATATGAGAGCATACTTTATTCATAAATATGATAGGCAAAGTTTATGATCTTTGTCTGGGTTATGATTACTTTCTTTGTTAATATTTTATATATATATATAATACACAAAAATGACATTGTAAAATGCCTATCACTGTGTTCGGAATCCTGGAAAATGTGTTCACCTACTTCTACTATGTTTCCAATGCAACTAATAATTGTAGAAGATAAAAGGTAGATGACACAGGTATGGTAGAATGGTGGACAGCATAAATAATGTTTTTATATGTCAGGGATGCCAGATGCGCTGAAGAGAAGAATTAATTTATATAACTCATCCACTATACAAGCTAAAGTTATAAACCTTAACTGTGAGCTCCACACTGTTTAAATCAAACAGTGCATACGCATGCCAACAAATAGGCATTCCAAACATTTAGAATAATATTTGGCCATAAGCACCATAAGGAAATAACTTAAACAGTTTTGCCTACCTGATAACCATAGCAATATACAGTGCCACTTCTTTCTCAGTTTTCCACTAATTATCCCTGAAAGTTACATAGAACTCAGTAGATATGAGAAAGTATAAGAAGCTGATGGTTCCTCAGCTACTACAGAAATCCCCCATCCTTTATAGAATTACCATGTTCACATGAGTTCACTGAGGCACCCACTATCAAGGGGTAACATGCTTGGTCCTTATGGTGAAGTGTTATTTATTTGTGGCTTATCCAACCCCAGAGCTGCAGGACACTTCTGTCTATGGCTGTATGTGACTACCTACCTATTCACTGTACTTGCAGCTACTCTCCAAACGTGGATGACATCTTCTATTTCTGCAGCACCAGAGGATGCCATGGTATATTGATGGACTCACTTAACGCACAATATCATATTTAGAAAATATTTCTTTGTCATACCATTACATACTCTCATCCAAGGCCTGTCACTCTGCCTACCAAGGTAGCAGTTAAATCCAGATTTCTCTGTAATGAGAGACTACTTGCTGGGGTACCTTCAGGTGGTAGTAAAAATAAAATAAAAAAAATAAAAAAAAAAATCAGTAAGTAGACACATTCTGTGGAAGATTTCAGTTCCTTACAATAATGACTGTGAAGATCACAATCTTCTGGGATGTAAAGCTGGGTGGTCTGATAGAAAGTATATCAACAGTGAGGTGGAACATGCTGCCTCCATCTTCAGAGCTGAAGGGGAGGTGTCAGGTTAAGAAATGGGCATAGAAGGAAAGGACAAAAATACATGAGTGAATGTATGGAATATTATGGGATGGGGGGCAGGAGGGAATGGAGCTAGGAAGGGCTGGGGCCAAAACAAGAAGATGACATTCTTAAGAACAAATATGTCAAAGTTAAAAAAAAAAAAAAAAAAGGCCATGAAGGCATATTGGGGAGTAGTGGTGTAGCTCCATCCATTCTTAACCTTGGCATTAGATGGAGGTGAGTGGTCAGCTTCACATCCCAGTTGCCATATCCTTGAGAAAACAACCCCAGGTACCCACTAAATATGAAGCGGAGTGGGCCTCATTGCTGGTGTGGACACTTTGGAGAAAAGAAAAATTTCTTGCTTCTTGCAGGATGTCAAAACATGATTTGTTGGCTATCCAGCCTGCAGCATAGTCACAACGTTTACAGTACTGGTTCCATGGACAAGAAGAGGGCAATACTTTCACAATGTAATGGGGAGATCAGAATCCAGTAAGAGGACTTGACAAGAAATAAGATGACAAATGGAATATTAAGGAAATGTACAAGTGTGGGAGAAGACAACACTGTATGGCTTCTGTGGGTTTTTGATGCATCAAGCAGTATGTAAATTCACCAAGTTCTGCTACAGGTAGCTAGGTTAAACACAGGTGCATCTGTGCACATCTAGCTGACAAACTGGAAGGGAAAGTGGGAACTGGTGCACTATGGGAGGCTGTTAATGCAGCTCCACAGAATGCCAGTGTACTAAGATACAAGTGAATGCCACATGGTGTTTTCAAGCAGTCAACCACCACACCTGATATTTCTGTACATACAAAATATATTACAATACAGGCATACATACATACATACATTATAGTTACAAGTAAATTCTTGCACTTTAATGTTCCAACCACAGGCATGGCATGTATTTTGCATTGATCCCAGTTTTGGTCCTCTGTCTTACTTTTAATCACTGATACTTAAATTAAGCTCAAAGATTATTATTGTGGGTTATCCATAGCTTTTGCATTGTCCAACGTAAATGTAAGCAAACTTGTAAGATGCAAACAACAGTGACACATAAAAAAACATACCTGGATTTATCAGTGAGTTTCAAGTATTATTTTACTAGGGCAACACTTCAATATACAGTGAAAGCCTCCAAATATGATGGCAGAAAAATAAAAAAAATTATCACAGTTTACTGTACAGTGACGGTGAATTTTTAATTAAGAAATGGGAAATATCTGTAGTATTTCATGGAATGGGAAGGCAAGGTTTGGTAAGTGGAATTTTGTGACTGGTCAACCAAGACATCAGCTCAGCTGTAAGCACTTACAGTAGTAAATGGTGTACAGACACACAACTACTTATTCAATTCAACATTATGCAATTCCCTCCCCCCCCCCCCCCCAAAAAAACCCCTTC
>Ga0123354_10020136_pt1 | contig 10487 bp, 6 predicted proteins | sample TergutLab28metaG_2_FD_97872 | JGI IMG/M metagenome (GOLD analysis project Ga0123354, IMG submission 97872) | Labiotermes labralis P4 segment gut microbial communities from Petit-Saut dam, French Guiana - Lab288 P4 | ecosystem: Host-associated > Arthropoda: Insects > Digestive system > Gut ...
GCGGGCACAGTTGTTTCGCTTGGCGATCTCTCCCTCGCCTCTCTGGGGGCCGTGAACAACTCCGGCGCGATAAGCGCCCAAGGGAACCTGACGCTTTCCGGCACGACCTTCACGCAAGGCGCGACCGGCGAACTCCTCGCCGGAAACGCGCTGTACGCCACATTGACGCAAGGCGTGACGAACGCGGGTCTCATTGATCCGACAAATACCGTGATTTCCGCGCCCAGCATCGCCAACACGGGCAATGGAACTATAACCGGCGACAGCGTCTCTTTGAGCGCCAGCACGTTGACCAACGATCCTTCAGCTACAATCGCCGCACAGTCTGTGCTGAATATCGGCGCGGGCACAGTAATGAACCAAGGGATCATCACAAGCGATGGTGATCTGACGCTTGGCGGTTCTCTGGATGCGCTGGGGAACGCGCAGGGTCAGGCCGGCCAAGTGGCAAACATCGGTCAGATGAATGCCGCCGGAGAACTTGGCATAACCACTCAAGGCCTTTCCAATTCCGGCACGATCTATGCGCTGGGCAACGCCACGGTGATTGCCAGTGGCTTGGCGGACAATGAGGGCCTCCTGGCAGCCCAAGATGCGCTTTTTATCTCGGTCGGGTCCTTCAACCAGGGTGCTGGCGGCATTCTGGCGGCGGGTCTCGACCAGAATGGCGCTCTCGCCATTCCCACGTCAAGCGTTTCCCCCGATCTTACCATTCTCACGCGGGGTGACTACGCCAATGCAGGCCAAACCCTCTCGGCAGGCAATCTTGCGGTAGTGGCCATCAACGCAAACATCACGCAGACAGGCAACGTCACAACCCTCGGTAATCAGCAGTGGAGCGGCGCGAGTCTTGATTTCACCGGAGCGACGCTCACGAGCGCCGGGAATTTGCTGCTCCAGGATCAGGGCGTCTTTACCACAAGCGGTACGTTCCTGGCCAATAACGTGGAACTGGACGCGGCGGGACTTATTAATGACGCCGGGCTTATCCAGGCAGCCAACGACCTTACGATCTCCCTTGGCGGCGATTCGCTTACGAACACCAATTCCAGCACGAACGGCGGCCTCATCGCCCAAAACGGCAATCTGACCATCTCCGCCGGGGATGTGAACAACGATGGCGGCTACATGGCAGCCGGGAACACCTTCACGGCTAACGTCAACTCCTGGAACAACGGCGCGGGCACAATCACCTCGCTTGGCGACCTCATTCTTCTGTCCGCCGGCCAGATCAACAATTCCGGCACACTTTCCGCCACGGGCGATATGTACCTGACTGGGTCATATCTCAACCAGACGCAGGACGGCGAATTGACCGCCGGAGGCACGTTGCGGGCCGTTATCGCTGGGAATCTGGACAACAGGGGTCTCATTGACTCCAACTTCACCTGGCTCACCGCCGACGACACGATCAACAACATAGGCACAGGCGTCATCTACGGCGACCAAATCTCCCTTGGCGCGAATACGATCAACAACACCTACGGGACGGACGCGAACGGTACACTCCAGGCTGCCGCCATCGCCTCACGCAACGGGCTCGACATCGGGGCCGTGACCCTGAACAACCAGGGCTACTTCGACACCACGACCAACCAGACCACAGCGGGCCTCATCCTCTCCATGGGCGACATGCGCATCGGCGGCGCGCTGGACGGCAACGGCTCCGCTACCGGGACGGGCGGTTCGCTTATAAACAACGGCACGACCATTGAGGCCATGGGCAACATGAGCATCGATATGGCCAGCATCCAGAACCTGAACGCCCATCTGGGCACAACGATGGTGACAGGCGACCCGTATCCGGTAAGCTACGGTCCGGTGGCGAGCGATCTAGGGGTGAGCTATTTCCAAGGAACCGGACAAGACACCTATGACGTTGTGACGCAGTACGTGCCGGGCGTCATCAGCTCCGGCGGCGACATGTCCATCAATAGCACCAACAACATCATAAACCAGGACAGCCGGATTTTAGCCGGCGGCAATCTCATTGTCTCTGGCGGCGGGGCCATCATCAACAACGCGACGCGGGGGACCGACACAGAAACCAACATAGGGGTGATATGGTACGGCGCGGGCAACCAGGCGAGCGCCGTGCCCTTTATCGGCCAGACGTGTACCACCATTGACATGCAGTTTGCGAGTAATATGCCGTATGCGGGCGACTCCCTGGCCGTGAGCAAGGACCACTACACTGGCTCGGGTTCCGACAACTCGCCTGGAGGAAAGACCGGGCCTTCCGACATGACCAACACTCAAAGCGGCGGCACGGGGGGCGGCTCCAGTTCCGCCCAGCCGTTCTGGGCGTATGGCCCAGGTTCCGTCCTGCCCCAGAACAGCCTCTTTAAGGTCAGCAGCAATTCAGACGCCTCCGTACTCATTACCACCGATCCGCGTTTCCTTAAGAATAAGCAGTACGTTTCCTCGTCGTACATGCTCTCCCAACTGGGCCTTGCCCCCACGACAACGCAGTTTTTAGGTGACGGCTTCTACGAGATGATGCTCGTGAGCAACCAGATCCAGCAGGTGACCGGCCAGCGCTTCCTGGACGGTTACAAAGACGACGAGACCGAATACGAAGCCCTGATGAACGCGGGCATCGCCTTCGGCAACGAGTACGGCTTGCAGGCGGGCGTGGCCTTGACTCCCGAAGAACAGGCGAACCTGACCCAGGACATCGTCTGGCTGGTGGCCGAACAGGTGCCCATGCCGGACGGCACGACCACTACAGCTCTGGTGCCGAAGTTCTACTCCGCCCCGAACGGAAACGACATGACGGCCACAGCCGGCGGGATTATCAGTTCCGGCGCGAACCTCGGCATAAACACCTCCAATCTGGTCAATGGCGGCACGATAGCCGCGCGTAACACGCTGACTATTAATGCGGACACCGTCGAGAACTCCGGCCTGCTTAAAGGCGGCGTGGTCGCGGCCCAGACCGCCGGGGACTTCACCCAGATAGGCGGCCAAATTGTGGCCAACCAGGGGATTCTTCTCAATGTGGGCGGGAATCTCACCATGCGGTCCACAGTCAGTGATCTGAACACGGTCAACTGGGGACTGGGCTTTTCGCAGAGCGACAACATCGACCGCGTGTCCTCCATGAGCGTGACCGGTCCCGGCGGACTCATTGACATAAACGTCGGCGGCACGCTTGGCATGTACGGGGCGCAAATCACCAACGGCGTCAATCCCAACAACACCCAGGCCTGGACCCCGGATCCCAAGTCCCTCACCGTCATATCCGCCGGCGCGATTGACCTGGGTACGGTGACTACCCAGAGCATGGGCGGCACCGTCACCAGCACCGGCTATGGCCTCGCCATGTCCCAAACGGACCACGGCTCCTCCATCCTTGGCTCGGGCGGCGTGGCCCTGCAGGCGACGAACGGGGACATCACCACAAAGGACGCTTTCGTAAGCGCCGGAACGAACCTCCTGCTTCTGGCGAACAAGGGATCCATCAACATTGGCGCGGGACAAAGCATGTCAGCCGCCATCGGCGCGAGCAGAACTTCGCACCACGACTCTCTTTCCAGCTCCACGACCAGCACGTCCGTCCAGGATGTCCAACTGAACAATCTGGGGACCACCCTGGCCAGTCAGGGCACGGTCACGCTTTCTGCCGGGAACGACATCACCCTCACCGGCTCCCAGGTGCTGGCTGGCGGCGACATCGGCATGAAGGCGAAGAACAACATCACCATCCAGAGCGGCACGAACACGGACGACAGGCTGACTCTGATCAAAAAGAGTTCCAGCGGCGTCTCCTTTACGAATGACGGCGTGTTCGTCGGGGATCAGAAAGCCTCGCAAAACGCCAACGGTCTGACCCTCTCCGCCGCGCCGTCGGTGGTGAATTCCCTGGGCGGCAACGTCTCGCTTGCGGCCGGAAACGACCTCACCATCACCGGATCGCAGGTTCTGGCCGACCAGGACATCGGCCTTACGGCCAAGGACATCGTGGTCCAAGGGGCCGTGGATACCACGTTCTCGCAGAGCCGGAGTTCCTCAAGCACCAGCGGCTGGAGCTACTCCTTCTCGGCCGCGAACCCCCCTGTGTTAGCTCCCACCGGTATTCCGATTCCAGGTCTTGATCTCATTCCGGGCGGCTTTTACGGGACATCGTCGGACACGTCCAAAGAGCAGAGCGTCACGACTTCCACCACGCCGTCGCTTATCAGTTCCGCGAACGGCAATGTCATCATCAATGCGGGGGACACGTACACGCAGGCCGGGGCCGACGTTGAAGCTCCGAACGGGACGTTCCTGCTTACGGCCAAGCAGGCCAACTTCATTCCGCAATGGACCACGCAAAACAGCGTCGAGCGCGACAATTCCGCCCAGTCCGGGCTTTCTATCGGCGTTTCCAGTCCTGTTCTCACCGCCGCGGGGGCGATTCAAACCACGGTCCAGAACATGGAGAAGACCAACAATCCCAAGGCGCTCGTGGCTGGCGCGGCAACCATCGGGCTTGCCGTGAGCAATGCCTACAGCGCCTACAAGGACGGCTTCTACCAGGTGTCGGACACACAGGGCGGTCCCGGCTCGGAAGGCGGCGTCAGCGATTTCGGCGGGGCGACGCTCGGCATGATGTACGGCCAGACCACGGCACATTCCACCCAGAACAACGCGTCTCTGACCCCGGTCGGCTCCACGGTTTCCGCCAAAAATATCGTCCTTGCCGTGGGTGATCCGAACAACCCCAATGCCACGGCGCTGACAGTCATGGGGTCCAATCTCACCGCCACCGACACCTTCTACGCCAAGGTGCTGGGCAACGCGAATATCGGCGCCAGCGCGGACGCCAACCTCACGCATGCGTCCAGCGGCTCCAGCGGCTTCGACGCCGGAGTCCAGGTCTCTTACGCCAACGGCGATCTGGTGGTATCGGTCAAGGCCGACGGCAACTCAACCCAGAGCAAGGCCTCGGAAGCCCAGCAGAACTACATCTATTCGCACGTGGGCGGCGGCAATCTGACCGTGCTGGACATTTCCGGGGATTTGAACATGCCCGGCGGCATCGTCACCGGCAACACCATCGACGCGAACATCGGCGGCAACCTGACGATCAGCAGCCTGCAGGATACCGACACCTACGCCTCCAACTCGCAGTCCATCGCGGCCGGCGGCTCCATCGGCTGGAGCATCACCACATGGAGCCCGCGCGCCTCGGCGTATGTCAGCGCGTCCGCGAGCGATGCCCATTCGACCTACCAATCCGTCGGCGTGGAACAGGCCGGCATCCAGGCCGGGGACGGCGGGTTCAACGTCACCGTGGGCGGCCAGACCACGCTTATCGGGGCGATCATCTCGTCCTCGCAGAAGGCCGTTGACGACAACCTGAATTACTTCTCCACTGGCAGCCTTGCCGTCACGGACCTGGAAAACGCGGCCTCCTACAGCGCGGACAGCACGAGCATCACGATGGGGGTTTCCTACGGCGGGCAGGGACGGGCATCCGGGGCAGCGGCTTTATGCCGAGCGGGATACCCATTGCGCTCACGGACTCGGGGAACGCCCAGAGTACCACGTATTCCGGCATCTCGGCCGGGACCATCATCGTGGGCGGCAAACGGATCACGCCTGACGCCAACGGACAGTATGTCGTGAACGGGCAGATTTTGAACACCGGCGTACTCACCGGCCAGGATTCCGGCCACCTGGACCCGATCTTCGACCCGTCGAGCGTGCAGGCCGATTTCGCCATCGGCACGCAACTCGCCCAGCAGGCCTCGACGTTTATAGGCTACAAAACCACGGAGGCTCAGCGCGCCAACGAGAAGCTGGAGGCCGGCGTAATAGCGGGCGCTGACGCGGCCACGATACAGGCGGACCAGGATGCCCTGAACCAAATGAAGACATGGATGCCTGGCGGCACGAGCCTGCGGGTGTTCTCGGCTTTGACCGGCGGTTTGGGCGGCAACATGGGCGGCTCCCTGGGAGGCGTTTTCCTCGGCGCGGCTGTCTCGTACATACAGGGCGCGGGGGCGGCGGAAGTGAAGCAGCTTTTGTCCACCCTGCCGCAGGATGCGGCAACCGAAGGGCTCAGGGCCGGCCTGCAAGGAATTTTAGGCTGCGCGGCTGGCGCGGCCACAGGCGGGAGTTGCGCGTCCGGGGCGCTTGGGGGCATCGGCCTCTGTCGTGGTGGGCGATCTGGCGAATCTGGCCTTGGGAGGAAATACCGCCAATCTTGACCCGGCTACACGACAAGGAGTGATGGACTTACTGAATTCTATCATCACGGGCGTAACGGCGGGCGTGGGAGGGGATGCCTCTGTTGCGAGCTTGACCGCCAAGATAGAGGCACAGAATAATCAAAACGCTAAGCCATATCTTATTATCGGCCAAAGTGGAACAGTTTCGATACCAGAAAACATGCCTGTTACGGAGTTGTATAATAAGAACCAGCTTATTGCGCTTGGTGCGGATGGGCTCAGTATTATTGGTCTGTCTGGTGGTAACTTGAAGTTGGTGGGAGATACGGGGTCTGGTATCGGACTATGGAATGATCCCAGTACTGGGAATATAGTTATTACTATAGGCGCAGCTGCTTTGGCTGACACTTTTGCTGCACCGATAATTGTTATAGGGAATACAGTTAAGGATGCCACCCTGTTTGGCGGAACCGTTATAGGGAATGCATTGGGCCAGGGGGCTGTTAATAGTATGACTAAGCCTATTCCACCCGATTTCCCGCTGTCGTCTGTTCCGCCAGGAGGATGGTCCGCCCTTATCCCTTATTGATGGAGAGGAGGATGCATATGGCATTCTGCAACGTCATTGACAGAAAAATGTTCTTTTACGCAGCCAGGAAGGAGTGAATGCGTTGTCACGACAGTATGTTGTGTTAGTATTCTGGATATTTACCTTACTCCGAGCCGTCATCGGGACATGTACCGGTAAGACATGGGCAATCTATCATGGTGTGATCCGCAGAACTGAAGGGCCGAAAGTTTTTGGGTGTATGTTGTAGGGTGTTATTTAATTGGCATTTTCTGTATAGGGTATTTCTTGTATGAAGCCTGCTGGCTCTCAAAATGACTTGAGGTCAGAACAATGAAGAATACCTGTTGACTTGATCGTTTTCAGTGCGTTAGTTACAATAAGCCCTTGAAGGACTTCCTTCCCCAACAAGCCAGGATGTCTGGGATGCTGATTACCTGACACAGGTTTATTCGTAAAGAGCAGGATGGCGCATATACTCCATACGCCGTCTCTGCTTTTTCTCGTGCTGACTCGTGACTACTTCTGATTCATGCGCTCGATGATCGCGTTCGTGATGTCAAGGGAAGGATCTACCACAATATAACCAGAACTGTCCTGAATCCCTTTGAGCCCTTTCTCTTTGAGGTAGTTCTGCAAAATATCGCGAATCCTGTCACCCACCGGCTTAAAAGCGACCAGCTCAGCTTGGCGCAATTCTATCTGGAGTTTCTGGGTCTCAGCGATGTATTTATCCCGTTTGGTAGTAAAGACCTTGATTTTGCTCTCTGAAGCCTTAGGCGCGTTAGCATCCTTCTGGAGTTGCTCCAGCTCCTGCGCGTCCTTTACGAGCTGCTTCCTCCTGTCGCTGAATTTTGCATCCAAATCCTTGGCAACCTGCGCACCCTGATCAGATTTGAGCAACACGTCATGGCTGGAGACCACGGCAATAGGGAATGGCTTGTCCTCCGCGCGGCTGGAGAGAGATGTGCAAAACACACCAAAAAAGAGCGTGACAGCCAGAATCTTTGCTAATTTCATTTTTCTCCACCTAGAGTTTGGCACCGCTTGGGCGAGTGCTGTTAGAGAGCCGCTCAAAAGCCACCTATTGTCATGCACAAATTGAGTCGCGATATTCCATGCACGAGCATGTTGTCGTCATCTATCTGTTTTTCCATAGGGAATCCAGTACGTTTTGGACAAGCTGGCAAGCCTTGCCGCCTTCCGAAGAGAAGCCCATTTCCTCTTGTCGGCCCGTCAGGTCTGGCTGAAAAAATCCATCAAAAATGCAATGGAGTGCGGCGGCTGGCGCAATGGCGTATGAAGCCGCGAACGCCTCCACGCAAATCCGCGTGAGGTAAAATCTCTAAAGGCTTCACCATGAACCAAAATACCCCAGACTATGCGGCCGAAAAGCAGCTCAGAGACTGTTCGGACAAGCAACTCAAGCGTCGTCCAGATGAAAGAAACATGAGTGAATGGAACGAGTGGCGAAGGAAGGAACGCCCAGGCACGAAGATCAACCTGCGAGGAGCGAAGTTAGCCGGTGGATGGTACTGCGGAGCTGATTTTTCCGAAGTTTGTTTCGAGGAAGCGGACTTCCGGGAGGCATCCTGCGAGAATGCACAGTTCTGGGGGGCGTGTTGCAAAAAAGCGAAATTTTGGGGGACGAACTGCAAAGGAGCGAATTTCGGAGGTGCGAACTGCGAGGATGCATGGTTCCTCAGAGCGAACTGCGAAGGGGCGAGTTTCAGAGACGCGAACTGCAAGGGGACTTGGTTCCGTTACGCTGACTTTGATCCCAAAAGCAATTTTTTTGAGTGTACCGTCAGTGAAAAAACAGATTTTCGTCTGACCAATCTTGACGCCATCAAGATTGAACCAGACAAAAAGGCTTATTTAGAGCGCACCATACGGCGTCTGAATTGGGAAAAATGGTACAAAAAAACAGAAAAGCCATGGCCGTCATGGGTAGGCATCGCCCTTTTGACTCTGGTATCGATGGCAATCGCGCTACCCCTAAAACCATGCTTGTCGTGGATATGCCTCGTCCCTTGGGCCTTGTTATCGGTGATACTGGTGCTATCCCTATTGAAGACATTGAAGGCTTGTGTAGCGCGGCTTTGGAAGACAAATGGCGTTCAACTCCTCTGGTCTAAGGTAATGATGGCGTTATCTCCACCGAGGGTATGGGTAGCAAAGCGTTTCTGGGCGATCTCAGACTACGGCTACAGCACGGGACGTATTTTGTGGACATTTTTACTCTACACCCTGGTTTTTGCCTTTGCGTACACCATTTGGCCAAGCCTACTAAGTACGGGGGCAGGCCAACCTCCGCTTGGCGACTATAACGGTTTTTGCGGATTCATCAGCTATTTCCCTGCTCATTTCCCTCGAATGCTGTTTTTTGCCGCCGCCAGCATGGTGACTCTAGGTTTCGGGAATATCACCGCAGCGCAGAATAACTTTTGGGGCATGTTCGCGGTCGTTGCTAACCTCCTGACCGGCTACTTCCTCCTGGCTGTACTGGTCACGCGATTCGCCGTTTTGTTTAAGACCATGGCGCCGGGACATGTGCCACAAAAGGACGACCTGCAACCGAGAAACTGAACCGACGAACCAAAAGAGCGTGCCGAACCTGATAGGCCAGGCACGCTCTTTTTATGGACGGTTTTCCCATTCACACCAACTCATACCGCCCCCTTACCTCACCCGTCGCCCTTTTCGTGGGTACCCCCCCTTGCGGAGGTCATTCACGTAAAATTCCACAGCCTTAGCTTTGGTGTGTAAGTTCTTTTCCATGAGAAAGAAGGAATACACGTATTTTACCATTGACAAGATGAAGACCGCCAGGTATTGAACTTTTTACGAATCTCCATCCTGGAGGAAAACATGGGACGCGATGATTACCCGAAGAGACTTGAGCGGGCTTTTGTGGAGCTTGTGGACAGCCGGGCGGACGACAGAGGCTACGGCAAGGGAGAGTTCGCGGCGAAAATGTGGCCGTGGATGAATCCCAGGACAGCGGCGACCCGCTGGCATGTCATCCGCGCGAAGTCGGCGCACACAGGCAAGCCCCAGGGCGTTACTCTGGCCGAGGCGCAGTGCATGGCCGACGCCCTTGGGGAAGAGTTGAGTTATCTGGTGGCGATAGCCAAGGACAGAGCCCGGCAGGGCTTGCGGACAATCAAAACGAGGAATGAGGAGTAAATCCATGGACCGGCAGAACGACAACGGTATAGAGAATGTGGAGTACCACGCCGAGGAGCTTGTGTCGCTGACCTTTGAGTTGTGCGAGAAACGTCTCTCTTCCGCCTGCGCTCCGTTGACCGCCCCACAGAAAGCTCTTTCGGCTGCGGCGATGTGCGTTCAGCAATCAGTCGAGACTTTCCTTCACGTCAGCAAAATCCCGGATCAGCCGGTCGGGAAGTAGGGAAATTTTTTTGACCTTTTCCACAAGATATTCTTGTTGTATTTAATACGGAAATTCTTGTGGCCTATTTGCGCCTTGACCCAAGGACAGTGATCCAGATAGCTTCACGGCTAGGTGGCAGGCGTACTGGAAAGCGCTGGAGATTTCGTTACGGCGATGTGACGGAGTTCTTTCATGCCTACATTACGCAAGACCAGAGGCAATGTGTGGATGGCGAGGGTTATCGTAGACGGCAAACAGGTTGCCTCGCGGCAATTCCCGCCCGGCAGAAAGGGCGGCCCCGAATGGAGGGCCGCGAAACAATGGGAGGAGGAACAGCTAAAAATCGCTCAAAAGGAGATGGAGCGGA
>Ga0123354_10020137_pt1 | contig 10487 bp, 9 predicted proteins | sample TergutLab28metaG_2_FD_97872 | JGI IMG/M metagenome (GOLD analysis project Ga0123354, IMG submission 97872) | Labiotermes labralis P4 segment gut microbial communities from Petit-Saut dam, French Guiana - Lab288 P4 | ecosystem: Host-associated > Arthropoda: Insects > Digestive system > Gut ...
AGTTCAGTCGACTACTGGCAGCCGAGGTGTGCGCATCAGCAGTAGTAATGGTAGTAATGCTGGATACACCATGTTCTGAGGTAGAGTGCAAGACTACTGGCTACCCACTCCACTCGCATATTTTCCCTTCACTTCCCCTACCGTGCGTCACCGTGTGCCATCAGGTTTCAACTGAGCTGTACCAATGATATCGCCTGGGAGCGGGTGGTAAAGGCGCTGCGTAGGGCTGACAACCGTACCACCTGCATGTGCCGATTCTCTCGAAATCTGGAAGCCTCAACCTCCAGGAGCCCTTTGGACCTGTAATAGGCTTGTACAAGGATTGCTAAATGGGATGGGTCGTTAAGGCCACGCGCTGGCCCGTTTACTGCCGGGAATGACGCCCGTATCTGTAGGATAGTAGGCTGGTTGGGTCCCAGCGCCGGTCTGGACGGGTGCGGAACATCTCGCCCCCAACGGGATTCGATCCCCGGACCGTCCAGCCTCTAGCGAGTCTCTACACCGACTGCGCTTTCTCGGCCCAAAAGGTAAATTTGTCCCTGTGCGTATTAAACACCATGCTTTGAAGGTATATGGTGAAGCTGAGGTATAGCTCCACCATGCGCTTTTAATCTCATTATTGGATGGAGGCGAATGGTCACCTTCACGCTCCTGTCTTAACCATCGGTGAAAGGGTCCTCGGTAAGCATTGAATATGAGGCTGTGAGATGGGCGATTTTACAGAAGAGACAAATGTTTTATCACAGCCGGGAGTAGAACAAGAATTTCATGGGCGTCCAGCCCTATGCGTTTTAACTATACAGAGCAGAAAATTCCTGACCTGCTGACTGAATGTCAGATTCTGAAAATAATCTGCTGCATGGATTTCGTGTGTGTAAACAGAGGCACTGGGAAGAACGTGGAACACCGTGTGTAAAATTTGTAAGGGATCCAACAAATGTACTTGGGATTTGTGAATGTAATATTATTACATAGTAATCACCGATATGTTTCGGCCATTCATGTGACCATCTTCAGGGTGATGAAAACAAGAATAAAATGTAATTATAATGTGACGAAATCACTCGACACTCGAGAATCGTATACTTTGCTTTACCATTCATGGTTTTAATAGCGAAATAACTGTGAGTGTCATACATTGAAAGAGTGATGTACATAGAAGGTACATGTGACGAATTATGATCCAGATTGGTGAGCGGTGATATAGTGTATTTTGTCAGTATTTCTGTTTCTTCTCGGGATAAACGTAATAAAATTACTTTCATAAATCCAAGTGTGTTTGTTGGCTCATTTTAAAAGTTTTTATACGTCTGATTAATGCAAGGAACATGGAAGATGTTAAACTGTCGAAGAATGGGTTTGAATTTACTTTAAACAGATGGCGATGCGGCAGCATAGGTGCGTTATTGCTGCTGGTCACATTACCCTTTTGGGGGGGGGGTCTCATCAGTAAGGCGTGTGGGAACTTGCGTCTTCTGCTTTGTGACCACTAGATTTATCGTGACACCGCGTTGGACGGTTGGCAGCGATGGTCCGGTGCGTTGCACCGAGCTTAACTGCCCGCGGCTGAGAGGACACACGAACGTATTTATAGATTAAAATTCTAATTAATATTAAAAATATAGATTAAAATTTTATTATATATAAAATAAAATAAAGAATAAGTTGCCATTTTCGTGGCCAACGTGGTTGTGAATACATCCGTTTATTGAGTGGGGATGTTTGCTGACGTTGAAATTAAAAATAAGCTGGATAAGTTATTTTATTTCTGGAGGTTTTTGCGATTTTCCATTAATTTTTAGGTACGTATATTACTGTCAGGTCACATTGAAACTTTAGACTTTAGCAAGCTGTTGTCTGAGCCTTGTAGCTGCTGCATTGGTTTCCAAAGTGTGCTTCTCGGTTTCAAACGTACTCGTGACCAGTTCCCAGGGTATCCTTGGATACATTTCTGTAATGACTACTTAATTTTTTATGTTTTTGTTAGAAATAATTACGGAACTGGTTCAATTTGCGATGTGCTTCTTTAGCGTGACCGTTAGATTATCTAATTAAGAAACTTCCTGTACCGACGAAGCGAGCGACTCTCGATTTAATGAAGGTCAAATCATGCAGTGCATTATTGCGTATGCTACTGGTGTATATTCGCAGCTATTTAAAGTCAGGTCTTAGATGAAAATTTTTTTAAGTTTTGGCACCTATCTTTCTGACACTCTATATTTGTTTGAACAAAGGTATAAGCATCCTTGATTGTTTTTCGAAGCCAAAAGGGGCCCGCGAGCAGAAAAGATTGCGAAACGCTGGTCTACGGCATTTGATGTAGCGAGTTGTGGTTGTCGTTTCGTTTGTGATTTGCGCATTAGACCGGTGCTGTAAAAATCTATTACGTTGTATGTTGGTCCACAAAGGGAACAGCCCGCAGCCTCAGGCACCCGTAATTAGCGCTGAGCGTGACCGTGTTGCAGTGTGGACCAAGCTGATTTTGTATACAGTGGCTACTTTCCCGTTCAGGTCACACAACCTTGTGGATCTTGAACAAGGTTTGAGCCTTTCACTGTACACACGGTTATCTGAAAAGACCTTTTCGGCTTGAATAAATTGTTAAATATTTATTGAAAAGTTTAAAGGTTGGGTGTTAATGATCCTGTATCATTTAATGGAGCTATTTGAACGACAGAAATTCGTGTATTCTAATTGTTGTGGCCCGGGTTCGTTCCCAATCTAAGTAGAATTTGTGATGACAGCGTTGTTAAATAACGCGCTTAAAATAATTACAGAACTTGTGCAGCGTCGGGTGTGTTGGGAAGATGGGCATCAGTACCGGGTGTATGAAAACTGAACTGTGGCGACTTATCGTTGCGTGTTTTAGTATTTAATATTGTAATGCTGTAACGTAAGCACATGGTCATGTCTAGAGATCAGGATTCAGGACGAAGTCACAAGATGAAGAGTGATAACATACCCTTTGAAATGGTGGAAGAGTTCAAATATTTGGGAACAATCTTAACAGATCAGAATTCTATTCAGGAAGAAATTAAGAGCAGATTGAAGTAAGGGAATGCTTGCTATCATTCGGTGCAGAACCATTTGTCTTCCAGTTTGCTATCCAAAAATTTAAAGATTAGGATATACAGAAATATAATTTTGCTTCTTGTTTTGTAGGGGTGTGAAAATTTGTCGCTGACATTGAGGGAGAAATGTAGGCTGAGGGTGTTTGAGAATATGGTGCTGAGGAGAATATTTGGGCCTAGGACGGTCGAGGTAACAGGAGAGTGGAGAAAACTACGTAATGAGGAGCTTAATGGTCTGTACTCCTCACCCAATATTTTTCGGGTGATAAAATCGAGAAGAATGAGATGGGCGGAGCATGTAGCGAGTATGAGTGAGGGGAAAGACGTATACAGTTTTTTGGGAAACCTGAGGGAAAGAGACCACTTGGGAGACCCAGGCGCAGATGGGAGGATAATATTAAGATGCATCTTCAGGAAGTGCGATGTGGGGTTATGGACTGGATCGAACTGGCTCAGGATAGGGACAGGTGGCTGGCACTTGTGAATGCGGTAATGAACATTCGGGTTCCATGAAATGCGGGAAATTTCTTGACTAGCTGAAAACCGTTTACCTTCTCTAGAAGGACTGTGCTCCCTGAAGTAGACTAATGCTGTAACTGGTGATTGTCGATGTTATGTATCGCAACATTTTGAGATTTTAGTCCTTCCTATAAAGAGGATCACAACCTAGGTTGGCACATTGGCTGATATACCTTTGTTATAATGACTCCCTGAAGATGGTATTTCGGTGCCGAAACATGTAGGAGTTAATGTCAGAAATGGTGTATCACAGAGTGCATTTGTTGGAGGATGAACTGATTGGTACTGGGTGTTTACAAATGTGGATCTGACAGTCGTGAGACGTGTCTGTTTAGTTTGAACAGAAGCATCACGATGTGTTCATAAACGTACCATAATATTAAATAATGTACGTCAGCACAACTACTTTATTACACAAGGTAATTACATCGGCTAAATGTTTCGACTATTGCTCAGTCATCTTCAGGCCTATTTTGTCAATTGATTCACAAGATGCTATGCACACATTGTGATCCCATCGTGGGATCCCAAAGTGTGCATAGCATCTTGTGACTCAGTTGACAAAATAGGCCTGAAGATGACTGAGCAATAGTCGAAACATTTAGCCGATGTAATTACCTTGTGTAATAAAGTAGTTGTGCTGACGTTCATTATTTAATATTATATTACGTGTCTGTTTAGTGTTCCGGTGCTCTGTTGTAAGGACTAAGAAAAATCGCGAAAACTGTCTCTCGGCATATCCGATAGTAAGCAGAGATTACACCTTAACACCTCTTGTTGGTTACAGTTACACGTGTGCATCGAGTAGCGGAAATTATAGTCATATGGAGGTACTGGATCCCTTGTGGAGAAGGTAGAGAGAGCATTTTCTCTTGTATATGTCAGAAGACAATTACGTTTGACACGGTGCCTGCGGGACTATGCTATTCAGCTGCTGACACAGAACAAGAGCACGAGGACATTATCGTACTTTTTCTGTAGGACACACGGAGTGACACGAACTGAAAATACACTTATAATGCTGTAATGGACCGCAGAGCCGTGGTGGATGTTTGTATTTTATTTCGTCAAGTTTCATACGCGAACAGGCATAAAGTGTTATGTCTGTTGTATTCGTTCTTTTGGGTGATTCCCCAGCGTCTGAACCTTATATGCCGACATTTCGGAACACTGTTCCATCTTCATAAGCCGTGTAAGTAGGAAGACAGGGTGATGGGACAGATCGAGTGTTCCGAAACGTCGGCATGTAAAATTCAGACGCCGTGGGATCACCCAAAAGAAAGAATACAACAGACCGAAAGTTTTTGTGTTAATGTAATACTGTCCGTTACAGGCCTGGAGTGTCCCAAAGGGTTCCAGGAAGTTAAGGTTCCCAGATTTCGTGACAACGGCACAGAGTGGTGATAGGTTGTCAGCCTTACGCACCGGCCACCTTTACCACCAGGAATTGCTCCTGGTACTCATTTCTGTTAGAGGCTGAGTCGACCCCAGGGCCATAGTGCGATCGAAAGGATTTTATGTCAATGAAAAATTACAGTGACACCAGCTGGGATCGAACCAGCGACCTTCCGATTTGGAGCACAGCACCTTAACCAGTGTGCTACCGTGGTCCCCTGCTCTTGGAGGTAATCTCTGCAAAATGTGACCAACCATTAGTTGAAAGAAATCTGTAGTTCTGTCGGAATTCTCATTTCAGCCTCTTAAAGACGCCCACGTGTATAGGGCTTATTTGATAACAGATACTCGATTGTGTGTATGTGTGTGTGTGTGTGTGTTTGTGTTGGCGCGCGCGCGTTTGGCAAGTTCTAGAGGTTCTAGAGGCTTTTGTCTTGACGCCGAAAAAAGAATTTTTCTCTTCTTCCACCAAAATATACATTGTCTCTCGGACGCTTTACAGTTGGTCAAACCGTTTTTGTTTATTTGATACCAACAGTTTGAGTCTAGAAACATAAAACATGTGGTAGTTTAGCGCTTACTGCTGCTGGTTGTATAGCCAAGTGGCAACATCGAAAATTGACGGAAGATAGGGTACAGATGACGGCGCTGTCTCGTCTTGTATGTTACTCAGATTATCAGAACAGGCTCCTGAATCGTGAATCTGCTGTCAGAACACTAAGAATTCTTTTCCTGACTTAGCTTGTGGTGGACACAGCGGGTCTGCCGCCTTCCGAACCTGAGACATTGACCTTTTAGGGTTAGGTGAAGGCAGAAGCCTGTGGGAAGGCTTGTACAATTGGCAGCGTTCTTTCTGTATTCTCCAATTCAGTTCTTATATTTGCCACTATTACTGCAATACACGCTGTGTAAGTCTGATGGCGGAACACCCCGATTCTGTGTGAACAGAGCTCATGGACTCAAGAAATCGGCAAACTTTCAGACTGTAGAGAATGTCGCCGCCATTTTCTGTGTGAACACCAGAATATGAACTGGGCGATTCTGACGTATTGCTAGATACCGACGCCTAGCTTTACCTCCAGTGGTCGATTCGCACGTGTACTTTACGTAGGTGGGGGGGGGGGGGGGTGGCCGCATTAACACGGTGGTTAAGGTGCTGTGCCACGAATCGGAAGGCCGCTGGCTCGATCCCAGCTGGTGTCATTGGAATTCTTCATTGACACAAAATGTTTCCGATCGCATTATGGCACTGGGGCCGACCCAGCCTCTAAAAGAAATGAGCACCAGGATTATTTCCTGGGGGTAAAGGCGGCCGGTGCGTAAGGCTGACAACCTACCACCATCCTGTGCCGTTGTCATTAAATTTGGGAACCTTAACTTCCTGGAACCCTCTGGGCCCCACCCGGTCTGTAACGGGACTGCTTTGCCCTTACTTTTACTTTACGTAGCTGTTATTAAATCGAATTTAATTTAATTACGAATAAATTATACCGTTCTAGATCGGCAGATCGGCAAGGGAATTATGGCACTGTAATATCTGCTATAAGAATTTTATTTGCTTGCGTAATTTATTAAATTTTTAGGGACTTTCCCCTTGTCTCATAATTACACTGAAGCACCAGCATTCTTGTACGTACGTTTAGTAGCAACGAAGCATGGAAAAAAATTATTGACTTGAGTGTGTAAATAGTTGCGGTGTATTTCAAGTACATGCGGCTTCTCTTCCCCATTTTCTTTGTTACACGAGACAGTTATTCTCCGCCCCTTCTTAGTTTCGCTCGATACAATAAAATTTATTTGCAGTTTGCATTTATGGCGGTTATTGCGTAACTGCACAAAATTTATTTTTCGTTTGTTGTTCGGTAAGTTTTCTCTTGGTTGTTTCTATACGCATCTACAGGTTTAACAACAGAAACTTTGCATTTTGCCCATATCAATTATATGTCCCATTAGATTGATGTTTGTATGACCGTGCGTCATTGATACAATAATGTAAACAGTCAACTATATACAACATAACAAATTTTACTGATAATTACACTCAGCTCAACATGTTTCGGGCGATAATTTCGCCCATCCTCAGGAGCAGTAGACTGTGTTTACAGCTTGTGGTATAATGCACCAATGCTGCCTGCTGGCGACAGCATTATACCACAAGCTGTAACCACAGTCTAGTGCTCCTGAGGATGGGCGAAATTATCGCCCGAAACATGTTGAGCTGATTGTAATTATCAATAAAATATTTTATTGTTCCATCTAGTTGGCTGTTTATATTAATGTCCCCTAAGATAAACAGCCCAAATTCTCCTGTACAGCAGGAGGTGTTTGGTCTTTCTAGTGGACCTACACTGTGTTCTGTGTGAGTTAGCAACTGGACGTGAAATGCAACATTGATTTATTTTAGTCTGAAAGGCCGCATCATGGGTCAGGCGCTAGTCACCGGTCTTTCAGCACGGGTACCCAGGTTCGAACCCACATTTTTTGTGGACACAGTGGCAGTGGGACAGATTGCTCTCATAGTACTTCGGCTTCCCTCGTCACTATTTTGCCATCCATATTCATCTTCATACTGGCACTACTATTATCAGAAGGACAAGCCGGCGAAGCATGGGAACCTTCAAGCAAAGAATTACCCTTTCGGATATCGTTGGCGTATTGGACAAGAGGTCATTGTGACGTGGTTTGTAAGCCTTCAGATGGTTAAAAAGTTTCTGCAAGAGTAATTCGGCCCATAGTATTTGGCGCCAGTTCTCTACGTCCGTTTCATTTCACAGCCACAAATCATTTGTCTTGCACTTCGCTAAACTTTACACCTCATTTAAAGAATGTGAAGTTGTGGATCTGAGAGAGAGAGAGAGAGAGAGAGAGAGAGTGAGTGGCGCGTTTTACGTCACATTGTTGTAGCGCGGATGGTATTGTGTTTGTGTTGCTACTGTGGTGGAAAACTCACTAACAATAAATTGCAACTTTAGTGTCGTTTCTTTGTAATATTATTAATCGGTAAACCTTAATGAAATAGGCCGATTGGAAGCCAGAATGTTAAATGAGTTCGTAGAATTGATACCGACCTCAGTGAACTAGGGCGAGATGATGTGGAATGGATTCAGCTGGCTTGGGGATAGGAATCTGTGGCAGGCTGTATTGAATATGTTAATGAAACAAACTTCTGATTTAGGGAAAGATGGGAACTTTCTTTACTGACTGTGTGACAGCTCAATAATTATTCTGCTCCGTGGAATTAGTTATGTGTGGCAAATAAAAGGAGGGACATAAGCTGCCTTTCTCTTGAATTAATTGAGGTCTAAGTTAGTGGAGCGTCTGCCATCAATTCTCGTCCATGAAATGGTCGTACCATCTCCCCTGCGACAACCTTAATTTCTTCTGCCATTGGGTATACAACACAGTGATAACTTTACTAATCAATTAATTACTTTTGTTTAATTGTAAATGTGGGTTCCCATTGTGATCATTAAATGCTGCTGGAGCATCAACGAACTTACATTTGAGAAATACACAACATCGAAGGGAAGTAAGAGTTCTGCTTTTCTCTCGAGGTCTCTGTCTTACTCTTTCAAACTCTCGTGCTTTTCTGAAAAGTTTGAATTGTCTCGGAATCGGCAATGGGCAACAGCAAAGTAATTTAACTCTGTATCTAGGTTTCTTTGTCGTTAGGAGAGTGGGTTGGACTGTTCGCATCAGCAGCTTATCGGTGCGAAGAGGGGGAGAGTTCAAAACTTTTTTTGGTATTACTGGTGAGATGTTGGCGATGGGGCATGTAGAGACCCCACGCGATATCCTTCGTTCTGTTACACGGGTGTTTTCCGTTCGTTCGGACGTTTACGAAATAGGGTAAGCCTGCTTTTATTTATGCTTTTTGCTTCTTTTTTTTTGTGGCGCTATCATTCTCTTATGTTACGTTATGTCTCTGCTCCCAATAGTGTTTTCTTCCTAAGCATAAACCGTTCTTCCACTCTAATGCAATTTAATGTACTTGAAATGTAGTCTCGTCTACGAGATTTCTACGTACCAGATTAGTACTGATAAAATTTAAACCATAGAAAATAATAATAATAATAATAATAATTCTATTATAATTCTTATCTGCTCAACAGAACAAACTATGGTTTGGTATACGCTTTGGTAACCAAGAAATGCAACGATTGAACCATCTTGTATACATGGATGATATTAAACTATATGCAGCTACAATCAACTACAAGAACTTCTACGGCTCACTCACACTTTTTCAAGAGACATTAAATTGGTATTTGGGATTGAATTGTGCAAAACATTATGTATTGCAAAGGGGAAACTAGAGATGAGAAACTTCACAACAGAGGATGATGACACAATGGAAGCCATGAACGAGGATGACGTGTATAGAGATCTGGGCCACATGCAAGCTAAAAAATTAAACATGCCCGAATGAAACAGAAGCTAGGCGAAGAATGCTTAAATCGCACAAAAACTTATTCAAGACAAAGTTAAATGGAAAAAAATAAGGTAAAATCTATCAATACTTACGCGACCCCAGTACTAACTTTTAGCTTCGGAATAGTGAAATGAACACCTATAGACTTACAGAATCTCCAAACCAAAACGAGAACGTTACTCACGAGATAAAAATTTCACCACCCCCGTGCTGCAAAGAAAAGACTCTGCCACGGCAAATGGGTGGCAGAGGATTGATTGATATAACTCGGCTACATGATAAACAGGGGAAGCTCCTTCAGACACACTTCTTAAACAAACAGGTCACATCGTCTCTTCATGCTGCAGTAGTAAAAGCAGATGATAGGTGCACACCACTGGACTTAGTCCGCGCAAATGCAAATTTAACTCCCCACAAATGAAGATATAATAACAAAGTCAAGAGACAATGGACCCAAAAAGCCTTGCATGACCGCCATCCGTATGACCTCAGCCAACAATACGTAGACATAGAAGCTGCCGGCAGCCCGGATACCACCCTAACCGAACCGCACCCTAACTCGAACACAAAAAAGCCACCTGCAGTTTATTTAGTCTTGTATCGGAATGTGCAAGTTCTACATACAGTCCAGAAGCACCTGCAGTTTATTCAATCCCGTATCGTAATGTGCAAGTTCTACATACAATCCAGAAGCACCTGCAGTTTTTTCAGTCTCGTGTCGGAATGTGCAAGTTCTACATACAGTCCAGAAGCACCTGCAGTTTATTCAGTCTCGTATCGGAATGTGCAAGTTCTACATACAGTCCAGAAGCACCTGCAGTTTATTCAGTCCCGTATCGGAATGTTCAAGTTCTACATACAGTCCAGAAGCACCTGCAGTTTATTCAGTCCCGTATCGGAATGTGCAAGTTCTACATACAGTCCAGAAGCACCTGCAGTTTATTCAGTCCCGTATCGGAATGTACAAGTTCTACATACAGTCCAGAAGCACCTGCAGTTTATTCAGTCCCGTATCGGAATGTTCAAGTTCTACATACAGTCCAGAAGCACCTGCAGTTTATTCAGTCCCG
>Ga0123354_10020139_pt1 | contig 10487 bp, 5 predicted proteins | sample TergutLab28metaG_2_FD_97872 | JGI IMG/M metagenome (GOLD analysis project Ga0123354, IMG submission 97872) | Labiotermes labralis P4 segment gut microbial communities from Petit-Saut dam, French Guiana - Lab288 P4 | ecosystem: Host-associated > Arthropoda: Insects > Digestive system > Gut ...
TTAGGGGGTTCAAACCATACAGACATACATTAGGGGGTTCAAACCATACATACATACATTAGGGGGTTCAAGCCATACAGACATACATTAGGGGGTTCAAACCATACAGACATACTTTAGGGGGTTCAAACCATAGACATACATTAGGGGGTTCAAGCCATACAGACATACATTAGGGGGTTCAAGTCATACAGACATACATTAGGTGGTTCAAACCATACAGACATACATTAGGTGGTTCAAACCATACATACATACATTAGGGGGTTCAAAACATACAGACGTACATTAGGTAGTTCAAACCATAGAGACATACATTAGGGGGTTCAAGCCATAGAGACATATATCAGGGGTTCAAACTATAGAGACATACATTAGGGGGTTCAATCCACAGAGACATACATTAGGTGGTTCAAACCATAGAGACATATCAGGTGTTCAAACTATAGAGACATACATTAGGGGGTTCAATCCACAGAGACATACATTAGGTGGTTCAAACCATAGAGACATATCAGGGGTTCAAACCATAGAGACATACATTAGGGGGTTCAATCCATAGAGATATACATTAGGTGGTTCAAACCATAGAGACGTGCATTAGTTGGTTGAAACCATAGAGACATACTTTAGGGGGTTCAATCTACAGAGACATGCATTAGGTGGTTCAAAACATAGAGACATACATTAGGGGGTTCAAACCACACAGACCTATTAGAGAGTTCAAGCCATAGAGACATACATTAGGGGTTCAAACCATAGAGACATACATTAGATGGTTCAAACCGTAGAGACATACATTAGGGGGTTCAAACCATGCAGACATACATTAGGGGGTTCAAGCCATAGAGACATACATTAGGCGGTTCAAACCATAGAGACATACATTAGGGTGTTCAATCCACATGGACATACCTTAGGTGGTTCAAACCACAGAGACATATATTAGGGGACTCAAGCCATAGAGACATATATTAGGGGATTCAAGCCATAGAGACAAACGTTAGGTGGTTCAAACCATAGAAACATACATTAGGGGGTTCAATCCACATAGACATACCTTAGGTGGTTCAAACCATATTATATGGTTCAAATCATAGAGACATATATTAGGGGATTCAAGCCATAGAGACAAACGTTAGGTGGTTCAAGCCATAGAGACATGCATTAGGGGGTTCAAGCCACAGAGATATACATTAGGTGGTTCAAACCATAGAGACATACATTAGATGGTTCAAACCATACAGACATATACTTGTTACTCTGTATTCCGCTTTAAATTCGTCACACCAAATAACGGCCCTGATAACAGTTTTATAGCTCAGACTTCAGTGATCACTGCGCTCTTGTGCGTTATTACGCAGCGAGTAGTGGCAAGTTCTTACCGACGTTTCGGGACAACCCATAGTTCCCATCCTCAAGGGCCCTGCTGGTGTAACTGACATGTTGTCCCGAAACGTCGCTAAGAAATTACCACTACTCGCAACGTAACAACCCACAAGAGCGCAGTTCTCAGCCACTTCGCGGCAGAAGCCAGAAAATTCTCCGCGTTCCGTATTTTGTGATAAGCAGCAGCTTCTGTACGAAGATCCCTCTTTTTTTTTTTAGAAAGGATAAGCTTCCTTTACTTCTTTAACGATGCTTGTCACTGCTAACGTTACATGGCAGCGATTGGTACTCTCAGGGGAGTAGCAGGGGCGAGGGCGGGGCAAGTAGTGCAGCCGGCCGGAGCTGCGGAGTCCAAGAGGCGGTAAAAAAAATGTGTTTTGAAATGAAAAGAAACTGATTTTTTTTTGGCGCCCTAAGAATTTTAAAACATTTTTAAAAATAAAAGAAAACTCGATAAATAATCGTCAGTTTTTAAAGTTCACCATTCCTATCAGTGCGGCCTTGAATTTTGCGTCAAGGGCGTCACAAAGAAACCTAATTACGTCACTGCTCTGATTAATGAATAACGAAGTGGAAGGGCTGTACAAGATAGCGGTGTCATACAGATGTAAAATACATGCCGGTATTTACGTAGAGGGACTTGGGGAACGCCACGGCGTATTTGGCAGAACAGCGTGGCCCGGAACTGATAGTTCCGATGTGAGACATCTCAAATATGGACGAGTGTGCGCTTCACCACAGTATTTCGTTTTGCGACATTCTAGATGAACTACTAGATTAGATTCATGTAAAATATCGGAACTGTGACACAGGAACTACAATGTACAACGGTCAGTGGAGACCAGGGACAAAAATATGGGTGGCCACAGGCGTAGAATGGTTAACCTTTAGACGCCTAACGTCAACTATAGTGGTAGTACCGCACCGCTAACCTCCAAAATTGCATTTTATATATTTATTCAACAAATATAGGTACTGAATATTTTAAACATGGTGTATACTCTCCGTTTTTTTCCTCTTCATAATGCAGTTTGTTTCATAATTCTAATGTATTTGGTTCCTGTATTATTCACATTTTATATACAGGGTGTGCTAAAATTTAAAAAATAATTCCGCGCCAAATGGTTAATAACACTAAGGCCGGGAACTAACATGGGCATTAGAAACTTTGGTTTAGAAAACACTCAAACGCACGTGTTTTTTCACTTTTTACTGTCCAGACAATCGGTTAGAAAATATTTTTAGTTTTTATTTTTCTCCTGATCAACTCAGATGCTAAAAAAAAAATTCTTTGGTAGAAAAAAATATGGCTTTTTTTTGGGGGGGGGGCGTGGGGGAAGATGGGCATTTGCCCCTCCTTCACCCTTAAAGTTCCGGTCGGTAGACGCGATCTACCCATTTGCAGGGGTTTCTTTACCAACTTACTGCCAATGTCCAAATCCCTTCCCTACATCTGTACAAGTATACACGGGAGAAAAGATGCAATTTTTAAGGTCCTAAAGGCGTTAAGGGTTTCATTCACAGGGTCTATTCACCATTCAAGGGCCCACAATACAACGAACGAAGGCCCCATCAACACAACATAATTTCTTAGATGTCAAAAGACAGCTACATATTTCCGCTACTCAACATAGCAATCACTTGGCTGTACTCACTCCGTGGAGCAGGGTCATTCCAGAAAAGCTAACCGGTTTTCAGTTAGTCAAAAAAATTCCCCGCATTTTATGGAACCCGAAACTACATTACCGCATTCACAAGTGACCGCCACATGTCCCTATCCTGAGCCAGCTCAATCCAGTCCTAACCCCCCCATGTCACTTCCTGAAGATCCATCTTAATATTACCCTCCCATCTATGCCTGGGTAGTTCAGGTGCTTCTTTACCTCAGTTTTCCCCCACACCACAACCCTATATAAACCTCTCCTGTCCGTCATACGTGCTACATGCCTCGCCTATCTCATTCTTCTCGATTTGATCACACGAACAACATTTCATGAGGAGTGCAGGCCTGTCGGTACGTAAAACAAGATACAAAAGGCGCTATTTGCGACCACAGTTTATAGCCTGAGATCTCAAATTCTGCGGAAGGTCAACAGTCTTGAAAAATCATACTATGAACAAATGTTGTAGTTAAAAAAAAATATTGGATGAAACTATCAAAACGCGCTGATTGTACAAATCTACAAACGTCTCGTCAACTAACACTCCGGGGATTGATGTGTCCCGAGACGATTCTTATCGGACCCTTCGACCCTTTTAAGATGATACCGCTACGTTATCCCGAAACGTCGGGAAACCGATTAAACAGAGATGTGGCGTCACATTCCGGCTGAACGGGGGAAAAAAACTGTAAAAAATTTCCAAGGAAATCTGTTTGCTGGCGCGCAAGTTAGTAGACCAGGCGAAATATGGAAGTCGGCCAATGTTTGTAGAAGTTAAATATTAGAGCCTCCTGCAAGTCAACGTAAAACAAGCACGGAAAGCTAGCACTGTATACGAACAGTGACCTTGACACTAATAGGCACAAAATCTGGGTTTCTGCGTACTGATTTTGAGAAACAGGCAACATGCTGGGAACGAAAATTTGTATGAATTGCCTATGGACAAGTAGAGCTCAGTTGAAACCTGATGGGACACGGTGACGCACGGTAGGGGAAGTGAAGGGGAAATTGGCGAATGGAGTGGGTAGCCAGTAGTCTTGCACTCTACCTCAGAACATGGTGTATCCAGCATTACTACCGCTGATGCGCACACCTCGGCTGCCAGTAGTCGACTGAACTGACCACCCCACCCATTTAAATGGACTCGTCCGCTGCGCTGAAAGACCAAATCTGGTTTCTGCGCGTGTGTCATCACGTTTCAAACGTTATCTGCAAAGTTACAGAACTTGGTGCAACGATTGTGAAGCTATTCGTTGCTTTCGTCCTGCTGAACATTAATGTATAGAAGCAAGTCAACGCACAAGCTACAAACATACATCAAACTTATCACCTACGATGACAGAACGTAGCCTACTATGACGTACGTTTGTAACTTAGTGACTTGGTTTTATAAAAGAATTTAAGTGCAAAGGCGTTGAAAGACGAGCAAATTACTTACTTACTTACTCCATCGAGCAGAGTCCTTCTTGAGAAGCTAACTGGTTTGCAGCCAGTCAAGAAATTCCCCGCATTTTATGGAACCCGAAGGTTCATTACCGCATTCACAAGTGCCCACCACCTGTCTCTATCCTAAACCAGCCCGATCTAGTCCATACCCCCCCCCCCCACATCCCACTTCCTGAAGATCCGTCTTAATATTATCCTCCCATCTATGCTTGGGTCTTCCAAGCGGTCTCTTTCCCTTCAGGTTTACCCATTAAAACCCTGTAAACATCTCTACTCCACCCCCCTACGTGCTACATGCCCAGCCCATCTCATTCTTCTAGATTTTATCACCCGAACAATATGGGGTAAAGAGTACAGATCATTAAGCTGCTCATTTATGTAGTGTTCTCCACCCCCATGTTACCGCGTCCCTCTTAGGCCGAAATATTCTCCTCAACACCCTATTTTCAAACACCCTCAGCCTACGTTCCTCCCTCAGTGTGAGCGACCAAACGCGAGCAAGTAAAGAACAAAACGAGGGAACACTAAACCTGTAGTTTCATACTGCAATAAGAAAGAACAGTGGAAAAATCGGTATAAATTATATGAGAGAATTATGTTCGCGTAGTTTCAACTGGAAATTTGGAAAGGAGATAAGCAAAAAGTGGGGGGGGGGATGCCTCCTACGTGACCAAGAAGGAAATTTAATACACATTTCTAAAATGTGAAAGAGACAGAGAGATGAAGGGAAAATTTTTGATTAATGATTATACATTAGGGAAGAAACAGCGTACGAGTCTTTCTGCAACTAACCCCTCAATTCGTTTTATTGATGTTACATATTTCGGCCATCTTCAGGGAGCTACCAATGTTAGACATAACGTGTACAGCGCTCTATACAGTTAGTCACTTACAAATGTCAAAAAACGTTATTACGCTCCACTGTCCTCCATAAATATCATTTATAAATATTACTGTTAATATCGAATTAAAATTACAACATTATTGAAATACAATAAAAACGAAATACTAAAATTACATAATGGTGAAAGGTAAAACAGGGACCGCGGTAGCTCAGTGGTTAAGGCGCTGTGCTACAAATTGGAAGGTCGCTGGTTCGATTCCAGATGTTGTCAATGGAATTTTCCATTGACATAAAATTCTTCTGATCGCACTATGGAACTGGGGTCGACTCAGCCTCTAACAGATATGAGTACTGGGAATATTTCCTGGGGGGTAAAGGCTGTGGACGGACGGACATGAAGAAACTAATAGTAGCTTTTCGCAATTTTGCGAACTCGGTGCCAGCTTTTGGGAAAATGAGAGGGGATGAATTATAGACAGACAACATGTTACTGCAGAGAAAAACGTAGATGAGTTTAGGGTTTGTCTTAACCTTTAGACGCCTAACGTCAACTATAGTTGACGTACCGCACCGCTAACCTCTAAAGTTGCATTTTATATATTTATTCAAAAAATATAGGTACTGAATATATTGGTTATCGAAGTTGTGCCTAAGCTTCCAGAAATGTCTGGCAGACATGACATATGGTAACATACGGATGCGATACGAGTCACCTCTACCAAAGACATTACACTTTAGATTCATTGGACTCCTTTGTCATTCCTCACTTCTGACCGTCAAATCTCCACTGACGTGAAAAACGCATATAAATTAGGCCATTTAAAGCTGAAAATTCATCTTCTTATGCAAGCACAGAGCATGGTAAAGGCTGTATTAAATTTGAAGAGGGTTATTGTACCACAGTTGCGCGTCCATCTAAAGCCAACAATTCATCTACCCTATAAAGGTAAAGGTAAAGGTCATCCTATAACAGGCCACGAAGGCCCAGAGGAATAAAGGTATAGCTCTACTCTTTCTTTAACCTCGGCGCTAGGTGGGGTGGGTGGTCCAACGCCACGACCCGGTCGCTTTACCCCCGGGAAAAACCCGGTACCCATTGTATAGAAGGGTGGGTGGGTCCCAGGGCCTGTCTGGACGGGTGCGGAATATTTGGCTCTAACCGGGATTCGATCCCCGGACCGTCAAGTCCGTATCGTGTCGCTATACCGACTGAGCTACCCAGGCCCACTCATCTACCGTACAAACATTACATATGAAGTTGTACGTCTGTAGCCGAAATTTAATGCCCCTTCTCTCTTTAACAAGAATAACGCGAGAGGGGGAGAGCAAATGACATAAGAACGAGGTATCTGATTTGTTCACACAGTTTTAACATCAGTGTAAGACTCACAGCGGGAAACAATGTAACATGGTTTGACGCTTGGACAGTGTAAACGATTTGGCTTTCATAAAATCCATTTAGTTCACTGCTGGATACCGAACGAGGTGGACGACCGGAAAATAGTCATTGTGGTTTTAATGTTGACATATCATTTATTTCAGCTGGTTCACTGCAACAACATGTAAATATCATATGTCAATTGATATTAAAAATGAAATAAGATATCGCTCATTTGCGACAACAGTGTCACAACTCAAAATGTATGATTCTTCGGGACGGAATTTTAAAAGATTTTGAAGCGGTATAATTTTCTGTGAGTGCAAAAACGACACAACTGCCCTCCAGCGGCGAGTTTTAGCAAACTGCGTTATGACACTATAACCTGTTAAAAGTGCATCTGCCTACGTTTCTTTTTAAATCAATAACTCAAAGACAGCGGTAGCTCAGTGGTTAAGGTGCTGTGCTTCAAATCGGAAGGTCGCTGGTTCGATTTCAGCTACTGACATAAAATCCTTCCGATCGCACTATGGCCCTGGAGTCGACTCAGCCAATAACAGAAATGAGTACCAGGAGTATTTCCTGGGGGTAAAGGCGGCCGGTGCGTAAGGCTGACAACCTACCACCGTCCTGTGTCGTTGTCACGAAATCTGGGAACCCTAACTTCCTCGAACCCTCTGGGCCTGTAACGGGACTCATTTACCTTTCCCCATTCACATTCATTATTCAGGCTGAAATTAGCAGTCAAGAGTTTAAATTATACAATAAAAAGATTATTGTGTCAGACGGAGTTCATATTGTATTTCATTTTAATATTATACTTTAAGCACAACGGGATGTCCTATACCAAAAAATTCAATTAACCCTTTGAAGTCACAAAGTTCATCTAGCCAACATAATGAATTAAAAACTCAGTTCCGACCTCACAGAAAACAGTGTCCTTTACAAAGATCAATTAATTAATATTGTTTATATAAATAACTTCTTATTCGGAGAATCACACCAAACTTACTATACACTGTGTGGGCTATATGCAGAATTTCTCAATGCTACGTCAGGTGCTATACATAATTACCAGTGTGCTTTAAAGGGTTAACATCTCTTCTACAAGCTTATGTTTATAAATTATAATGTAACGACAGAAAATCCTTTATTTACCTTTATTTATTACAGATTTTTCTTTTATAATTCTTCAATGAAAACAAAAAAAAAAAAGAAATTTGATCAGATACAGTAAAACTAGACTGTGTACAGTCAACATCGAAAGTTTTGGCAATAAGTAAATTCAGCCGATCTTTTCCAAGTATCAGCGTGCCCTCACCCCAAAATAAGTACGCTACTGCTTGGTTACAGTTCACACAACAAGTTTGGCAACTTCAAACCAGAAAAATGCTGGGTTTAACATTAAGGTAAAGGACACAAGAGTGTCCTAAGTCAAGCGAAAAGTGCAGTCAGGGACAGTCACTTCCAAACCGCTAAAGTACTGCCCTAGAAACAGCTCGTCTTACTGCCCCTGCTAATAGACGGTAAACAGTAAAAAGTCGTTTATCTGATATTCTGCTTAACTGCAAATATGCTCTAATGACGTACCTTTCAATATACATTTGTGAGTTACATGTCACAGAGAAAGAAAGTGATGTATCAACTGCTAGAACAATATGGGAGGCAGTAAAAATAATGCACTATACTTTGTCTGCAATACTCCAACAATACAGATTTTTTTTAAAGATTTTTTTTTTCATCACAGTCCACGTTAGAATTACTCTTGTTAAGTCACCATCCTGTCTACAGGTACAACTAGCCTGTAGGCCCCTCCTACACCGCCATACACAAAAATAAATACTCTTATATCCTTACCGAGGGGGGCGCACAAACACCGGGTGACGGAATTCGGTACGGTTTGGTAACGAATGTTTGTGGGGTCTCGACACGGAACTGGCTGTACGTCACCCTTGTGGGGCCTAGAATTTTGAGTTGGCTCTCATGTTTTTTATTTTATTTTTTATTTTTGAAAATCTGTAAAACTTCTGCCTTTCATCACTGGACTTAAATTTCGACCAACAGAACGATAATGTAGCAACATTTTACAACACTTATGACTGCTCACACATTGCATTAATTCCCCATAAGCTCTAAGTAATTAAGCCCTTTTCAAACAAACCGACAGGAACGAAACCATGATAGTATTTTTTTTTAACCAACTTTATGCAAAAATTCTTTATTTTAATACATTTATAACATACCTGTACATGTTTCGAGCACTACTGTGCTCATCTAAAGGAGGACAACTGTGATAACACAGCACCTGGTGTCGTTACTCTCTTTGGGTGACTGTTCAGTGCACAGGTTACGAGAGGACTCGTAACCTGTGCACTGAACAGTCACCCAAAGACAGTGACAATACCAGATGCTGTACTAACACAACTGTCCTCCTGAAGAAGAGCACAATAGTGTTCGAAACATGTAGAGGAATGTAATAAATGTATCAAAATAAAGAATTTGTGCATCAAGTTGGTAAGAAAGACTATCATTATATTAGGATGCACGGTCAACAGAACACAAAAAAACATATAAAAACTAAACCAATCGAAATATTTCCTTCCTCTTAAAACACTCCGGCTATTCATAACCGTGTACAAAAATCAATCCCCTAACAATATGTCACATAAACAACAACCGAATCGTCCACACTCTCATATCCTACTTCCATAGGATTCATTTTAAAATTATCCCCCAATTTCGGGAGTAGTCCCTTCATTTAAAATTCCACGATTAAAATTTTGTAGGCTTTTCTAATACCTCATTCCTCACATAATAATTCTGATGGTTAACTGCAGGCTTGCCACAACAGACAGCCGAGTTCAGTACCCGTGAGGTACATGTCAGTTTTCTGTTGAACAAAACAGCGCAGCAAATTCCTATCTGTGCAGCCTGGCCTACTGCGCCAAATATTATTACATACGAACTTCACAGACGTCTATCGAGGCTCCTGAGGTGTTCATAAGGCCTGACAAACCTGCATAATATTACGACCTTTTTCGTCAAGTAAGTATTTATTCTGCCCCAGCACTTGGCTGGTTGCAGGTTAGGAACATTTGGTTAACAGCAGCTTTGTGGTGGGTCATTCAATTATCTTGTAAAATAAAGCCAATTTGTGCCAAATATTACTTAGTATGTTTATTTCTTTTCTCTACATGTTTCTGGCGACTATGTGCCCATCATCAGGAGAAATAACTGTACCTACGTGGCACTTGGTATTTGTCACTCTGTGTGAATGACTGTCTGGTATGTAGAAGCATATGCTCCTGCATACCAGACAGTCATCCAAACAGTGACAAATACCAAATGCCATATAGATACAGTTATTTCACCTGATGATGGGCACATAGTCTCCCGAAACATGTAGAGAAAAGAAATTAACATACTAAGAAAAATTGTGCACCAAGGTCGCTTTATTTACAAGATTGTACAGGGATGCTGGTCAACAAAAACATAAAATTCGTTCATTCAACTGTTAGTATGTTACACAAAAATAATATAGTGTAATGTAATATATAACACAGCCTGACGGCGGTCGATATGAACACACAAAACGAAAGATCTGTGCAAATGGCGTTAGAATTATGTTTCAAATTTCAGTCACGTTACTCAATATTTTCATTCGTGTTGCACAGATTCCCCCCCCCCCCCCCATCATAAGGAGACACCCTCATAATACATAACACTGAAATGAATACAACATATAAATTTTTTTTCCCTACCCCCCCAA
>Ga0123354_10020141_pt1 | contig 10486 bp, 8 predicted proteins | sample TergutLab28metaG_2_FD_97872 | JGI IMG/M metagenome (GOLD analysis project Ga0123354, IMG submission 97872) | Labiotermes labralis P4 segment gut microbial communities from Petit-Saut dam, French Guiana - Lab288 P4 | ecosystem: Host-associated > Arthropoda: Insects > Digestive system > Gut ...
GGGCACGGTCCGCATCCTGACTTCCGCCCAGAGTAGGGTAAATGGTTTGCTCTATGTATTGTTGGTGTTGATTGTTGTTGTTATATGTAATTTCGGTCTGTAAACGTGTAACACTGCCACCGGATTTACACCCAATTGCAGTTAAATATATCATTCATTCATTCATTCATTATATATTAGTTGAGACAATAGCAGATACTCCGTCATTGAAACCTTTCTATTTTCTTAACAACGAAGGGCAACTTAGTATAGTACTTTGAAATAAACGTAGATGCCAAAGAGACAAGCGGAACTTTGAAAAATACTTTATTCAATTTATTAAAGGAGAAAAAATTGGGTATTGTTTTCGTTTTTGGTAGCCGAACCTTAGCCTTTTTATTTATTACTTCCTCTTTTGTATTTCGCCGCACATTCAATTAAAAAGAAGCACAAAGCCACCACAATTCCAGCACCCAACATGGCGAAGATCGGGGTTACTTCTTTCACACCCACTCCAAAATATGGGTCAATTTCCTGATGCAGCTGCGTTAAACTGTAATGTTCCTTGAGTCGTGGTATTATTCCTGTATAATGCATACCCTGCAGGCTGCAATACAAAGAACGAAATCATCATTTCACATTAATATATCGTGGGCATCTCGTTGGAGGATAGAGCAGCAGTGAATGATTTCTCTGTGGGACTTTTACCGTGCTGAGGAGCGCAGCAAGTTTGGATCCTCAACTACGTACTATGCAACTGAAACATGCAGCATTAAATACACAACCATGTTAGGGCTTCACTTTAACACGTTATTTGTACTGTGATAAATAAATAAATATATATGACCACTTTTAAATATTTTCTTTAAAACAGTGTTATAACTTCATATTTTAATTGATTTAAAGAAAATAATTTTCCTGTATCAAAAAGTTGGCTAAATCATTCATTTACATGTATCTATTTCGTTAAGGCAAGTTAGAAAAAATGAACCGAATATGGGATTCTGGAACAACTGAGAAACATTCAATAAATGATCATTTGTTACACAAATCCCAGTGGTCCTTGAAGATGAAGATATTTCGTCGCCTCCAAACTCCAAAACCTCCTTGACTAATTGACTCGCTATCACATAGCAGAAGAACCTAATCCTTAGTTTAGCGGTCTCTTTAATTTTTAAATTCTTTCTAACGGATGCAATAAGACTACCTACTACTTAGTGATAATACAAGTCAGATAATATTCAGTAACAGAGATTAAATCAAGGTTAGCAATTTCGGGTATTTAGAAAGACTGCGGCAGGCTGAAGTCTGCAACACGGACACCACTAAAACCCAGCCGCACCAAATCACCAACACACAACGAACCGAGAACAAAAGACCGATGTGGTAATTGAACAGCACAGTCGCAAGCTCCTGATGATGGATATATTAATGTCCGAAACATGTCGAGTATATAAGAAATGAAATAAAATACTAAGTGACATCAAGTTGGTCTTTTATTCTTCACCTGTTGACATATCTGTCACAGCGGTACGTTTACAGTATTACTTACTTGTAGTTAAAAAGTTTCCTGTAAAGGCTTTCCTTGCTGATTGCGAAGGACAAACTCCCTGGGATTGCAGTCCTTGGAAGCTTTGTCACGTGACACCGATATTCCCTATATTGTACAGTTGTTAATATGAAATCACTAGCCATAAGTGCTTGTTTGGGTTCGGTACAAAGACGTCTTATTCCTTCTTGTATTGTTCCAGGCATGTCTTTCTCCTTCCGTAGGATGATTTTGTTGTATACTTCTTTCAATGCACCTTGTGACTCATTCTGTAAGAGAAGCAGTAACTGAATGTGCACCTGATGCTCTGAAGTTCTTTTTGACAGAAGCCATCTCGTTGTGCAGTAACAAATTTGTATAATTTATTCTATACCGTCAATACACAACAATATATCAGTACAGTGATATTATATGTACAGTCAGGTCACATTACGGCAACATGTTTCGACCGTAAACGGTCATCTTCAGGTCAATACAGAACATTTTTAATGTACAATAAAGTAAGCAGTCAATGGGATCCCATCGAGTGCTCACTTTATTGTACGAGTACCTTAAACATTTCTCTATTGGCCTGAAGATGACCGTTTACGGTCGAAACATGTTGCCGTAATGTGACCTGACTGTATATGTTATATCACTGTACTGATATATTGTTGTGTATTGACGGTGTAGAATACATTATGCGAACTTTGAAGTTCACTCATTTACGTGCTGCTTGTACTTCTTAGATAACTGGCACCTCCATGCTACGACCTCTTCTTACAACATGCAAATGGTCGTCAAATATTTCAGATTAATTGATCTTGGTTCTGTTTTTGGAAATTTATACCTTGTGTGAGTGTTTTTTTCCCCCAACATTGCAGAGGAACAGAACAAGCTGTCTCCTTGTTCAGGGTCTATGTGTTACTGCCGATAAGTGTGTGAGTTACACAAATAGACCGTCTTTCATTTCCAGTAGGGTTTCCCCTTCATTCTATTTCATCTACACTCCCAACTGTGCCCACAGAAACTCGTCTATTACCTGCAGTACATAATCATAGGATATGATTTTGAATTGGAAAAAACCCGTAAAAATAACAATGAATGAATAGCTTACGTGAAAATACGACATTTCCGCTCCTGGCAATACTTGCAAACTGTAGGTGCCGTCGTATAGAAATTCTTCTAGGGTTTCAAAGGGCAGAACAGTACGTTGAATAGTCAGAAAAGAAATCAGTGCAGCGGAGTAGGCTACCAGAATCACCATGCTCACCACATATGACGTCAGATAAACAATGCGGCTTGCCAAAGATATCGGTATTGCTCCCTGACCTGGAAGAACGTAACGATAAATATGTAGTACTGCACCGCACAGTGTCACCTTGCAAGGATTGGAGGCTAACAGATAATAAGTAATATAATTTTATATAGAATTGCACTGCCGACCTTAGAAAAGTACTAGGTACAGTCCTGCACGTTGTGAGGAATTTATAACCTGAAGAACCTGTTTACGCCATGAAGGCATATGGCTGGGAGGGTCTATCTCGTCAATAGATGGAGGTAGGTGGCCAGCAGCACGCTTCGGCCAACTTATCCCCCAGAAAAACAATGCTGATGCCTTTTGAGTTTGTGTCAGTAAGTTTATTGCGCCTTCTTGTCCACTGAATTAAGCAACTGGCCTGGTGAGGGACACACATTGACGAGGTGCGCATTATTGTGTTCTCTCCCATAGGTACACATTTTCGTGGTTCAAGTGAAAAGATATACGTACAGGAATAGTAGTAATTACTTACCTTTCACAATGGAAATAAAAGAGCCAAATTTTGAGCCCTAAAAATCTAATTCTGTGGACCAGAGAACTTTGGTAAGTTAACAGACTTTCAGGTACCCAAAAGATTTCCCACCATTATGCCCGAAAGCTGATTACAATTTTTAATACAGTCCACTTTTCGTGAAAAAGGAGTATTCAGTCTACTTGTTCATATCGCAAATTTTTAAGATACATTTTAATATTTCTCTGTCGTCTCCCTCCCTTATAAATTGTCTCTTCTCTTCTCTTCAGATTTTTGAACAAAGATTTTTACGTTTTACTCATCCTTCCCCCAGGCGTGCTGCTTGTCCCACCTGCCTCATCCTCCTTTCCTTCATAATTTTAATAATCTTTACGGGAAAACTTAAATTATTAAGTTCATATTTATGCAGCCTTCTCCTGCCATTTATTATTCTCTCTCTCTTGTACCGAAATACTGTCCCGCCCTGCTGTTTTAAGGCACCTTCAGTCCATACTGTTGCATCTACTTACACGCCAGTTTTTCCCAGGAAACAGAAAGTAATATTAAAATGATTACTTCAATATTTACGTCTGTTTGTAGGGAGAGGGAAGAAACTTCTTAATTTTCCGAAGACCCTTCGTTTCAAATTTTCTTCTAACATGCAAACAAAATATTAAAATTATTTCTACACATAGAAGTATGTAAGAAATCTGATGACCTATACCTTCACTGCATAAACAAGCTTGCTATTACATCTGTATATCAAAAGAGATTGATGGAAGCATTGAATCCTGTCCAAAGGTGTATCAGCTTCTTACCTTGCCCACAAAGGCTTGCAAATACGCAGTGCAATGCTTCGAGAAGACTGTGTCGTTGTGACTGTTTATTTTCTTGCACGGTTACAAAATGGCAGACGATGCGCAGGCCGACAGCAAGAAGGAATGTGGATGTCACTATGGCTCCCCACAATTGCCATTTAAATGGCGCCAAGTAGCTGCTCCAGTTTGAGGAATAATCTGGTGTGCGAATGTATAGCACTATACTGCAAAGAGAAAAGGTCGTAATGAGGCTGTTGCTGGCTGGAAACAGGGCGAGTTATTGAATAATGACAGAAACATCTAATTTATGGAGTTTATGGTAGAAGAAGAAGAAAAATCTTCACATGAATACTTTCAAAAGTGTATTACGGATTTATTCCTTGAGGATAAAGGCAGTAGGACCGTAAGCGTGGGTTGCAAATTGACTAATGTTGCTGTTAAACTGGGCGATTAAATTCCGTACCCTGTTTGGTTTCATAGCAAATTGATGAGGCATGATGATGCCTCTATATTAAATGGTAGTATTCCGGGTTTTACGAAAATGCAGGATCATTAGTTGATTGAGATATTTCGGAAGACATTGTTGCGTTCGGCTTCAGGTGGATGGGAATGATTCCGGTTAAACGCTGGATTGATTATGGTTGGATTATATGTGCAAATTCTTTGCGTCCCATCTATATAATAGACTAAATTCACCCTCCATCATCATATCAGATTCCCATTGCAAGTACAGTAGTTCCTTCGTCCTGAAGACATTGACAGAACTTTCTGCTGGAGCGTCAGTATCGACATATAATCATACATCTTGCCAAATCCATAAGGCTGTCACCTGAATATCATCCACCGTAAAAGCCTCAGAACTTATACGTCATCATCCTCATGAGCCCCGAAGTGTTAGACGTAGTGCCTCTTCTTGAACGCTCAAGGCGCAAGTGGTCCCTCTTTAGTTTCCTCGGGCTTGTTATATTCCTGCTCTCCTGAGGTTTACACTGCAGTACCTGCTTGGGTGTGGGCCGGGTAGCTCAGTCGGTATAGTGACTGACTACGGACTGGACGGTCCGGGATCGAATCCCGGTGGGGACAAGATATTCCGCCCGTCCAGACCGGCCCTGGGGACCACCCAGCCTCCTGTAAAATGGGTACCGGGTGTGTCCCGGGAGTAAATTGCGGCCGGGGCGTGCTGCTGAACACTCACCCCTTCTAGTGCTGCGGTCATGGAAGAGTAGAGCTATACCTCTACCCACCCTCTGGGCCATACCGGGCCTGTAACGGGATCACTTTACCTTTTTACCTGCTTGGGTATCCTCTTTCACACCATTGTCTGTAAGTGTTGCAGCTGTTTTTTGATACTGTTCTGTTTCCCGAGCAATGTTCTGCCAACCCAGTTTGTCCCTAACTTACCCTCTGCATAATGGTGTCTCAAAGGAAAGGAAATTCTTTCGTTTCTCACACTTTTTCATTTCACACAGAAGCGTTCTTATATTTTAAGCACTTCACATTTCTAATTAAGTGCATTTATTAAGACAATTTTATTTGGGTCCTCCTCCTCTGTTATCAGTGATGGAAGTATTTTAATGCGTTAATATTTTATTCTATTTGATTAAATTTTAACTTCATTCTATTGTTATTTGTTGCATATAGAATTAAGAGTAATTACATTTTTTAAACAAAAAGTTGGCCAAACATTTGCACTTGTTCCAAACCAGACAAATAACCATGTTTCCTGCTGCAGTAAGGGCACTTTACAAATGAGAACCTATATTCGGCATTGAAAAAGAAACTGCTGTTGTTCCGATTAACTTTTCAGTGATTAGACAATGAAGTGCCTCAGAAAACACGTACACTAAGATGGCGGACATGTATGGTATGACCGTCATACAGTTACTTACTCTCCTTCCAACAGTGGTGTTAAGAATTTTACTGCGGATATACGGGAGGCAGTCATAGTGAAAGCTGCGCCACCAACATCTGCTTCATTTCTAACTATGGCTCCTATCATTCCATCCCATGAGTTATTTGACAGCTGTTCTCCCCAGTAAGATTGTGAGGTGGTATATACGGTCCTGAAAAATATACGCGATGTTTAATATTGCACGATTCATGATGGTTTGAATATTGATCATGACTGTGAAAGAAAGTTTCTGCTTTAATCCATTAACTACATTTTTCTCCGACGCATAATTGTATAGGTACAATGATGATTTACTGCTACAGAACGTACTCACGTAAAATTCATTTTCTTCTCTAGGATACACCAGATCATTCCAAAGAAACCACGAACACCAACTGTCTTATTTCCCTCCTTTACAGGTACTGCTACCGTTGATTCCTGCATGTACACGAAATTAGTTGTAAACTGTGCTAACAGACTGCGTTCATATAGGTCTATAAACACTGTAAGAGTTCCTACATTGTAATACACCTGAGTAGTAAGTACTTTGTTGATCTGGAGTTTGTGGCGAATAATAATAATAATAATAAGGTATGTAAATACGGGGTTACAGGTTACTGACAGGTACTATGAACTTGTACCTGAAAGTGTCATAAATGCCAACAGTACCACAATTATGTGGGGCGTACCGGTTATCACAGGTCGAACAATAGTAGCAAACTGATCTGGTATAGCACTGCATGATAAACAAAGAGAAGACTTGTATGCTGATCGATGTAGCCACACCAGATAATTCGAACGTTAACGCAAGAGAAACTGAAAAACTAAGCAAGTGCCAAGATCTGTGGATCGAGGTCAGCAGGATGTGGAAAGGGAGGATACAAATTGGGCCAGTAATAATTGGAGCATTGGGGACAATTACGAAAGGGTTAGATCAGAACCTTCAGTTGCTCCCAGGTCACCTGTCAGCCCTAGAGCTACAGAAGATCACGCTAATGAGACCTGCACACATCATTCGTAACGTGCTGGGGTATATCGCTTTGATCTCTTGTTGAGATCTGGACTTGACAGAAGACCGCCACCTAATTACTAAATGGAGAGAAATAAATTTTAAAAAAAATAATAATAATAACTGTAAACTATTTTTTTTAAGAATAATACATAAGTTTAACTAAATCTGTAGAGCTGAATTCTTCTTTGTGAAGCTACTCTTTGCTCATCTGTTCAAAAGATCTCTCGCTTTTAATGTCTCGAAATTTAATACTGGATTCATAGAAGTCCGCCTCTGAAACTCTACCCTCACAACTTAATCTTCTAAGAACTACTTCATATTATCACACCATCTACTTCTTGGCTTCCATAGCGAACTATTCGCTTCAGTCTTTCTAAAGCATTATGTACGGGTTTATATATATATATATATATATGTGTGTGTGTGTGTGTGTGTGTAGGCATTGGTAAATCCAACTGTTAGTTTATGTGACCCTATGCAAGCCACAGTACCCGACGCGGACAAGAGATGTTATAGTATTTTGTCTTTCCAAGCGTCGCGCCAAGACGTGGGGTCCACCCGGTCTCCTATTCAGTTGGTATCACGGGCGCTTTTGTCGGAAGTAAATTGGTCGAATCATGAAAGCTAACAGGTTATCCCTATCTAGCGCTGAGGACAAGATTGAATGGCATTAACTTACAAGTGTTATTTAACACGCTTTCGGCTGATAAGGTTATGCGAATGGAGGTGTACGTCCTCTCCCCTCATATACCTTTACGGTAATCACAGGGTCAGGTTCACCTTTACTTTGCCTTGTAAATACTGCATGTAATAGTATAAATAATCCTCTTTGGACCCAGAACTTTTAGTACAAATAAACTACACGGCCAGTTGGTACTGAACTGGAGGATTGTAGCAATTCGGCTCAAGCTGTTAACTTACATATGCAGTAGAGATTCTCAATTCAACACCCCGGAGATTGTTCCTTCTCTTGTACAAGGGTGTGTTCGTCCACTGAAGTCCGTTAGCGAGAGACCAGTTGCCTACTCGGTGAACTTCGAGCGGAAATGTAGCATTGATACGGTACACTTCGGAGAGCTGCGTCGTTTCCTCTTGCTGAGCCACCACGAACTCCCAATCAAAGGGAATGTTCACTGCTCTGAAGACAAACTCTAGGGAGTCCGTCTTTGAGAGAAAGAGCAGCCACCTGGCGTTTGATGGGTTTACCGATGTCGACAGCTGCATGCCCAAATAATCGGATTTATAATTTGGAATTAGGGCCAAAAAAAATTTTCTCTCCTTTAGTGTCGTTATGTTCTGAGTCTTGTAGGTCTTCGTTGTGTTAAAGATCGATAATATATGATGTTGTCATTTCAAAAAATCTAAAAAATATTAATGTATCCAGCGACTCCACAGATGTTTGGGGACATTATTAATGTTAATATGGACAAATGACACCAGAGTAATACACAAGGAAAGAAAGGAGCATTATAGTATGGCTCAGGTTGGAAATTTAAAAATTGTGAAATGTGGGGAGGGGGAAACTTAGAGTGGGAGATATCTTGTCTGCAAGCAGGAGGAAAAGTAAACTCATTTATTGTTGAAACTCACAAAAACAAGAAGGCGAACACAGGAGCTCCTGAAAAATAAAGTAGCCAAACACGAATGAGGAAATAGCATTCAGGAAACTACTCACTGGTAACAAGACATCAGAAGTGAGAAATTTAGATACCCTTGCACATTATATCAAATGTGAATGGGAGAACCAGCTCAAGAAAACGGAACTGAGTTTGGTAAGAAAAACGAACTAGTTTGTATGTAGGATCGAAAGGCCATAAAATGAGAAAAAATGAAATTACAAAATATTAGCTTAGATGTAGACAAAATTCATTGCGAGAGCTGAATATTAAAAGAAATGTAAGGTAAATATATGTCAAACTGAAGATTAATAAATCATTAACACTTTGAAACCCAAGATTAACCCTTTAAGGACGAAAGTATATCTATATGATTTAATGGTCCAGTTCGTACCTCGCAGTAAACACTCTCTGCCTCGGTTATATAAACCGATAAGTTATTGCTGTATAAAGAAAAAAAAATCGGTTTATTCTGAGATCCACGCAAAACACATAAATGCATTGCGGGCAGAACGCAGAATTTCTGAATGTTAAAGCTGGTGGTACATAAAGTAAATCTTAGGCTTTTAAGAGGCTAATACAAGGAATGTAAGCTGCAGAAAACTTGGTCATAGCGGAAACATTCCTGAAATTCTGTAAAGCAAATAAATAAATAATAATAATTATTATTTTTAAAACATGAAAATAAGTGAAATGCCAACTTGATGCAACTAGGTAATTTTATTGATGTATTCTTAGCTCGACATGTTTCAGGTACATGCACCTATCATCAGGAGCATTAGATATTGAGTTGCAGCATATGGTTTAGTGCACCGAGTTTTTGGATGAGTGGTGGTCTTGCGAGCCGCTGCGTCGGTCGTGTTTATGGTGCGGATGGTGACGTACACGGCACCATCCGCACCGTACACACGACCAACACAAGTTGGCATTTCACTTTATTTCATGAGGAAGATGCACGGTCAAACAACCCTCAAGTTACCCTTATGTTTAAAACAGTTTATGTAACCGACGAACTTTTAGTTATAAATATTTTTAGTTTTCATGATGGAGAGAGTAAAAATTATTGTTTCTGAGTTATGACGCCATTTAATCAGGTAGGTCATTACTTACCTACCTGATTCACAATTCAGAAGACCGTCAGGTAGTTCTTTAGGTGACTTTCCCAAATAACGATTCTCACAGCAACAACCCCAAAATGATTTTCTAGCCTCCCGTGTGTAACTGTACAACACTAGTACAATTACCTCAAGTACCCGAGAGTTATTATGCACGAGGGATTTCAGTATTGAGTATGTTTCACAAATAATAATAGTAATAGTAATAATAAGAAATAAGAAGAAGGGACTCTACTAAAGACGCTTTCTTGTATTTTCATAACAATCATCCTCTCAAATATTTTCTTATCTTTATCCATATTGAATTTCTTAAGTTAAATGCACGAACAGATCTACTCTTTTTTATTAATCTAGGAAGTGTGTCATCCCCGTTGTGTGTGTGAAAATAGGAAAAGGTATGTATGTAAGAACTCTACATAGTAAAATCCGACCAACAGTACAAGTGCCTCGCAGTACCACATGCCACACAGTGAAAGATCCAGCCACATAGTAGACATAACACCCAGTTAACAATACAACCACACCCGACAGTGAACAAGGTGAATGAACCTATCACAATCAGAGACACGGCACAGGGGGACTCCATCAACGAGCCACCCATATGGACCCACACCAACCAGGGAACAAGCTAGACAGGAACACGCTAGCACCAAGAGCTTAGGTAAGTCCATAGATGCTTCATGTTTACATTTTCACAATACAGAAGAACCCTCCCATGCATAATAGAATAGGTCATTCAGCCATCCTACTCACAC
>Ga0123354_10020143_pt1 | contig 10486 bp, 4 predicted proteins | sample TergutLab28metaG_2_FD_97872 | JGI IMG/M metagenome (GOLD analysis project Ga0123354, IMG submission 97872) | Labiotermes labralis P4 segment gut microbial communities from Petit-Saut dam, French Guiana - Lab288 P4 | ecosystem: Host-associated > Arthropoda: Insects > Digestive system > Gut ...
AAGCATTTCCTGACCTCAGTCTACTCTTTATTTCTTCCCGAATAGAATTTTGGATTGTTAAAGTTGTTCCCAAATATTTAAACTCTTCCACCCTCTCGAAGGTACTATTATCAATCCTCACACAGTGATTTTTTCCTGTATTCTGATCTCGAGACATGACCATGTACTTAGTTTTATCAGCACTTACTTCCAGTCCAATCTCCCTAGTAGCAGCTACTAAAGCTTCTGCGTTTTCCTTTAAGGTATGTATACCTCCTCCCAGTATATTAACATCATCGGCATATATATATATATATATATATATATTTATGCCTATCTATATTTTATTATTAATCCTAAAATGGAAGTGAATATAAGCTTGGCACTCATATATTACAGTGAAACAGAGGGGTAATTATGTTATATATATTTCAGTCACACCTTCTGCAGTGCCATATATATTTTTACATCTAGAGGAATTAATATTGAAGCACATTACAGCTTATAATATTAATATCATTTATTTACGCTGCCATCACCATAGTTCTGACAAGCGGCAGTTAAATTGATGTCCTAATTATTTCGTTGTATTGTTGGTGAATTTCTAAATATCGGGGTTTCAGCAGAATTGTATTTACGTTTCCAGCAAGTAAAATGCGCGAAAGTGTTTCTATGAAGCGAGTGGCATAATTTAGTGAATTTGACAACTAATAAGACTGGGACATGCCACATGGCTGCGTTCGCATTTAAGGACTTAAGTTTTACAAGAAATACAGGAAAGTTGCGACACCAAACACTTATCACGATTTACTTGACTTAAAGTTGAACAAGAAGAATATTCGGTAAATTAAGTTCAGCAAATTTCCTGTTTTACAAACATGAACGTGATGAAGTAGTTACAGTACGCGTTGGCGTTATGAAGGGGACAGAAACAAACAGAAATATACAACCTGCTTGCAACTGGCAGTCCCGAAGCATGTACACAAGTTCAGGCAACCAGCAAAACTACATATGAAAATTTAATGGAAAAATGACGAACCGAAATAATTTCGCTACCATTTCGAACTTACCGTAAGAAACTACGCCTACAATTAATTTAACCCTTAATTGATACTGAAGGTGATATTTCCCTGGAAGCAAAGTGTATTAATTTATTTCGCCAAAAAAGGTGATACATTAAATGTTTGTATGCAAAAGCTGCACTCTTCTCATACTGCAAAAAACACGTGATAAGAATGAGTGTCACACTTCTTAGTCTACTTGAATAAATAAAATTTTCCTTTAAGAATGTTGTCCAATACATAGATCGTCATTCAGATGCAATACAGGTACACCTTTCACGAAAGCAACGTAAACTGTTCGCTATCCTATAGTTCTAACACGACTTAAATTACACTGAAACTAAACACAATATAGTTTGAGTTATGCAAAAATGGACGTAATTCTCTTAAAACTGATTGGTACTCTAAAAAATGGAAAGTGTGAACTTTTTAAAGCCACTATTTATCCCAATACAGTTTCAAAGCTGGTTGACAGAACAGAGTCGAATGAAGTGATTCGTTTGTAGATTGGAAAATTTTTTTCTCATTTTTTCTTTCTATAGTTCATTATTCATTTTTTCCAGGACTCGTACGAGTCATATTTCACTGTGGTTAGTAGAGAAACATTACGATTTTGTAGGCTAATTTTGAAAGTTACTGATCCGTAAATAGACAAAGTGTACACTTCAACTTGTAACTCCTGTTACTGAGGACACAACCTTACCGCTTATACAAGGGGTGTACACACGAGTGACTTCAAAACATATTTACTTTCAGCCCAATTTTATAAAAGAGGAGTTTAAGTATTTCTGTTTATTTCTCGGACGACTGACGTTGTGAGTCTTACGGCATGCATATCACAAACGAGGTTTCTTGCATTTATTTATAATCGTGAAAACAACTTCCATTTTTGTATAGCACTATGTTGCTTTTTATTCTTCGAAGTGTTATTCGACCTGCCAACTGCATCTCTATCTGCAGCACCATGCAGCATGTTTCATCCCCTGAGAATAGGAGAGTGCGTGTCATACCGTCAGCTGTGAGATGTGACGTAGGTAATATTTATTTAGCATTTACTTTAGGAATAATTTCTTTTATTATTTACTGTTTATTTGACTGTTTAATGACTGTATTTAAATGGCCCATAACTTGGAAAGTGAAGGAAAATGAATGGAGGGTGATTTGGTAACAACTGGGCAGCAGGTAGTTTCGAGTGTTATTGTAAAACTGTGCAATAAGTCGCGTAAGGGAACTGAGGGATGTTACGATATTACCACGAAGAATTTAAAATAAAATTTTAATATATTGCAAACATTTTGGTAACTTACTGCCAGTACAGAAGCTAGTGTGAGTCATAAAAAAATGGGTTTGACATGTTGGAAAATCAATTTTATATATGCTGTTCACCTCGAGTCTAAATGTATATATGAGGTAAATCAGTCCCATTAGAGTCCCGAGGTGTCCAGAGAGTTTCAGGAAGTTAGGGTTCCCAGATTGTGTGTCAATGGCCCAGGATGGTGGTAAGGTTGTCAGCCTTACGCACCGGTCGCTTTTACCCCCAGGAAATGCTCCTGGTACTCATTTCTGTTGGAGGCTGAGTCGACCCCCGGGCCAAGGTGCGATAGGAAGGATTATGTCAATAAAAAATTGCAATGACATTGTCTGGAATCGAACCAGCGACCTCCCGATTTGTAGCACAGCTCCTTAACCACTGTGCTACCGCGGTCCCCATATATATGGGGACAAAATTTATTATTTTAATTTGAAAACTTCGGTTTTCTCTTTCGCAATGTTGTTCATATATTTTTTTATGTGGAGTTGGATTAGAAACTCGGATATGGAAGACAATCCACGATCTCAGTCAGCAACAGAATACTGCCGTGCCGTTTTCTGAAATAATGAACTCTTTCTTAGAGAGAGAACGTTCCTTACGAAGTGCAGTGAAAACATCTCGTTTCAATTGGCAAAAAATGACTTATTGGTCTGCCTCATTGAAATGGATTTAATCGTTTATGAAATTGTTACGTATGTTAAATATATTTATTTCGTATTATTCATGTAATGCTGGAATCAAATGTAAAGGAATTATTTGTCAAATGATGTATTAGAAATTATTGCATGGGCGTTCCTGATGACATGATGTTCCAATAAAAGATGCACGCAGTGCGAAAGCAAAGAATAACACATCTCAAAAACTCAAATTTTTTTGTACTAAAATTTGGGATATAGTTCTGGTTTCTGATTTTCTTCAAAACAAAACTTCTGTTTAAAACAATTATACCCGCACAGTTTTTTAAAGTTCAACCACGCGCTTCAATTTTCGACCGATAATTAAAAAATGTATTCGGTTTGCCTATAATTTTTACGGCCATGTATAGTGTCATACTGTTCACGGCTGAGGGCCCCATATGAACATTGTTACAACTGCATGTCATGTGTGTGAATTTACAGGACTCTCATTTTATATATGTTTATAGCGTTTTTAGAATCATCTTATATATATATATATATGTATATATATATATATATATATATATATACTCGTACATACATAATACAAACATGCATGGATGCACCCATACACACACACACACACATACATACATACATACATACATACATATACACCTGCATACATACATACATAAAATAGTTATCATAATTTGGAAAATGTTTGAAGACTACTTGCTCCTTGTAAATTCCGTTTTACGCAAATGCACAGCTGTTAAAACTTAAAAAACTTCATAGATGCTATCTGCTGTGTAAGGCAACAGAGTGTACTGGACTGTACAATTCGCAACTCCCATCGCAGTGGTTTTTAAGCTTTCTTTCTTAACGTGATTTCAGTCTTCCACCGCGAAGTTAATGAGAACTGTGCTCTTCTGGGTTGTCATGCAGCGAGTAGCGGTAATTCCTTACCGAAGTTTCGGGAAAAACTATCAATAAATGACCCCAGAAGATAGGACCAATAGGCTGTCCAGAAACGTCCGCAAGAAATTACCGTTACTAGCTGCAGAATGACCCAGAAGAGCTCAGTTCTCTTTCTCTCTTACGTTGAAAATATTTCACGGACTTAATACATTATAATATTTGTACTTTAAAGCACAGTTTAATTGCGAATGCACTTAATTTCCCAAAGTAAAAAACTCGCTCTCAGCGACTGTTTTAAATAAAATCACACATTATTCGTCGCAATAATAAAGAAACATATTTGACATATCTCTCTAACAGCACTTGAGATAAAAAAGACCTCAAATTTTGAATTGTGGAGCAAGACCTGAAAAGGAATGTGGATTCACGGTGCTCTGGAAATAGGCTACAATCGAGGAGGTTTTGCGACCCACAAGTTGATAAACGCTGTCAATAACACAAATGCTGTACATCATAGAGGCTCATGTGTTTCTGATACGCCCTTCTGGCCACTGTACATGCAGCGCTGTAGTCTGTCTCTATTTTTAAATGCGGCATTAATAAAAGCGTTTGTTGTTCATACAAATTTGTGTTCTTTTACTTTCCATCCCTGCAGATAGGTGTAATGACGTCGTTATACAGTGTAATGGACGGATCTAGTTTTTTAGTCTGTTTTGTTAAAAAAAAAGGGGTAATATTCTATGCCCTCAGTCTTTATGGGTGTAGAGTACTTGTTTTCCTTTTATATATTTGAGTGTTGACAGCAGACATTCGTTGCTACTAGGAGTGTACAGACGTGATGCTTCTATTCGTATGTATTGTTTGTGAGTGCCATGCAGTGTTAGCCTCCTCACAGTGTTGCTATGTAGATCGCTATACTTTTATTCACATATTTTGTGAGTGTAGTCATACGTGATTATGTCCGTGTTGGTGCCAATGAACTACCATTGACTGTGAGTGTGATTCACTGCTGTGTGGAAATTTTCCTTTTCGTTCATTTCCCAGTGGGCCAGGGCTTCCTCATTGTCGAGAACACACGATTACACTGAGGCACACCACAGTCGGTAGGACTCCTCGGGACGAGTGATAGGGCCGTCGCACATGCCACTACCTGACATCAAACAAAGCTCCCTAGAGAGAGACATCCATGTTTCCAGCGGGATTCGAACCCACAAGCCCTTGAAGCGAGCGGACTCATACCCACCCGTTGGACCGCGCGGCCACTGGGATTGGCGCTGTGCGGATATACTTGTGTATATGGTAGAGTGACATCATGTTCTTCCATGTGTTTATAAGAGTAATGTAATATTGTAAATTTTAAAAGTTTTATCCGTGAAGTTTTGTTGCTTTATTTGCAGCTTTCTTAAATTGTTCGCCTCAAGTCATGTTGCTTCAGTTCCATTGTTTTAGCGTGGAGTGCTGTCGTTATCCCAAGAGTGTGTGTGGAGCATACACGCGTCTCGTGTAATATTGTTTATTATCGGCCTGAGAAATGTGGTTGCTGTGTCTGTCCACCAGCTGGTTTATTGCAGTGCGTGGAAACTTGCCAGAACCGCATGTTCAACCCCCGCGATGCAGCGTGACGTGGCGGTTGCAGACTCTCTCCTTCGAGCAGCAACCTTCCTTAACTTCAGTTCGTGTACTAGAGGTGGACTAACTTAACGTGGCATTGGCTTAGCTGAAAGCTTTGATAACTCTAAGCGAAATTTCATAATTTGATAATTTCAAATGAAATACTTTTTGTAACAAAGTCCAGTCTCAGCTAGTGACAGCGCCTTAAATGAACCACAACAAATGAATTACGTTAAATGATTAGCAAACGAGTTCAACCTTTAAACAGTCACGATTAAATACTTTTATTTTTAATTCAACAAACATTTTCGGGTAATGAATTTTCAATTTCTCTTATGGAAAGTATTTTCCAGCTACACTCAGTAAAACTTATATTTTAGATAGTCAGTTAAACTATATATTACTGTACTATTGAGAATGCATTCAAATAAGCTAGGCTTATTGCTGACAAATGTATATTATTTAACTTTGTGAATTTGTTGTATTAATGTTATTCTAATGTGAATTGACAGTAGGCACGGTGGCAAAAATTTAAGTGTTTTTTATTTTCTTCTTTCAGCGCTTTCAAGTTCAGAACGCCAAGAATTTATGTGTTTATTTTTATTGATTGCGTTATTTATCATCCTGATATAAGTTTTTAAATTAAATTTTTTCTAAATTAAAATTTCACTGACACCGCAGAGTCAGTGTGGGCAACAGAGCACAGCCGGGGTCACCGAATGACTTTAGTTTTGTGGCATAACATCGTAAAACAACTTTAATATCAATCATGATTATAGCAATGGCGATGACAGTGAAGTAAACAAAATACTTTGAGCTGAGGAATGAGTAATACGCAAGTTGCTGTGTGTAAAGCAGCAGTAGGTTTGTGTCTTATGCAGTTAGATAACTTTTAAGGACCACAAAGTATTATCAACACAAAAGTCTGTATATTTACAATATATGCTTCCAGATTGTACACAGAAGAAATTAAGTGTAAGTAATGTGAATTTGAAAGTTTTAATAGAGATACATTTCCAGACATGTCCTTTTCCTTAATATTGTCTTCATCCCACCATTAATGACGTAATATTTGTGATGTACTAGCAAACAGTAAGTTCGTATTTCGAATAAATGTCTTTGTAAAATTAATAGGTTTCATTGGGCCAATTGAAATACTTTGTTGGGCTACATCAGACTACGGTTTACCTTCTGTATTTTTCTTCTACAACAATTTCAGGTCAAACGAATAATCTTAATATTTGGCACTTTGCTTGTTTAGTTTCCAAGGACTTTCATACGACACGGTCCGCAGTAATGAATCTAACATTCGTATCTTCACATGTGATTCTCAGTTTATTGTATCGCTACGCACAGCAGCTTCTACCAAATTCATAGTAAGACTGCGTTAAGAAAACTGAAATTGTTAAGGTTTGTACAAAATTTCTTCTCATTAACCAACACCAAGGCTATCTGTAATGCAGCACAAATGAAAATGACTGCGAGAAACAGTTAATTTCTCGAGCCGTCAGAACATGTGATGTTATACCGTTTGTAGTACCGAATGGTACCGCTTGGAACGTTTTAAGCTGTCTTCAGTCAGAAAGTAGGCAAGCGTCCTTGATTGTGGTTACAGACTTAGTGCATTGTAGTTTCGTGTGACCGTTCATGATAAAATATTTTAGTGGTGATCTAAATATGGCTTCCAGTACTCTACTAGGAATCAGTGTCAGATATCGGATATTAATGTTGTGAGTGTAAATTATGTTGCTTTATACAATTGAAGCTGTTATAAGACGACGGGTGTCGGAATAAGTTTTTTTCAAAGAATTGAACCCCGTGGATCAAATTGCGATGCTGCGCGCTATAAATAAGGAGAGTTTAATTTTGGAGGTATCGTACCCCCATTTGACTTTGGCGACCCTGCAGGTTAGTTAAGTTTCATTGTCTTGTGCTTCAAGCTGTTACCCTGACAACAAGCATAGTCACTCTACTTCTGCATGTCGTTTCTCGTTCGTCAATGGGAACGCTAAAGTCGTGTGTTCAATTTACGGCCGTCTGTTCCCGAATACGTAAGTACTTGTAACTCCTTAGCATCTTACAGTCTCGCAGTATACCATACGTCGGCCAAAGTCGCTGAATCAGTATCTTTATGTAACCTAATTTACGGCTTGTTTAAATGGACCTTAGAGAAAGAAGTTGTGGATGTACTGTACCTGGGTTGCAGGGACTACAAGGTGGAGTCAGATATTGTATCTCCTTCAGGAAGTTATCAAGTTTTGGTTAGGTTTGACATTTTGAATTACTTTCCTGTACCAGTGATTTCCACATCTGATATATGTGTAAGTACGTTAAAGTCAAATTGCTTTAACTTTCTATACTCAAATCAACAGGAAGCATCAATGTCTCAAATTTATTTTATTGGAGTAACACTCTACATGCTTAATATTTCGGAAGGTTTTCCGTCCATCATCAGCATTTAAAGACTGTACATACAGCAACAGGCGTATGTCAAACAGATACTGACGACTGCTTGCTAGCGGGAAAGAGTTGGAACTGCTTTCCTGCTTTGTTTATGTTGTAGGCAGTCTAACTTTTTGTTGAGTTTGTTGTAATGCGATTCTATCTCTTGTTGTAATTTGTTGTCTACTGTTGGTTGGATCATATGCCAATAGACAACATATGACAACAAATTACAACAATAGATGGAATCGCATTACAATAAAATAAAATAAATTTGAGACTTTGATGCATCTGGCTGATTTTACTATAAAAATATATTACGATGCACGGCACTACGAACGTCAAAATTGGCCGTAACTTTGTTTAAAGGATTTTTGTACTAAACATTTCCTTCACCAGTGGAATTCGAAGTCTGTAGCTGACCACGTCCGAGGGCCGTCATGCAGTGGTGTATGAGAATGCTGAAGTGGTCACAGAATACTTATGCGGAGTCATGCTCGATTTCTCTTAGAGAGTCCGTCCCAAGCAATAATCAACAACATGGAATGCAATTACAAGAGACCGCGATAGGAGGATGTACCTTAGCAGAATGAGGCGATCCTGACTTTTAGACTGTTAATTTTAAATGAATTCATATTCGGAAAGCCTAAATGTTAAGTCTAGGAGTTGACTATTTTTAAGTAGAATGATGCGAAGACTGGTAGTTAGTTGCAGGAATTTCTATCTTCGAGCAAGCAATTTCATTCTTGTTGCTTGAAACAATGTTTTCGTTGTAATAAATGTGACATAGTATAGAAGAGAAGAAGAAACAGAAGAGAGTAATTATGAATTCGCTGTTGGTTGAACACAGGGTGCAGTTATGGCACTATGTTAAAGAAACCGTCTTAAGGAAATAGAATAAAATTCATTACGTCCGAAAATTTTAAAATTCAAATTAAAAATTTATGCTTCATATATGAAAATAGTTCGATATCCTGTGCAATACATATGAAATTTGTAAAGTAATTTTGAGAGTCATTTGTTTTTCAATAACTACGCGTGTTTTAAGTGTCGGGGTAATGTAGAATTGACTGAATGGCAAGGGTTAATATAAATGTCCATTTAGCAAGGACGTGGAAAATATTGGAGATGAAATATTTGGCTACTATCTTGGTTTATGCTTGTTGTGAGTGAGCCTATAGGAAGCTTTAAGTTAAAAGACTTTCTTCCTCAGAAATAAACTTAGGAGTTACAAATACAAGTACAGTGTGTTCATAATAAGCTAACATGTTCGGCTTACCACCAGTAAAGAGAGAAAACAACGGACGCATTTTTCATAGCACACTTGCCTCGAACACTAAATGAGATAGCACAACATATGCAATCACAAAATCTAAAGACAGACTAGAGCGACCGGATATTAGTCTTTCAGGAATTCGATGGCTGAACATTTTTCAAAATTGTTAATGTTTTCTTACTTTAAACATAACTATTTAAAATCATTCTACTGCACACACCAGTCTTTCCCGGGTTTCTCTATGGAGGACCCCTAACATAATTTTTCTCATCCCGAAGAATCTCTAACTAGTAAAGTGTCAGAAGCCAGAAAACAAAGAGACCCTTGTTAGGGTATGGAGATTTTACCTCTATTGCTACTTAAGGAAAAATTATTCTCGTGCTATTTTTCGGGATATCTGAAAATTTTTCGAGAAATTTTAGAATTTTTTTGTATTTATTTCAAGATATCTTGCGTAACGCCTAAGGAGGTTCCGCAGAAAATAGGCTGAGAAATACAGGAGTAAAATATTAAACCGTAGGAACAAAACAGTTTTGTGTGTAGTCGGACAAGTGGCCGCCGAGAACACTGGAATGAGGTGAGTCTTCCTGCTTATCGCAGTAATCCACGGCCAAATAGAATCAGCGTTGAGCTGCTAATTAGATGCAGTGAAGAAATGACAAGTGGTTCAGTGGGAACAGTGTTCAAATCTCTGTAAAGTGTCCGCTTTTGAAAATTAGCGGCTGCTTGCATTCATTAAAGGGTGGAAGAGTTCAAATATTTGGGAACAACCTTAACAAATTAAAATTCTATTAAGGAAATTAAGAGCTTGCTATCATTCGGTGCAGAATTTTGTCTTCCAGTTTGCTACCCAAAAATATAAAGATTATTATATACAGAAATATAACTTTGCCCGTTGTTTTGTATGGGTGTGAAACGTGGTCGCTCACATTGAGGAAAGAACGTAGGCTGAGGGTTTTTGAAAATATGGTGCTGAGGAACATATTTGGGCTTAAGAGGGACGAGATAACAGGGGAGTGGAGGAAACTACATAGTGAGGGGCTTACTCGTCTGTACTCTTTACCAAATATTATTCGGTTGATCAAATCGAAAAGAATGAGATGGGCGTGGCATGCAGCAAGAATGTGGAAGAGGAAAAGTGCATACAGGGTTTTGGCGTGGAAACCCGAGAGAAAGACACTACTTGGAGGACCCAAGCTTAGATGGGAGGATAATATTAAAATGGAACTTCAGGAAGTGGGATGGGGGGGGGGGGTGGACTGGATTG
>Ga0123354_10020144_pt1 | contig 10486 bp, 5 predicted proteins | sample TergutLab28metaG_2_FD_97872 | JGI IMG/M metagenome (GOLD analysis project Ga0123354, IMG submission 97872) | Labiotermes labralis P4 segment gut microbial communities from Petit-Saut dam, French Guiana - Lab288 P4 | ecosystem: Host-associated > Arthropoda: Insects > Digestive system > Gut ...
ATAAGAGCTTATGTATCTAATCAAGGCAATGAAAAAAAATATCACAAGTTGTTTGATGGACAACTGTCTTTGTTCGACTGACACACAGATACCTCGAGGCTTGCCTCGAGGTCATTCATTTTAAATTTTGAGCTGGTAAAAGATGGAGCGCCAACAGGTTGGCAAGCGAACAAGAATAATGACAGCTATATATTTTCAATAGATTCGACAGTCGTTAAAAGCGGAAAATATTCTGTTTCTATTGAATGTAATAATGAGGCGCTACGATTTAATAGTAAAATGCCTAAATTTGGTATTTTGGGAAAAATCATCCCTGAAAATTTTAATGGTAAACAAATTACACTTAGTGGATATATTAAAACAGAGAATGTAGCAGATGGATATGCAAGTCTTTTGTTGCGCATTGATCCCGGAATCGGCGTTAATGAAGTTAAAATCGAGGGTACAACAGATTGGACAAAATATGAGGTTAAGATACCGATGATTCCGGAAAAAACCAGAAATTTTGCTATTGCAGCAATGCTTGTAGGTAAAGGGAAAGTTTGGTTTGATAGTTTAGTGATTTTTATAGATGGAAAAGATATAAGTCAATTAACGCCAATACCGACAACTAATCTCAACAATGACTCGAAAATAACAATAGATAAATTAAGCGATACCCAAATAAAATATTTAGCCGATTTAGGATTAATATGGGGGTTTTTAAAATATTACCATCCAACTGTTACAAAAGGCGATTATAACTGGGATTATGAATTATTTAAAATCGCGTCAAAAATTTTGAATTCAAATAACACGAATCAACGCGACGAAATTTTCGTAAACTGGATAAAAAGTCTTGGGGAAGTTTTGGAAACTAAAGAAGATACGGTTTCAAATGCAGAAATAAAATTGAAACCTGATTTGGATTGGATAAATAATTCAGGGTTTTCAAATGAGCTTTCCTTTCTGCTAACGAGTGTGAAAAATGCGCGAAGAACAGAAGAAAACTATTATGTAAAACATAAATTTGCAGGAAGTTTTGAATTTAAAAATGAAGATTCTTACCCAAATGTAAATTATCCGGATGCAGGCTTCAGGTTGCTTGCATTATTTAAGTATTGGAATATTGTTCAGTATTTTTTTCCGTATAAGTATTTAATTGGAGAAGATTGGAAAAATGTGTTAACAGAATTTATTCCTAAAATAATTGCTACTAAAAATAAAACTGAATATACCCTTACTGTTTTGGAATTAATTGGGCGTATTCATGATACGCATGCAACTATTTTGAATGAAAATCGTATTTTAAACGATTATTTTGGAAAATACTATGCTCCTGTTGAACTTACATTTATTGAAGAACAACCGGTTGTTACGAGATATTGGGATGATATATGGGGAAAAGAGACCGGATTGAAAATTGGAGATATTTTACTGAAAGTGAATAATATTCCAGTTAACGATATTATAAAAAATGCCTTAAAATATACTCCGGCATCTAATTATCCTACGCAATTACGTGAAATAGCCGGAAAGCTATTGAGAACTAATGATTCTATTATCAATATAGAATTCAAAAGAAACAAAAATATTCAAAATAAAGCAATAAAAGTGTATGCCGATAACGATCTGGATATACCCGACGAATTCAATACCAACGATACCTGTTTTAAAATGATTGCTAAAGATATTGCATACATAAACAACGGTTCAATAAAAATAAATGATGTGCCGCAAATATGGAAAGAAATCCAACATACAAAAGGGTTAATTATTGACATCAGGAATTATCCTTCTGAAGATGTTTTTCCTTCATTATGTAATTATTTAATGCCTAAGTCTGTAGCTTTTGCTAAATTTTCAGTTGGAAGCATTTCTACCCCAGGACTGTTTGTTATGCGTTTTTTATTGGGTACGACTGTTGGGACAGAGAATAAAAATTATTATGAGGGAAAAGTTATTATTCTTGTAAACGAAAAAACACAAAGTGCTGCAGAATATTGTGCAATGGCTTACAGAGTTCATCCCAATGCAGTAGTTATCGGATCAACTACAGCCGGAGCAGATGGCAATGTTTCATCATTTGATCTTCCGGGAGGTATATCTACAAGGATAAGCGCCATTGGAGTTTATTATCCTGATGGGAAGGAAACACAACGGATTGGTATAATTCCCGATATAGAAATTAAGCCTACAATTCGTGGAATTATAGAAGGTCATGACGAAATACTGGAAAAAGCAATAGAGGTTGCTAATAAATAAAATGGTGATTTGATAAATTTTTTACTGTTAAATGTTTATTCAACTCATATAGTAAATAATTGTCGTTTAATTCTCATTTATCAGTTGTTTTTCTTGCATGTTGCATTTTTAGTATTTATCTTTGCTGTTGTTCTCATATGTGGATTATTTAAAACATGGTTGTTAAAGTACTGAGGATAATTAATGGGTAAACAATTAATAAAAAAATATATGTTATCATTTTCGACGTTGAGATTCTTTGTGATACTCTTTTTAATAGGGTTATTGTCGTGTAATTCTTCTGTTGGTAAAAAAAATTATGGGGACACTATTCTTCGAATCGAATTGTGCTCTCAGAACAACAACATTAATTATTTGCACGCGAGCGAGCTGGTTTCGGATATAGAATATGTTGCCCTTGAAACATCGGCACAGTGTTTGATAAATGGATACCCCGATGTAGATGTATCTGATAATTATATTTTAACTTATGGAGATTCAAATTGTTTGTTATTTTCTCGACAAGGTAAATTTATCAGACAAATCGGCAGTAAAGGACAAGGTCCCGGAGAATATACAGGAAGCATCACAATGGTTAGAATTGATGAAAAATCCGGTATGGTTTACATAGCCTCGCTTTATGAATTACTTGTTTTTCGAATGAACGGAGAATTTGTTAAAAAGCTGAATTTACGTGAATTTATTAAATCAAATAATATATCGACTTATCCCCCTAAGAATATAACTTATTGGAAAGATGGTTTGTTCTGTGCAACTATTGATCTTAACACAGGGAATGAACCGTATCGGTTTGTTGTTTTTTCATTGGATGGTAATGTCGTAAAACTTTTCCCCAATTATGCTAAATTCGAGATAGAAGGAGGAGGATTTATCAGTAATAGCATCAATGATTTTGCCGATATTTATTTCTACAACGGACAATTAAGATTTAGAGAACAAGCTTCCGATACTCTTTTTTGTTTGACCGACCAATTAGAATTAGTTCCGGAAATAATTTTTAATTTGTGTGGGCGCGATGTGCCGACAAACAGGCGTGGCGTTCCTTTTTTAAATACAGATTCCTATACTCGTATTTATTCGATGATAGAAATGGGAAACCATGTGTTTTTAAGCTGTAACTTTGGCGATAAAACTCCGCCGGGTTTGCCCTCCACTCTGCAGGAATTATGGTATGACAAAAATAACAGTAAACTGACTTTTCTCAAGCAAGATATTCTTGGACAAGAACCCCAGAAAGCATCTGTTGTGAATAGCCCCGGAGCATTTATCAATAGTAATAAAGAGGCGCAATCTATCAATATTTACAACCCAGGCATTATTAACGATATTGACGGCGGATATGATTTTTTTCCAACCAATCAAATGGCTCGTATCCAAAATAATCAGCAATTGGTCTGCAAGATATGTCAACCATCCGACCTCTTAAAAGACTTGACCGAAGCACATTTTGCATCCAAAGCAATCAAGAATAAGGAGGCGAATGATCGGCTGAGGAATCTTTTGAAAAATTTGCATGATGATGATAATCCTGTATTGATGATTGCTACATTTAAATGATTTTTATCCCCCGCCGGGCGAAGCGTCTTTCGCTTTATCCCTAACGGATTCGGTTTCGCAAAAAACAATAATTTTCATTACTTGCGTATCTTTGAGGTTCAACCAATAGACCTTCGAAGCTCAACCTTGCGTAAGCTTGCAGGTCAACCATGCGTAAGGTTGGCGTCCAGCCTTGCGTAACTCTGACCCTCAGCCTTGCGTAAGGCTGGAGGGGTCAGTTACGCAAGGCTGAGGGGGTCGGTTACGCAAGGCTGCAACTGCTTCATATACACATATTCATTACGAAAAACCATACCATATGTTGCAAAACCAACAACGAATCACTGAACTCCCAATAAGCCGATGAGCTATTTTGATTAAATAGTGCTATTTTTTGGTAAAATTCTTATATAAAATTAAACATTATTTATTTATTTTTGCATAAAATCCGTCGGGTTTTGGGGAACATCAAACTATTGTTAATTTCATGTTCTTTTTTATTATGGATGTTTTATTATCAAAAAGTGTATAGTTTATTAATTCCTAAATGAATTTTTTTTTATGGAAAAAGTCAAACGTATTTTTTATTATTTGGTCGCAGTATCTTTCTCTTTAGGTGTTTTGTGCCAGAACGTTTTAGCACAAGATACACGGCAAATTACAGGAAAGGTCGTTGATGTAAAAGGAGAACCGTTGCCCGGAGTAACGGTTGATGTAAAAGGAGCCTCCGAAGGCACAATTACTAATATTGATGGTGTATATCAAATTAATAAGGTATCATCCTCATCGGTGTTGGTGTTTTCATTTCTCGGGTACACGACAATTGAACGAAATGTTGAACAAAATTCGACTATTGACGTTACCTTGGAAGAATCTTTAACAAACTTGAATGAAGTAGTTGTTACCGGTTTAGGCGTGCAACGAAAGAAAGATGTGACAGGCGCTATCTCGTCAGTCAGCGCTAAAGACATTGGAAATGTTCATGGAGGTTCCACGGTGAGTACTTCTTTGGCGGGTATGATACCGGGCGTTTCTTTCCGGCAAGGGGATTCCCGTCCGGGTTCGTCAGCCGCTATCCAAATTCGTAATATGGGCGATCCGTTATATGTTATTGACGGCGTCCAGAGTGATGCCGGACAGTTTAATAATATATCTCCTAATGATATAGAGAATATTACGGTCATGAAAGATGCTTCTGCTGCAATCTATGGAGTGAAGGCAGCCAATGGAGTGGTTGTAGTAACTACTAAAAGGGGGGATAGAGATACAAAAAATACAGTTAATGTTGACGCTTATTATGGGTGGGAAAATATGACTACCTATCCCAAAGGAGTGAATGCTTATCAATGGCAAGAAGGAAAAGTTCAAGCTGATGTAAACCAAAACGGAACAACATCTATAACTCCGGATGTTTTAGCAAAATGGAAAGCAGGAACAGAACCGGGGTATCAATCGTTTGATTGGAATAAGTTTATAATTAAACCGAATATGCCTCAAACTTCTATCAATATTAATGCTGCCGGAGGCTCAAAAGACATTAATTATTATCTTTCCTATACAGCGCTGCATCAGGATGCCTATTATAAGCTATACTATTTTGATCGTCAGAATTTACAGGCAAATATTGACGCTAATATCACAAAAGATTTTAAAGTAGGGATGTCTATCAATGGCAGAGTAGAGTCGAGGGTGAATCCGGGAGTTCCGGGAACGGATGATTATTGGGAACCGCGATTTGCCGTCATCCGGAATACTCCGATGGAGAGACCTTATGCTAACGATAATCCGCTATATTTGAATGATATCAGTCACAATGATGACAATGGTGCATTATGGACGTATGATTTGTCCGGGAAATACTCAAGTATATGGTATGTGCTTCAAACGACTTTCAATGCAGAGTATCAATTACCAATAAAAGGATTGTCAATAAAAGGGCTATATACTTATTATTATGCAAACAATCAATTGAATAACCATGAGTTTACTTTCAATGCTTATACCTATAATCCGGATACCCAGGAATATGTAGTTACGGGAGGAAGTACGAATCCATGGCAGGAATATGGTACAGAATTGATTTTAGACATTACTTCCCGTTTTGAAGTTGATTATAAAAACACATTCGGTCTGCATAATTTGGAAGGTTTTTTTGCTGCAGAACGAAATAAACGGGATGATTTATATAAGTGGGAGCATAATGTTCCTCCTTTGAATACAATGGATATTATTCAATTTGCGAATATGGATACTTATACGGATACAAGGACGAAAACTGCGCGTGTCGGGTATATCGGTCGCCTTTCCTATAATTATGATAACAAATATTACGTTCAAGGTTCTGCTCGTTGGGATGCTTCATCCTATTTTGCGCCGGATAAAAGATGGGGCTTTTTCCCATCCATATCTGCCGGATGGCGAATTACATCCGAGAAATTTTATCAATCGTTGGGTATAAATAATGTATTGAATGACTTTAAACTCAGAGCTTCCTACGGTTCATTGGGCGACGATAATATTGATGCTGTCAAGAATACGTTCATTTATTTACCGGGGTATTCTTATCCATCCGGACCTATTCCATATATATTTGACCAACAACCTGTATTAGGAGCTATAGATCGTGGTTTACCTCAAACAAATATTTCATGGTATGTAAGCAAGATAACCGATATTGGCGCCGATTTTTCTTTATTCAATTCAAAATTGAATGGGGCGATAGATTATTTTTATCGGAAACGTACAGGGTTGTTAGGTACTAAAAATGATGTGCTTCTTCCTCAAGAAATCGGGTTTATTTTACCTCAGGAAAACTTGAACAGCGATGCGCAAATGGGAGCGGAAATTGCATTAAACCATACCGGTAGAATCGGACAAGTTCAATATTTGGTAGGCGGTAATTTTTCCTATTCGAGAAAAAAAGATTTAAGTACTTATAATCCAATGTATGGAAATTCTTGGGATTATTATCGCAACTCCACAGTAAATAGATGGGATGGTATTACCTGGGGGTATCAATGTATCGGACAATTCACTTCACAGGATCAAATCAATCATTATCCTGTTAATATGGATGGACAAGGGAATAAGACGCTTTTGCCGGGTGATTTGATCTATAAGGACCAGAACGGAGATGGCGTAATCAATCAATTAGACCAGCGTCCCATCGGATATACGCAAGGACAACAACCGGTAATGAATTATGGATTGCAATTAGGGGCTGAATGGAAAGGTTTTGATTTTCGAGCCGACTTTTCAGGAGGTGGCATGTATTCTTTTGAGCGTCATTGGGAGACGATGTGGCCCTATCAAAACCAAGGCAATTTATTGCAGGAATTTTATAATGACAGTTGGCGCCGTACAGATCCGTATGATGTGAATAGCGCCTGGATTTCGGGAAAGTATCCCCCATTGCGTTTCAATACCGCTTATCACAATAATTATGAAGGCGCCGGCGCTACATCGTCTTTTTGGGTAATCCCGGTTAAATACTTTCGATTAAGAACAATGGAATTGGGATATTCACTTCCAAAGAAAATAATAGCAAAGGCAAAAATTCAACGGGTTCGGTTTTATTTCAACACCTATAATCTTTTCAGTATAGATAATATAAGCAGTATTGGCGTTGATCCGGAAATTGTCGATAACAACGGGATGACCTATCCTCAAGCTAAGTTTGTGAATGTTGGAGTCAATTTATCATTTTAATAATATATGACAATTATGAAAAATATATTTCAAAGAAGCATAGTTAGTTTATTATTACTCTCCTTATTAGTGGGATGTAACGATAGTGGTTTTTTAAATGTTAAACCAAACAACGTGTTAACGGTTGAGGAAACATTTTCCGATGCCGGCACCGTTAAATCGGTTTTAGCTAACTTATACGACCGGATGCCGAGATATGAGGATTTGGATAATGATGGAAGTTTTTGTATGTGGGACAACACCATGATGTCCGGCTCCGGAGATTTTTGGAGAGTCCAGTTTCAAGATTATGATTATGGCTTTTATAATGCCGACTGGTTTGGTACGTATGCTTATATAAGGGATTTGAATCTTTTTAGAGAACGATTAACAGCATCAACCGGATTAAATGACGCCGATAAAATCGGATTTTTAGCGGAAGGACGATTTTTACTCGCTTGGGCGTATTTCGATATGACAAAGCGTTACGGAGGAGTTCCTTTGATATTGGAGTCGTTATCTTATGATTTTAGCGGAGATCCTACTTACTTACAAAATCCAAGAGCTTCCGAAGCGCAAATGTACGACTTTATCATCGGACAATGTGATTCCATCAGTGTCATTCTACCCAAAGATTCAGTTGAAAAAAGTCGGGCTACTCAAGGAGCTGCTTTGGCTTTAGAAGCGCGCGCAGCTCTGTATGCGGCTTCTATTAAAAAGTATAGTCCATTACGAACGCCTACGGAAATTTGTTCTCCGGATAATGGAGAAGTGGGTATGACGCAATCTACCCGCAGTGCAAACGACTACTATACAATCGCCTTAAATGCGGCAAAAAAAATTATTCAAAACGGAGATTATTCATTGTATAATAAAAAGTCGGATTTAGAGGATAATTTTGCAAGTTTGTTTACCGATAAAAATAATAATCCGGAAGTCATTTTTGTGCGGGACTACTTGTTGAAATACAAAACGCACGGATGGACGCAAAATAATCAACCCTATTCACAAACAGAAGATTTGGATGGAGGATGGATGAATCCTGCATTGAACCTTGCACAAGCATTTGAAAAATCGGATAATACATTTGCTCCTTTCAATATTGGCGATCCTAATAATCCTGCGTTATATGATGATCCTCAAGATTTATTTGCAGGCAGAGATGCCCGTTTAGGCGGCACAATTATCTATCCCGGAGCTTCATTTAAAGGGAAACAGGTAGATATTTGGGCAGGATTAAGAAAACCGGATGGAACTATTATAACAGGGAGCATAGATAATGCATTCGAAGATGTTAACGGCGTTTATACCCAAGTGATAGGAGAAGATGGTCCTCAAGACGGAAGAGAACATGCCACACAAACCGGTTTTTTGGTTCGAAAATACCTTGATCCTACCATTGGCTCCGGAACAAGAGGGTTGCGAAGCGATACATGGTGGGTTTATTTCAGGTATGCCGAAATATTAATGATTGCGGCAGAAGCATCTTATGAATTGGGAGATAATGCGAGCGCCGCAACTTATATGAATCAAGTACGGAAACGCGCCGGATTTACGATTGATTTACAGCCATCTGATATTACTTTTGACAGGATTGTTCATGAAAACAGGGTGGAATTTGCTTTTGAAGACCACTATTTTTGGGATATGAAACGTTGGAGATTGGCACACATTGTTTGGAATGGCGCTAATATAAGTCAAGTTCCGGATCCGGGCAATATTGAAGCATCAAGCACAAAAATATTTGGTCTATGGCCCTATAAAATATATGATCCAGGACAGGCTGATGATGGGAAATTCTGTTTTATACAGAAATTACCGTCAGTCGTTACAAACGCTCATAATTTTAGAATCGGTAGTTATTACGCACGTATCGACGACGGAATCATTGCACAGAATCCCAAACTCACGAGGAATCCAAATCAATAAGTTAAAATTGACATTAATCATTTAAAATTAAAAAATAATGAAACGTATAAATTATAAAATATTAATTTTTCTGATACTTGGCATTGTATTAGCATCCTGTGTATATGATAACTATTCTTCTCCAAACAAACAATTTTCAGGACGAATCGTATATCAAGGCGAACCTGTATGTGTGAAAAACTCGTCAGGGCATGACATAAATAACGCAGAAGTTTATTTTAATTTGTTTGAATCCGGATGGCAAAAATCAAATATGCCTATTCGGGTTGTTGTAAATCAGGATGGCTCATTTTCTTCTTTGCTCTTTGCTGCAAATTATCAGTTGATTATTCCTGCCGGAGTAGGTCCTTTTATTGCAAGCAGCGATACAACAGCTATCACAATAAACAATAATTCGACAATGGATATTGAGGTTACGCCGTATTATATGGTGAGAAATTCTAATTATACAATGGCGGACAGTATTGTTACCGCAACATTTAAAATTGAGAAAATAATTACCGATGCACGAGCGCAGAACATTCAACAGGTAGGGCTATACATCAATCGTTTATTAACGACGGACGATAGCAACAATATTGCTTTTACGGAGATTGTTGGCGATAGTATTGCAGATATTAACAACATCACAATGACGGCAAAAATGCCTGATTTGTCCAAACTCAATTTAGGAATTTCAACCGATCAGAAAACTATTTTTGCCCGTATCGGGGTAAAAATCAATAATGTGAACAACATGTTGTATTCTCCGGTGCAGGAAATTACGATTAAATATAATTAGTCGTTTAAATTGAATGAAAGAAGTTGTTCAAAAGCGCTTTTTGAACAACTTCTTTGATAATTGATTTGATAAATATTTTATGCATTTGTCCACAAAATTATAAGTATGAAATACTTATTATCTGTTTTCCTCTTTTTGTCTTGTACATTAAGCGCAACCTGTTCTTCCGATAAATCCGGAAATACGGCAGAATCAAGCGAGTTGAAAGTTCCTTTCGGCGATCCGTTTATTCTGCTGTATAACGACACTTATTACGCATACGGAACTTTGGCGGAAGATGGCATTGCAGTTTTTACCTCTACCGATTTA
>Ga0123354_10020147_pt1 | contig 10485 bp, 8 predicted proteins | sample TergutLab28metaG_2_FD_97872 | JGI IMG/M metagenome (GOLD analysis project Ga0123354, IMG submission 97872) | Labiotermes labralis P4 segment gut microbial communities from Petit-Saut dam, French Guiana - Lab288 P4 | ecosystem: Host-associated > Arthropoda: Insects > Digestive system > Gut ...
ATAGCTCCTGCTCCCGCTTTCACCGGACTGACGGCAGGCATATCCATCCCTTTGAAATTTTCCAACTCCAACAAAGGCGAGATAAGAGCGGCGCAATTTGCTGCAAAACAGAGTGAAGCCGGTTATGAGGCGGTAGAGATGCAGATTAGTAAAGAAGTAATGCAAGCTTATCATAATTACGAATCGGCATGTCGTCAGGTAGAACAGTTTCAGGCAAAACTGCTGTCGGATGCCGGAACGATTTTGAAAAACAAGACATACAGCTATCAGCGGGGCGAAACCACCTTGCTTGACGTTCTGAATGCGCAACGCACCTATAATGATATTTACAGGGATTATTGCGAAACATTGTATAATAGCATGACTTCATTGGTTGAATTGAAGCGGGCTTGCGGGGTGGAGAAATAGAAGATTAAGTATTAAATGACATTCATATTTTCAATTTCTTTTTTCTGTAATGATATATGAAATTTTTCGTATATTATGTATAATTAATGAAAAATATGTTATATATTTGTGCTGTAAATGACACAAAGATGGTTTGTGTATTTGGGGTGTTATTATTTGCAATGTGTAGAGAGGATATAAAGCTGATTTTTGGAAAGTAGGCGTATATTTTGCCGTTGCACGCAAGCGGGTTACAGCGTACAGGACAACAAAGCAGAAAATTGAACGTAAAACAATTTTAATAGAAATAATAAACATAAAAAAAATATTTATATGAAACAGAAATTTCAAATTTTAGCGCTTACTTTGGCGCTTTTACAGACAGGAACGATTGCCGTAAATGCGGCGAATATTACTATTACTCCTACAACAAGTGGAGGTATTTCTGGTGCCTTAACTAATATGGTAGATGGCGACACTCTTACATTGCAACCCGGAACTTATACATTAAATAGTAATGTTCCAACTGTTGGTCTTTCTATAGATAAAAATATCACGATTCAGAGTTCTGATTCATCACAAAATGCAATAATAGATCTTAATGGCTTTAGCAGGGCATTTAATGTTGCAAGTGACGGAAACTTAACTCTCATAAACATAACTATAATAAATGGACATTCTATGAGTGACGGTGGTGCAATTTTTAATAATGGCAATGTTACTTTATTTGGTTGTACTTTCATGAATAATAGTGCTGATAATAGCGGTGGTGCAATCGATAACTATTGTGGGAATCTTAATTTGATTGACTGTATTTTTATAGGAAATACTGCTCAACTTAGTGGTGGTGCTGTTTCGAATAGAGGGCTTATTCCTACAAATATTGCTAATTTAACTGCTAAATCTTGTATTTTTTTAAATAACAGAGCTTCTATGGGCAATACAATTTATAATGTCAATAATGCTAATTTAAGTGTTAGCTTTTCAGTATTTTATAATAATACTGATCTTGGAATTTTAAATTATAATGATGGATTGTCTGGTGCTTTTAAAGATAACTTTTATTTTTGGATTAATCCAGATCTTAATAATCCTACTAATATGGCTACACTATTAGAGAGTATCTGTAGGAATCATGACGTTGTGGATGGTTTTTATTATTTAGATTTTACTACCAATACGGTTTCTTGTGTAGGCGATACATTAAAGATTAATTCATTATCATATACCGGCAGTGTGGATAACCGTGACAGTTTACCCGATTTAAACATTGTTTTAAATTATAATGGCGATACTGTTGCTTATTATAATTATAAAAATGAAACAAAAATAGAATTAGAAAGTTTGGTTAATGATTTCAGTTTTTACTATGAAGATTCTCTGTTGTATCAACTGTCAATAAATGTAACGGCTGCAAACTTCTCAACGGGCGGAAATAATTACGCCACGCTCGAAGACGCTACGGCGGCAGTTGCAGACGGCGGCGTAATCACAATGCTGCAAGACGTAACAACCGCAAATGCAACGCTGAGCGAAGACAAAACCTATACCCTTGACCTGAACGGATATACGCTCACAGACAATACCACTTATTGGGCGCTGCACATTACAGCGGGAACGGTTACCGTGAAAAACGGCGCTATTGCCAACACCTTTGACGATGGCATTTATCTCTCCGGCGGCGCCGCAATATTGGACAATCTTACGATTAACGCCGTGTCTTATGCCTTATATGTGGAAGACGGTAACGTGTCCGTCCTTTCCGGCGAGTATGTCGGCGGTGACGGAGTATCTTGCGTAAACAACGCAATAATAACCATTACGGAGGGACATTTCGTGAGAACGGGCGAAGGCGGCTGTTTGAATGAAAACGGAGGACAAATACTCCTTGCAGACGGTTCCACTGCCAATGTAGATCCGTGGAAAAATGACGCAAACGCAAAAGATGTAACAATATCGGCAGCAACCAACGGCATTTCTACCGCAGTGGTAGGCAATATGCAGAAGGTTGCAGGTTATTACAGCATTATGGGACAAAAACTCTCGCAAGAACCCCAAAACGGAATATACATTATATTATACGATAACGGGAAAGCGGAAAAGAAACTAAAAACTAAAAATTAAAAACGAAGAGTTTAGAATTGAGAACGAAGAACTGAGAAAATATTGACAAAATAATAGAATTTGATGACAGACAGAAGTTTGTGTAAATATGCAAGTTGTGCGCAACCAAGAGGAAGTTGCATGGCGCCAAGAGAGTATTAGAGAATAAGAGTTACGAATTGAAATATCAGAATGAAGAGATTTAGTATTTTAGTAGAGTTAGCGATTATGATTTATGCGGGTTGCAATGAAGCGCACGCACAACTTTACAGCACGAATACAATGTTTCTACTCCCCATATCGTAACCATTATCGGCGATAATATTACTTATTTGTGGTGTGAAGATAATTATTTGATTACTTTGGACGCGAGTCATAATACGGCGCTGAGGTGGTTAGAAATCGAATATAATCAATTTTCGGCTGCTGTGTTAAATGCTACTTTTAGAACATTGAATAGAGAAAAAAACATTGAAGGACATGGAAAACAAATACGCATAACCGGTAATCCTGGCGCCTCAACCTGTTTCCGATTATTTGCAAAATGCAGAGGCTGGAGTGTATATATCTTCAAATAATTAGCCCTTTGCTGTTCTATAAGATTAGTAGTTGAAATTTCGTACAACAGCAAGACTTCTTTTAAGGATTAATGACATCCGTATTTTAAGTTTCTTTTTTCTGCAATGGTATGTGAAATTTTTCAAATATTATGTATGATAAATGAAAAATATGTTATATATTTGTGCGGCAAATGACACACGGATGGTTTTTGTATTTGGGGTGTTATTTTTTGCAGAAGCGTAGAGAGGATGTACAGTTGATATTGAGTAAGCATGAGCAGGCGTTACCTTCATGCAGTCGATATACGAGAAAGGAGTTGCTGAAAGCCAAAAGTGGAGGCGTAATGTAAGTTTTGATTTTATGTATAAGAATTTTTCACAAAAATGGCACAAATACGCATTGGAGACCGGAAGCCATTTAAACAGGACGAGTCTGAAAAACCTAATGAATAAGGATGGATTTTAAAAATTTAATGATATGGATGTATATATTTTTTGGGGATCATTGCTGCTATTGATATGCATGTTCATAGGTCTGAAAGTTATTACACACGAAAGCCAAGATTCGTTATTAAAAATAGTACAGGAAAATGGGGATTGGTATGAGCGAAAAAGAGCTTTTAATAAACTTAGTAAAGTTTCTTTGAAGAAAGTTGCAACGACTACAAACCAAGACAAAGCAATGCAAATCGCAGCTAAAATAATTCTTAATCAAACGAACTGGAGTAAAGAATTTTCAAACACCTCTTCAGAGCATCTTGACTGGGTTATTGGAGCGGCTGCACTTGTCGAAAACCCAAAACCAACTCCAGCAAGCATTGTTAACGCTTGTCATAGATACATAAGACAAGGTGAATATTCCAGAATACCCGAATTAAGAAATTTATTGTTGCGATTCGGAGATAAAACATTAGCAGAGGATTATTTAAACTGTGGTAATGGTAAGTTGTATAATGCTGCTTGTGAATGGTGCAAACAAAACAGTTACAACATTGGTTCAGGTAATGGCTCTCATCGAGTACGTTGGGGCGAAGCGAGAAATAACAGTTATTAAAAACTTAATATAAATGAGATATGCCCGCAGGAAACGAGGGGAGCTGACAGATTAGAAAAATATTAAAAAAATGAATAATATACCTCATAAAGAATTATTAAAGTTTATTGTTGACGAAAATACAATTGCTGCTCGTGACTTGTTTTTGTCAATAATAGAAAAAGAAGGTTTATGGCAAAAAGCCTTTAAAAACACTTTTCCACTAAATGAATATAAGGATTGCATGTTAATGTGGGCTTTTGTCCAGTTGTGCGAAAAAGTGAAAAATGGAATAATTAAAAACATTAAGCAGTTATCATCCATTAGCGGAGTGATTATAAATACTTTGCACGAAGCATTTAGAGAGTATAAAGCAGATATCCTATTAACAGATAAAACAGAAAACTATGATGATTATATTGTAGGGGTAAATCCATTTAAGAAAATTAATGAAGAAAAGCAATTAATTAAAGAAAAAGAGCAATTAGAAGAGTTGTGCAAAATAGTTGACGATTGCCTTAATAAGATGGGAGAAATATGCCAATCTATTATACGTTATAAATATATCGAAGAATTAGATCATAAAGAAATTGTGCAACGGGTTGGTAAAATCAGCAGTGAAGGAGCTTCACGCGTAAGATTGTATCAATGTATGGAGAAATTAACAGAAATGTGTGTTAAAAAATTAGGAAAATGATTACAAATAGGGAATTAATTGGAAAATATTTTGATAAGAACTTGACAGAGGAAGAAAAAGTTCTGTTCAAACAAAAATATGAAACAGAGCCTGAATTTAAACAAGAGATTCATCTACAAGCCCAAATTATTGCAGCATTGAAAACTTCAGGACTTGAAAAAGAAATTTTAAATATGGAACCAATTGATAATGCGAAAAAGAAACCTTGGTTATTATATGTTAGTATGACAGTTGCAGCGGCGGCAATATTATTATTGGTTATTAGAATACCTTTTCTTAATCAAAAAATTAATGGACAAGATTTACTAATTGCAAAATTGAAAGAAGTAAGTTCGGCAACAATAAGATCGTCCAACGATAGTGCACAAAAAGTATTAAAGGAAGAAATAGCACAACTTCAAGATTCGGTACAAGAAATACATAGAATCGGAAATCAAAAAATTAATGAACGAGATATGCTAATTGCAAAATTGCAAGAAAAACAGGGTCGTTATATGCTTGACCGTTCATATTTTACGGATGCACGATTAGTACTTTTAGCTTTAAATCAGGCCTCCGACATTGAAATCAATACGAAGGGGACTGGGAATTTTGGATTTTATCCTTCATACGATCAAAATCAGATGAGTCCAAACAATATCATTATCAAATGGACGCCAATAAATCAACAAGGAGCATTGTATTTATACAAGGTCAATGAGCAGAATCAACGAATAAAAGATGGTAATTTTCCAAAATTTAATCAGGATTTGAACTCTGGCTTAATCACTTTAAAAGGATTAGAAAGTAATAGCTTATATGTATTTATGATAACTTTAAATGAAACGGGGGAAAAATATAAATTTACTTTTATTACCCGATAATAGTCTATTTTTATGGCAAGGATTTTTTTTATACTTTTATTTTTGTTCTTAGGATTAAGTATTTTTGCGCAAGCTGAAGAACCCGTCCAACATCCTGATTATCCTTTAATCGAAGAATATATCGATTCTTGCGCCGGAACCGGAAATAATTCTATAAGAGATGAATTAGAGAATGAATTGACTCGGATAGAGGGAGACCTACCTCCTCTTGCTTTTCAAATTAGTACACCTGCTCCCAAACGGGATGATTCTATGAGCAATGATGAATACATGCAAAAACTACAAGATTTTTTTGAAAAATCCAATGAAAATGTGGTAAACGCTGAAGGTATGATTTATAATGATTATATAAATGCCCGCTTTTTTTGTTTAAGAAAAGATTATCCGAAGGCTAAATCATTTGCATTAAATCTTTATAAATATTGCGGGATAGGTATCAATGAAACAACTATATTAATGCCTGAGTCAGATAGAGATAGATTTTTCTATCAATTACAGCCAATATTCAATTTACTTTATTCTGTCGCGCGAAATATTCCGTCAGACGCCGAACAGGCTAAACTATGTTATAATAATCAACTGACATATAAAGGTATATTATTGAACACCAACATAAAGTTGAGAGATATTATTCAATCTTCTAAAATTTCTAAAAAAAATCTGTACGAAGAATCAGATACTTTGCAAACGGGGATACCGCAAGGATTATTACCTTATCCCGTATCTGAAAAAATACCATTTTCTTGGCAAGAAGTACAAGCACAATTAAAACCCGATGATATTGCTATCGAATTTGTCAGTTTTGACGAAAACGACGAAATTGATAAGAACAACACTGCCTATATGGCTTTAGTACTTAGAAAGGCTTGGATGCAACCTCAGATAGTACCTCTTTGTTATGAAAGCGATTTGCGTAATATTATGAATGGATATTCTCCGGATAATATACGAAGTGTAGCGGAGCTGTATCGTTCCTCAAAACTACATGAATTGTATGACCTGCTATGGAAGCCTTTAGAAGCCTATTTATCCGGTGTAAAGAATGTATATTATAGTACCTCCGGCACTTTAAATAGAATTTCTATGCAAGTCATTGCCAACCCATCCGAAGTATACAACATGTACCAATTATCATCCACTCGCGAATTGGTTAAAGGCTATTTGGACAATGCTCTTAATGCGCAACAAGCAGTCGTATTTGGTCAAATAAACTACAATTTAGATAAAAACCAAATGCAAAAACAGGGAGGAAGCTATACATTAGCCTCGCAAACCAAATCAATAAATACATTTTCCATAATAAACGATGAAAATGAAATCAATGATTTTATCAATTATTGTAAGAATGCCAAACTAACTTGTAAAAAATATCTTGGCAATGAAGCTACTGAAGAAACATTCAAATCTTTAAGCGGAAGTAATGTGTCGCTATTACATATTTCTACTCATGGAACATATATCAACACCAACGATATTGAAAAATATCCTTGGTTGAGTCAAGACGAAAGAGAACTTTATCCGATGCAGAGATCGTTATTGGCTTTTGCCGGTGCCAATAACTATTGGCTATCAAACAATATTCCTAAAAATACGGATGACGGCATTTTATCGGCACAAGAAATTTCAGGATTAAAATTTACAAACTTAGATTTAGTGGTATTATCTGCCTGCCAATCTGCCTTAGGCGACATCGATAATTATGAAGGGGTATTTGGTTTGGTACGTGCTTTTAAATTAAGCGGAGCAAACACTCTTATTCTAACGCTTTGGAATGTACGTTCTGATGTTTCGGAACAATTTATGAAATATTTCTATGAAGCTCTGCAATCTGATATACAAGGAAACAAAAAAAGCAAACACGATGCTTTCAGGTATGCTCAAAAAGAAATACGAGGAAGTTATCCCGAACCGGAAAATTGGGGTGCATTTATTATGATTGATTAAATAGCTGTAATACAGGAAAATAAAAATTAGATGTCTGAAAATAATCAGGCATTTGATTTTTTTTGCAAAAAACGCTAACGTTTTGAAAGCAAATTACATTATATTAATATAAGTTCATTTCAAAGGACAACAATTAAGAACACATAAGTTTAGATTCTAGTCATGACGAAAGGAGGTAGAACAAATTAGTAGTTATGTTGACTATTAAGGACCTGAAGAAAAACTAAAGTGAAAAGAGGAGCAGAAAACCTCTTAAAAAACGGGCAAGACCTGCGAAGCCGATTAGAACAGGATTTTATAATTTGTCTGCTAAAAACGGACGCTATAAACCCGAAAGTAAAATGGAAACAAAAAAGTGTTATTTTTGATTTTTGCTATAATGCTTATAGTATGTGTTGACTATATAAGCGCACAAACACAAATAAGACAACAAGGTTATGAAAGTGGATTATTTGCTTAATAAGGTTGGTCAAACAATGGCGGGACGAGAATTTACTGTCCCAAATAAGCATGATATGGTACAAGCGTCTCGAAATGAGATGTATTTGATAACACAACTAATCTGTGGTATCAAGAAGCTATGAACGGAACTCTGCTAAACTATGCACAGTGACAATATGTGTTTTAAGCTGAAAGAAGAGTGAAAAGAGGATGGTAGATTACTATAATAGATTGCAAACAAATAAAATTTAGTGATGTTATGAAAAGTATTTTAGACATATTTTTAAAAGTGTTTATATCGCTATTAGTTGTATTTTTTTTTAAGATTTCTCCGTTTGATTCAATAACACCTCCGCTTATATCTACAATACTAGATGCAATATTAACCGTTGTTATAATTCTAACCCTGCAACATCTAATTTACCCATATACTGTTGATAAAAAAACGAATGTATATGCTCCTTTTATGCCTGTAACATTGACAATAATGTTTTTTTTGGGAATTGCAGCCATAGTATCTTTTTTTATAAAAATTTACAATTATGAATTTATTATTTTGTTATTTGTTCTATTATTTGCTTTTAATTTGGTTTGGACAATGCTCATATATCATCAATATTCAAAAGAGGAAAATAATTATAACTTTAGCCCTGAAAAGTTTTGGATTGCTCTTTTTGGAAAAATAAGAGTAAAAGAAGATCCTTTTTGCTTTTTGATTATTTATTCTCCTGCTGTTTCGGATAAATTAGAAATTTTTGAAAATAGCGTAAAAAAGCAAAGCGAATGGAAAATAACAATAAAAAAATTTGATTGTCAAGACAAAAAAGATTTAGAAGAAAATAATAAACACAAACAAGAACTTAATTGTATTTTATTCCCGGAAAAATTTGAACGTAAAATTTTCTCTAAAGAAAAAAAATCAACAACAGAGTCAGTATCAGGGATTATTATTTTACACACAGATGACACTTTAGACGACACTTTGAAATTAGTTGCAAAATGGGCAAAATTGCATATTTCACAGCCCATATTTTGTGTAAATTATTCAAAAACGAAAAAACCCCCTTATACATTTAAGAGTATTCAAAATGAAGACAGATACTTAAAAAATGCGTGGGTTGATATGCTTGTTTATGGTGTAAATAGAGGAAAAGCAAGTGATAAAGTTGTAAATTCAAATAGAACTTATTTGATAGGATTATTTTGTGTTACATTGTTGTTATTTGTTTTTTCAGTTTTTTTCTTTTCAGATATGAGAAAAGAAATTAATGATAATGTAAAAATAAGGGAATCCAAAAAAAATCTTTTTGTTTACGTCCCATACAATGAAATATTTAATAGTGGAATATTTAAAAATGAGAAATTTAATAAAGAAGAATTTTTCAATAATCGAACTAATAATTATCTATATAAAATTATTGGAAAAAACACAATTCCTGAAGGACTATCTGTTTCCTTTTGGGAAATAGAAGGTAATAAAATTAGCAATGTAGGTATTGCAGGTACTAATCGGGATACGACACCTTTTGAAATAGATACAATATCCATTATAGGATCTTCATTTAAAAATCCAGGGTACTTTATAATTTGGGAAAGACCTAATAATAGAAAATACACAGATAGAGATACTGTTTATTATTATAATCTTCGTTCGGTAGGTAACGAGGGCTTCACCACTATAAAGAAAAGAGATAAGGATACAGGAGATTTAACGGTGTATAAAATTAAGAAAGATTCTTCTTTTTTTGAAGCAAAATTTATAACTCGAGATGTTATGGATAGCTTTAAAAATTATGTTTTATGTTATTCCATTAAAAGAAATGACAATTCACACCAAATCGGCGTTTGTATTGAGGTTTTCAAAGATTATACTGGCGACACTGATTTTTTATACACTTTAAAAACAAGAACAATCCTTTGGGAAGCTGTGAATGAATTTATGATATATAATAAGATGTTTGAAAATTTATTGAAAAAATAGAACAAACAGAGTAATTCTACTTTAACAGATTAAACGAACATGTTATTCGCAACCGATATTAAAACTATTGTAAAATACGCCAAAAGGCGTATAATGTGGATAACCCCCAATGAAGCGAAGCGATTGGGGGTAAAAGAATGCCACTCCTCATCAGGGAACTCCGTAGGAGTTCAACCCGCTACGGGGTTGATGGAGAGGGTTTGTATCTTCTGCACCCCCAATCGCTTCGCTTCATTGGGGGGTTACTCATATTCAACCCTTTGGGTTTTACCGTTCTTGACAAAATTCATAATCTGTTAAAGTAGAAGTAACAATATTTTAAAAATTTTGATAAAACAATTCCAAAATATAAGTGGGTAGAGTTTGTGAATGATATAATGAACCAATGAGAATAAATAAAAAGCATTATCATAAATATTCTGCTATATTAAAGAAACATTTTTTATAAAAATATGCTATTTATTAAAAACATTTTG
>Ga0123354_10020148_pt1 | contig 10484 bp, 7 predicted proteins | sample TergutLab28metaG_2_FD_97872 | JGI IMG/M metagenome (GOLD analysis project Ga0123354, IMG submission 97872) | Labiotermes labralis P4 segment gut microbial communities from Petit-Saut dam, French Guiana - Lab288 P4 | ecosystem: Host-associated > Arthropoda: Insects > Digestive system > Gut ...
TATATAACGAAAGCAATCAGTAACTAGTTTTTAAAAGTGACTTTAGCAAGGAAAGTGTAGCTCCCTCAGGATGATCCTTGGATCGAAACATGTCGGAGCAATTTTAGTGTTTTAATGTGAAAAGGTTTTATATGTGTGCATCAGTTGATGTGCTATTAAATAAGCTTTTGAACTCTTAACACGGAACAGGATAACAAAACTTGCATCAGGGCTTTTCCAGGTCTTCAGTCGCATTCTCGAATTCGTTGTGTCTGCAATCTGCACAGATAATATGGCGTGGCTACACAAACCAAGTGGCAGATTACTCAGAGCTGTCGATGTTATGGAAATACTGAGAGGGCGCAAACAGCGAGTACAGGAACATATACTGCGTTCTTATTCAAGAATCAGATATAATACAGGGCGTTTCATAATGTACCCCGGGATTACAAAAATGTATTATAGGAAAACCGTAGGACACGTATTTACGAAACCTGTACAGAAAGAAGGAACAACTCAAAAATTTACTGAAACTGGGTGTCTGTGCAAGCAGAAATCAAGTGGTCGCCCATTAACCGCTGAAGATGACGATGAATGGGTTCGGGCCAATTTTCTGCAAAGTCCGAAGAAATCAGCTGGAACTGCAGCTAAGGAGCTATCGATGTCGAAAACAACAGTGTGGAGGGTTCTGTGTAGCGTTTGGTGTGAACAATTCCATTAAGGTAGGTCCTTTGGTTTTCTGGTTATGAATGCTTGTAATCGCGGAGAACATTATGAAACGCCCTGTATATTGCAACTGATTTCACTGTTAAAATGATTCATCTGGTGGTCAAGAAACGCATATATTATGACAAATTACATTTCTCTCAGTGTTGTACAGGCACCAGCTGAATGATAACACTGTCACACACACCTAATATGTATTTTAAAATAATCCAGGTAATGGTCCTTTCGGGCCAAAAAATGTAGCATGTAGTAAACAAAATACTTTTTACAAAAAATTACAGATGTGAAGAATTCAGGTTTCCAACGCGGTGTGAGATCTCCGCTCTTCTGGGACTTTACACAACGTTCATAGGTAGTTAGTAACCGCCGTTTCGGGACAACCTTCTTTTTCGAGAGTTTGACCCTTGAATAACCACTAACCCGGGCTCCGAAGTACTTCAGAGTAGAGACAGTCTAAGTCATAGTGGTGTTTGATGGTATTCGCAGTCTTTGGAAACAGCATACAGTTACAGAAGACAAATTCATTACTCAAACCAAAACAAATAAATTTATTTACTTTTCTTGCTTACTTACTTACTTACTTACTTACTTACTTACTTACTTACTCCAAGGAGCAGAGCCCTACTTGAGAAGCTAACTGGTTTTAATTTAGTCAAGAAATTTCCCCTATATGGAACCCGAAGGTTCATTACCGCATTCACAAGTGTCCGCCACCTGTCCCTATCCTGATCCTGCTCGATCCAGCCCATACCCCCACACTTCCTTCCTGAAGATCCATCTTAATATTATCCTCCCATCTAAGCCTGGGTCTCGCAAGTGGTCTCTTTACCTTAGGTTTCCCCACCAAAACCCTGTGTACGCCTCTCCTCTCACCCATACGAGCTACATGCCCTGCCTACCTCATTCGTCTAGATTTGATCGTCCGAACAATATTTCGCGAGCAGTACAGATCATTCAGCTCCTCAATATGTTGTTTCCTCCACTCCCCTGTCAACTCGTCCCTCCTAGGCCCAAATATTCTCCTCATCACCCTATTCTCAAACATCCTCAGCCTACGTTCCTCCCTAAATGTGAGCGACCAAGTTCCACACCCACACAAATCAACAGAGAAATTTTAGTTTTGTGTATATTAATATTTAAATTTAGGATAGCAAACTGGATGACAAAGGATTCTGTACCGAATGATAGCAAGCATTCCCTGACTTCAATCTGCTCTTAATTTCTTCCTGAATATAATTTTGATTTGTTAACGTTGTTCCCAAATATTTGACCTCTTCCACCCTTTCGAAGGAACTATTATCAATCTTTGTACTGCGACTTCTTCCTCCATTCTTATCTCGAGACATGACCATGTATTTAGTTTTATCAGCACTTACATCTAGTCCACTCTCCTTACTAGTCACTATCATGGCTTCTGCATTTTCCTTTACAGTATGTAAGCTTCCACGCAATATAGTAACATCATCAGCATAAACCAGAAGCTGATGTGCACCATTTCAAAAACACATCAACACCGCCCAAAACACACACACACACACAGCCCTACACTAAGAGCTCTTTGTCACACATCAAATATTTCGATGGTAAAAGACCAGACCAAGAAACGATGTGCAAGTAGCAACAGAAGACACACATGAATTTGCTCACTTGCTTTAAGCCAGACGACTGAATCACATTACAAGAATATTCCTGTCAAATTCGAATCTCATAACGGAAAAACAAGAGCGATTTTGGTCTACAGTCGATTGCTTATGTAAAACTTCCCCATTCAAATCTTTCGTTGTTTTTCTTATGGATAAGGTGTAATTATAAATTCTCACAGCAGCCTACCGCAGGAAACTTTGCGATACAATAATTACAATACACAGCCAACCAAATGCACGCCTGATATAACTTAATTTCACGGTGTACCTGCCACAAGACCGCTCCTACCGCTGTTTAACCACGCGCTGATGACTCGCCATGTACCACACACATGGACATACGGTTATACTATAATGTCTGTATCTTCACAACTACCTTCCTGATGATAAGGCTTTATGGCTCGAAACACGCAGAGGATAATTTGTGAAATTGAATTACAGCGGGTGTACATTTGGTTGGTTCTACATTGTTAACTACAGAATTAACTTAATTAAACAATTCGCTATATCGCTGTAGGTGTGTAAGGAAAGAAGAAGGGGTAGGGGAAGGGGGAATTAGAATGTGTAATTGGAGTCGAAGGCAAGTGGCATACGTGAATGTTAGGCAAGTGGCATACGTGAATGTTAGGCAAGTGGCATACGTGAATGTTTTGGATTTCGAATTGGAAGGCGATACAAGTGACGACACAAATCGACATAAATCACGACATATCACAAGACAAATCACGATACAAATCAAGACAAAAAGCACGATACAAATCACGATACAAACCACGACACCAATTACGAAACCAATCACGACACAAATCACGAAACCAATCACGAAACAAATCGCGACAGCAATCCCGAAACTAATGACGACACAAATAAAGACAAAAACACGATACAAATCACGATACAAACCACGACACCAATTACGAAACCAATCACGACACCAATCACGAAACAAACCACGACAGCAATCACGAAACCAACCACGACATAAATCACGAAACCGATCACCACACAAATCACGATATAAATCACGACACCAATCACGATACAAATCACACCAACCACGAAACGAATCACGAAACAAATCGCGAAACCAATCACGATACAAATCACCACACCAATCACGACACTAATCACGAAACCAATCGCGAAACCAATCACGATACCAATCACGAAACCAAACACGACACAGATCACGAAACCAGTCACGACACAGATCACGAAACCAGTCACGACACAAATCACGAAATCAATCACGATACAAATCACGAAACCAATCACGGCACAAATCACGACATAGATTACGTCACAAATCACGAAACACCGTACAACAAACACAAAATTAAACCCGAGGGTACGAAGACAAATTAGTTTCATTTGGATTCAAAACTCAGAAGACGGTCAAGTTGTGTGCGTTAAAAGTTTCAGTGCAAAACGTAACAGGACAACAGAAATGTCCAATTTCACACAGATATTCTGTACAGTACAAACAGGTACACTGTACAGCCAACACTGTGCTACAGTCTGTCAATGATAAAGAACTGACCTAATGTGCTGATGTTACTGGTCTGCGCAGGAACCAATAACGCGGGCTATCTGTAAGAATGGATGACAAATTTTGATATATTTTCAGCCTGTGACGTCACAGAATTTCGTACTAAAAATTAAAAAAAAAAAGTCTTGATATAAGCAGCGAATTTGAAATTCTGCATATTTCTGTGTAATTCAGTCACTCTGAACTGCAAATTCTGCAACAGATCTGCCAACAGGTCTCCACGATTCGTTGATTACGGAGGGGGGGGGGTGAATCTCCAGAGCTTGATTTATCGCGAACAAATTGATGTTTGCCCGCACTGAGATGCAGCTACAGAAATAAAACGCTGCTGACATGTCAAATAAATTGAGACAAGGTAAATAAGAGGAAACAGAACATTCTTTATCGTTACCAACTACACTTTTCTATAATATTCATTAGATTTACTAACTGCTGCTGCATAAATATCAAGGAAAAAAGGTTACGTTCGTCCCAGATCAGATTAAAAAAGCCCAGGTGTGAGTAGAGGTATAGCTATACTCTTTCTTTAAACTCGGCGCTATATAAAGGTGGGTGGTCAACGCCACTACCCGGGCGCTTTACCCCCGGGAAAGAGAGGCGGTAACCACTGTACAGGAGGCTGGGTGGGCATAAGGGCCGGCCTGGACGGGTGCCGAAAATCTCACACCTACCGGGATTCGATCCGCAGACAGTCCAGCGCGTAGCGAGTCGCTATACCGATTGAGTTCTCCCGGCGCACAAATCACGACACCCCTCGTCAGAGGGATCGTATCAAATACGAAATGTTCACCTAATGAAAATGAAACGGTAAATTTGTATGAACAGAATACAGACAAAACCACAGTCATGTCTTCAGTGCAAGCGAGGTCAGGTATTAATATAGGCGATAATTTCTATATCCACGACACTTCTGTTTTGAGTTCATGTCATTAGACGCAAACTAACGCATGCAATTCATACAGTACGTCTAAGGTTTATACAGGAGCATTATTTTATCCGACAACTGTCACTAGTAACTTCCCAACAGCTCACATCAATTATAATACTTCAACGTGCAATCAACAACGTCTTTGTCAGACAAGATGCGCGTCTGCGAACCGAACGCAGAAACCCCCAGCAACTTTCTTAAGCGAAGTCAGTAGAAGCGTTTTAGTCTATTGACAGAAATACAGCGAGAAAAACGCGTTGGAACTGGCAATGGAATAGCCCAGAACGCTGCGTTGCCGGCTGCTGTCTCGGGGAAAGTTATTAGTAAAGTAGTGATGGGGGTTGTCAGATAAATTAATGTTCCTATACTAAAAGAAGATTGAAGTGTACGATTTTGGTACTACCATTACCGTCTGTCGCGTCCCACTCCAGAAGCTCTGGCAATTGTAAAAGGCTTATAAAAGACAAGCAGTTTATACAATCGTCCAGGCGAGAAAAACCAGCACTCGGCAGTAATGAGATACTGTTTGTATAACGCAACAAATACGTATCATCCTGAGAAACGCCCCCCACTCAAAGTAATATTTGCATTATTTCAGGAAGCGGGAAGCAATAATAATGTGGATAATAAAAGAAAGCATTCAGGAACCTGTACTCTTCTTGTACCGTCTTCCCGTCCTGCTAGACGCCGGAAACAAGTTTTTATATACAAAGAAACGTTTGGCATTTGCAATATCATAAATACATTGGGACACAGAGGGAGGGGTGGAAAAAAAAAAAAGAACATTTCAGAAGAATGTTCTCGCTTGCCTAGGAAACGAGAAAGCTCCACGGGCGGTATGAGTTCAGGGGAAGAATGGACTATATGGAAAATTAAGTACATGCAGCGGGAAACTATGAAAGTGACTCCAGACAACTTACGTTTTACGTGACACGTCTAATACATCGGTAGGTACGTCGCTGTTTCATGGCAGCGGGCAGACAAAAGAACAACACCGCCTCTCTGCTACCATTACTGTATAGAAGGGGAAAGTAATATGCATTACAGAACACCGTCCTTATATGTATACATAATCCCCTCACTTTATTTATCTTGCAAAGTAAATGGGTACTTTGGTAACGCTTGAAGCAGCCTTTTTAAGTTGGACATTTCGCTGTGATAAAGATGTACAAACTTGGAGGGGGGAGGGGGGGACGTAGCTGTCTATTTCACGAACCGTTTTTTATGTGAAAGGAAGTTTTATTGCAGCATGTTTCGGCTCATGTACACCATCACACTTACAAGCAATTCTACATGACAGCTTTCACTTCAGTAACTTGCCAGCCTGATTATGTCTCCTTGTATTCGAGTCGAAACACTTTGCAGTGATATTTCTCAACATCAAAACAGTCTGTGCGATGGACAGCTGCACTTTAACAAGGTTGGTAGATCCGTGACGGTGTCCAGAAGGACTTCAGGCCGTGCCGACAACAGCAATTTGCAACACATAATTTGTAGGTAGGTTTCATCCCTTTTATAAGCCACGAAGGCCCAGAGGGTGGGTAGAGGTATAGCTCTACTCTTTCTAGGACCTCGGCACTAGATGGGGTGGGGGGTCAGCCCCACACTCCGGCCGCCTCTACCCCCGGGAAAAACCCGGTACCCATTGTACAGGAGGCTGGGTGGGCCCCAGGGCTGGTCTGGACAGGTGCGGAAAATGTCGCCCCCCATCGGGATTCGATCCACAGACCGTCCAGCCCGTAGCCAGTCGCGAACCGACTGAGCTACCGGGCCCACAACACAAAATTTGTTAAAAGAAAAAAAGTTGCCAAGTCACTTAAGAAAACGTAATAAAAAAAACTTTTTCACCCCAGGCGATACACAATGAATATTCTGTATCAGCGCACTGCTCCTAACACGGCACTGACGACAACACGCTTGTCGCCATATTTACATTCTAAAATCTTCACGAAGTGCATTATAAAACTTCCTTGTCACATAATGAGTACAAATGGGCTCTCTCTCTCTCTCTCTTTGTAATGCACGCAGACCTTGTTTTGCGCCCTTTAATTTTACGCTTGCTTTCTTTAACGCCCCTTTGCCAAATTACACGTGTTCTTAATTCAAGCCCTCTTAGAGTTCGGTTTAACGCCGTTTGGCTGTTTGCATTCTATTAAACTAAATACTTATTTATGATAGAAATATAATTTCTAAATTACGGCCACTTTTCAGGAGCACGACGAGGGCGTAAAACAAGACCTTAGTGTATACGTTGGTTGAGCGCTACAAGATAGAAGGTCGTGGATTCGATTCCCGATTGTGTCATTGAAATTATTAATTGACATAATCCAGCCGGCCGACTCAGCTTCAAAGAGAAATGAGATCCAGGAATATCTCGTGAGGGGTAAAGGTGGCCAGTGTGTAGGGCTGACAACCTCACCACTTTTTGATGTTTCTGTAACCGTGCGTCACTGATACAATGATATAAACACCAAACTGATGCAACAGTAACAATTTACTGATCATTTCAATCAGCTCAACATGTTTCGGGATATAATTTCGCCCATCCTCAGGAGTACTAGAATGTGTTTACAGCTTGTGGTACAGGGTGACGGACGGGAACCGGACGTTTTTTAAATGGCTAGTAGGCGGCTCCTATGAGAGGAATGGCGGGGAACCAGCGGTAGTTGGCCTCGCTATACAATGCCATTTCAGTAGCTATGGAGCAGTAGACGGTAGAGCACCGCATGTTTGCTTATGATGCGTATGTGCAAAATGGTGAGTCTGTCACAGCAGTGAAGCGGCTTTTTCGCGTTCATTTCAAGTTTGGACGCCGGGACACCGTTCCCAGCCGCAATACGATTCTCAGGTGGATTCACAGTCTGAGGACAACAGGAAGTATTGTAAAGAAGAAGCCACCTGGTCCCAATAAGACCTACGGACGCCAGAAAACATCGAGAGGGTGAGACAAGCGTTGATTCGGAGCCCAGGGCGGTCCGCACGAAGACACGCGCGTGAAATGAGGTTAAGTCGTGAATCAGTGCGCACAATTTTGCAGAAAGATTTTAAATTTCATCCATACAAGATGTGTGTTGTTCAAGAGCCAAGGGCAACAGATTATGAGCAACGAGAGGACTTCGCCATTCGAATGCAAGTGCTGCTTGAAGAAAATGAAATAATCATCATGAGTGATGAGGCTCATTTTCATTTGAGTGGGGAGGTCAATAAGCAAAATCTACGTTACTGGGCCAGTGAGAATCCTCTTAACATTCACGAAAAACCTCTCCACTCAGAGCGTGTAACAGTGTGGTGTGCGATTGGCATTTCCGGTGTCATTGGCCCAAATTTTTTTGAAGATGAAAATGGTGCCACTGTGACAGTCAACGCTGAACGTTACATTCACATGCTTAACAACACTTTCCTGCGTCCACAAAAGAAAAGACAACGTCTACACAACATGCAAAATGTTTATTTTCAACAGGATGGTGCCACCCCACACACTGCACGATTGTCAATAGACGTGCTTCGTCGCATGTTTCCAGGAAGGGTCATTTCACGTTTCGGCGACACCCCGTGGCCCCCAAGGTCCCCTAATTTGACCACTTGTGACTTTTTTTTGTGGGGATACCTCAAATCACATGTCTATACTCACAAACCTCGCACCTTGTCCGATCTGAAGGAGGCAATCAGGGAGGAAGTGGCAACAATTGATCGTGAGATGGTGGAACGCGTATACGTCGATTTTCTGCGAAGGCTTGAAAACTGCATTCAAGAAAGTGGACACCACCTGCCTGACATTATCGTGCATTCATAATATGCAATTCAAATGGCATGTAAGAACGAAGATTTTTCTGTAATAAAATTGTTTTTTCGTTAAAAAAAAAACAAGTGAGTACTGATCATTTCAAAAACGTCCGGTTCCCGTCGGTCACCCTGTATAAGCACCGGCGATGCTGCCTGCAGGTAGCATCGCCGGTGCGTTATACCACAGTATAGTGCTCCTGAGGATGGGCGAAATTATCGCCCGAAACATGTTGAGCTGATTGAAATTATAAATAAATTGTTTTTGTTGCATCAGGTTGGTGTTTATATCATTGAACTTTACCGCCTTTATATACCGATTGTCTTGAAATCTGGGAGCCTCAACCTCCTGGAATCTTCAGGGCCCCTCCAGCCTGTACAAGGATTGCTTTACCTTTACACAGAATATGCATATTTCATTTTGACCCAGGTCACGGACCCTGATATTTGGTCCTCTCAGTAGCTAGCAAGAGATGGGTGTCTTCGCCTTCACAGGAACCTCAGTGGACTCTGCAACAAGTGCAGCCAGCCTCATCTTTGCTAGTGTGTTACAACAAGGTCAGTCGGCGCGAGCTGCAAACCGTCTGACGTAATGATGACCGATCGGACAGCAAATACACTATTACGTAATGCTACGTCGAGTTAGCATGTTTGCTTCCAAATTCATGTGCAAGTCCAGTCATTTTGCTTTAACTAACTTCTGAAGGGGCCGGACCCAGTGACCGCGCGGTCTAAGGCGTAGGTCTGCGGCCGCTCGCCTGCTGATGTTGTGGGTTCGAATCCCACCGGGGGGCGTGGATCTGTTATGAGTGTTGTGTGTTGTCAGGTAGAGGTCTCTGCGACGAGCTGATTACTCGTCCAGAGGAGACCTACCGACTGCTGTGCGTCATTGTGTGTGATCTAGAAACCTCGTCAATGAGGAGGCCCTGACCCACTGGGGGCTGTCGCGCCAAAAACAAACAAACAAAAACATCTAAAGGAAAACGACAAATATTGAAACTGCTTAATGATAATCTTCGCTATTCTGTGATGTTACGCTGCATAGTTTGGTAGTTAATCACAGACGTTTCGGAACAACCTACTGGTACAATTTTCGGGGGTCACCAGTTAAATTTTTCAGTCCATGAATAAGATTCTTTTCCGAATGTTCGACCCTAGGAAGATGGGACCTGATAAACTGTCCAGAAACGTCAGTGACCAACCTCCAATCTACGCTGCATAACATCCGTAGAACAGCGAAGTCGCCACACCGCGGCTTTAGCCTGAAATCACACCGTTTCATAATTACGAATATTGTACAGTAACTGCATTAAAACTATAACTACATTCTGTTAATGCAGGTTATTGTTAACGGTTAATACAATTAATCGTAGTTAAAGGGCTCTTAATTCGTTCCTCAAAACTGGACTGAGAGCGAAAAATCGGATAGCGTCACCGTATGGCTTGTTATATTGATTGGGGAAAAACAATTAGTAAGTAAATACAAAAATGATAAATTTTGTTTTGATGCGGAGTCGCAATAGCAAGGGTTCAGACGGGTAATGAATTTTGGGTATTAATATGTGCGAGTCGCTATACCGAAAAATTGCAAAGCGAAGTGGCGGAGTGCGAGGGGTGACTGTACACACACACACACGCCACACACACACGCCACACACACACACCACACACGCCACACACAAACCACACGCCACACACACACACACCACACACACACACCACACACCACACACACACACACACCCACACAACACACACACAAAACACACACACCACACACACACACACACACACACTCATACACAGACACACACACTCATACACACACACAAACACAGCCACCCACCCACCCACACACACACACACACACACACACACA
>Ga0123354_10020149_pt1 | contig 10484 bp, 4 predicted proteins | sample TergutLab28metaG_2_FD_97872 | JGI IMG/M metagenome (GOLD analysis project Ga0123354, IMG submission 97872) | Labiotermes labralis P4 segment gut microbial communities from Petit-Saut dam, French Guiana - Lab288 P4 | ecosystem: Host-associated > Arthropoda: Insects > Digestive system > Gut ...
CTCCTCGTTATGCAATCTCCTCCATTCCCCCGTTACCTCGTCCCTCCTAGGTCCAAATATTCTCCTCAACACCATGTTCTCAAACACCCTCAGCTTCCTTTCCTCCCGCAATGTCAGCGACCAGTTTCACACCCATACAAAACAACAGGCAAAATTATAGTTCTACATAATTTTGCCTGTTGTTTTGTATACCGTGAGAAAATTAAAAGTAACTGAATCCAGGTGGCCAGTTGGAGGTGAAGGAAATTAACACTTTGAACGTAAAAAATTTGAGCAGCAGCATGTGCAAAGGAAAACTCTCTTTTAGTGTTGTTGATTTTCCAAGAACTGCTGCCAGCGAATTAATTCTTTCACGACGCTGCAAGCTACATGGATCGAGTGACAAACGTAATTGTGAATGGGAAGGATCCGGAGGAAGCCGCATTGCCCAAGATTTAATGAGTTATTGCAGTGCGTGATTTCAGGCTTCCGCTGCGGTGTAATGGATGTCTTCGCTCTTCTGTTAGGCGGTGTATATTGGTACCTAATTACCGACGTTTCGGGACAACCTTAGGTCCCTAAACGTAGGTTAGTAACTCATGCCGCTTTAATAAACCAGAACAGCGAAGATCTCCGAGTTATTCCAGTATCCAAAAAGGAGAGTCATAACAAATCCATGACAAATTTCGGAACAGCGTGTTTCCAGCCGAGGTTCGAAACATGATTTACAGGGGAAGTAAGACCACATGTATAAATGAAGGTCAATCGCTAAGTTAAACCCAGTGGAAATAACAGGAAAAGGAAAATCCATTAACCGGAGAATCGGAACACTGGCTGCGTTGACGACTTGAATAAAACTTCCGAAAAATTACGTTCATGTAAACAATGTTTAGAAATTCAGTGTCTACTTCAGAGAAAACACATAGCATTGTTGATGTTGTGTAGAGAAATTATAGCTTTTGCTCTCAGAATCATATGAAAGACCATAAACACATTTTGTGTACAAAGTAGACAATTTGTGAATTGTAAAGCAAATGGTGCACTCTTTTTTTCCCCCCCTGTGGCGCAACAGCCCTACTCGGGCCTAGGCTGTCTCACTGTTGAAGTTTCGAGAAGTTTCGGTCCGTCAAACAGACCCCTACCACCACACAACACATAACATTCACAAGTGACAGACATCCTTGCCCCCGGCGGGATTCGAACCCGCAATCCCAGCAAGTGAGCGGCCGCAGGCCAAAGTCTTTAAACCGCACGGCCACTGGCAACAGCGATACACGTTATTCACCGCTGTCAGTGTGTGTTATCTGTGCACCACTGAGACCGAGCGACATTCGAACGCTGCAGAAGGCAGTGCCGTCCTTCCGCCTGCCTGTTACAGCTTAATGTTAGGTAAGGAACGATACGTACGCACCTGTGCTGGCAGACCCAGACGTACGTACGGGCTGGCACGACCAACACACATCACGTGCCAACCTCCCACAATGAAACATCTGCTCCCCCCCCCCCCGACATACAATTATCGTGAAATGAAATAACCCATACAGCAGGAAACGAGCGCGCTCAAAGAGGAGGGAAAAGATTCTGTCGTTTGTACAACAATGGAGACGTTTCCTAGAGGCGTGGCAAAGCGTATACTATTCATGCTGCCACATGAATACACAACGGAAGGTTATCGATGTGTCTGAGTGAATCTTGGATGGAAGGGTACAGCTCCATGCACTTTCCAAGTCTGACTAAATCATGAGGCTGCTGACACACTACCCGAATCTAATTAATCTAATTTACTACTTTCCTGCTGAGGGAGACTCTAGCCTTCAACGGATTCGACTGGACTCGACACACGCCGTATGAACTCTGACAGGCTACACATGAATTCTATGCAAAACACATGGGCATGCATTTGCACATGTTGGCGAGTCCCACTAGATTCGAATCGACTCGATCTGAGTATGCGCGCAGCTCTAGACGTAAAAGCTCCACCTTTTCCACTTTATGATTAGTGGAGTTTTGTGGTCGGCTTCACACTTCGTCCGACTCTACCCCAAACAGCCCCTGCATACCTGTTGGATCTACAATAAAAAAAAAAGCTTCTGGTTGGGCACCGGACTGGTTCTGTTGACGAATGAGAATTATTCCAAATGCCCCTGCTAGAAAATTAAACTCTACACGCCCATTCCACGTACAATAAAGTGACAATAAAATGTTCAAGTTAAAGAAATTTGTTTTCTATAGCACAATTATAGCTTACCTGACCACCTCAGAACTTTAAGCGCTGGTTTTGTTTAAAACAGAAGCGTACAACACGTACAAAACGAAACAGTACGCCCTTAGGGTGTTCTGTATGTGCTCCTTTCAAAACACGGCACATGTCGTTGCGGTAGCCCAGTTCAATCCCAATTCTGTTATGCATTTATTTCCTCATCTATTCTAATTCGAGTCTTCAGTGATTCAGGGCGAAATGCAACCGGGGGTACAGTGAATTCCCTTGAAACGCCCTATGGTGTGAAGTTAGGTGGCCTTGGCGGTCACGTAACTAGACCACCATGATCAACAAGCATGCCACGTTACACTCATCAACCATTAAGCCGACGCGCAGTGAAAATGCCAATAACGCGGGGAAAAAAGGCAGATTTTACGTTCGCAGGAGTACAGACTACAAACAAATCAAGTCGTACGATGTTATAAATAACTGTGACTTAACAAGACTGCATGGAGCACTATCTTCCGGCATATAAGTACAGCAGGCTATTATTCTGGCATCAGACTTGCCAGCACCTGCCGTCAAAGAATACAAAAATCATTAAACTCAATTCTGTTACCTCGCTGTAAGGTCTTGTTACTGCAGTTGGTTATTCTGTTATAATATGACCACTCACTGCTCTGTCTGAACACAATGCTAACATGTGGCACAAACAGAAGCAGTATCAGCAGCAACTTGTTCCGTCCATGCACTTCTGTTAGTCAAAGGTCGGGAAACTCCGTCTGAAATTCTATGGCGTTCAAAACCATATAAACCTACCAAATCTTAAATGGAACAAAACAAATATCTTCGATAATGTTTAACAGTATTAGGAAAAACCTACAGTGCTTAGCCTATGTTGAAGCTTATAGACATTTCCAAGGTCTATGGATTTTAAGATCAATAATCGTGTTCACAAATATCCACCATTGCGTTCTATAGGCGGTTTCTTTTCATGCTTGACCAATACGCTCCGGCCCGACATTCTGCCAGCGTTGTGTCGTATGCCGCGTGTTTGGGAGATTTAATAGTCGGTGATGGGAGCTAGACAAACGATCACAGTGACACTAACCTTTACGTAATTGTAACAAAAACTCACTAGGGCGTCGGGCTGTCGCTTATGTAACAAGTAGGAAAAAAAAATCCTATATATCGTACGGAATCAGCACAGCCCGTAATGTCATAACAAAAAAGTCCGTTTTGTAATAAATTTTAACCGTATGTTTCAATATTATCAAACAATACAACAAACAATGTACACACTCATACGCCATAAGTACAGCATTTAAACTCTGCTAAACGTTTCGGCCTTCTCGGTCATCTTCACTGTTACCATTTAAGGCCACAAGGAGGTCATCAATACTCTTAAATACTTCACTACAATACGACTCATATTTGCGAAGAATTACTCCACTTTACAGCAGTCAACATCTGGCAACACACGGTGTCTACGATCTACCAGAATTTAATAAACAGATAATTTTTCGTCCCTAACATACTTGTAAATGTGAACTGAACAATACATATTTTAACATTAATTTACATGAGTAATTTTTTACTACTTCACTCTTTTAGCTAAATCTGGAAGTAATATACTTCACTATGTTACTTATTTCCTGTAGTGACACTGTAGGTGGGCCGGGTACCTCAGTAGGTGTAGCGACTGACTAGGGGCTGGACGGTCCGGGATCGAATCCCGGTGGGGACGAGATTTTCCGCCCGTCCAGACCGGCTCTGGGCCCCACTCAGCCTCCTGTACAATGGGTACCGGGTCTTTCCCGGGGGTAAAGCAGCTGGGGCGTGCTGCTGATCACTCACACCCTTCTAGTGCCGCGGTCAGGGAAGGGTAGAGCTGTACCTGTACCCACCCTCTGGGCCACACAGGTTCTGTAACGAAAAAACTTTACCTTTACTGTAACTGCAGTGCACTATAATGGTACAAAATGTCTTGTAATTGCAGGTAATGCACGGTCTTAAAATAACCTAATTCTTTACTATGTAACCAGCCATGTGGCGCATCAGAAACGAAGCCCAGAATTTATATTTCCCGACGATCCCATTACTCAGCCGATGTGACAGACGAACATGAAACAATGAAGGAATAATCATAACCAAGCGAAAACCGAAGGGACTCGAAACAAATCCCACTCACGTGACATTTCATGTAACATAAAGCTCACAAAATGCCACTCGGGACTTAACCCGCGGATCCGCTACGAAAAGCCACCGTCTCACCACCTGACATAGGAAAACGTCCAAAAATGGTACAATTCATCAGGTCAGCTCACAACGAAACTGCAAAGCCAGCAGCCACAGACAAAAGCGCAATAACGCCGATATGACCTACTAACCGCAGTGTGACGGAGACTCAAAACAGGTGCATATCTGCGGGCACTGCTGTCATAATTGCTTATCGGTCTAATCACAAAACATATAAACCGCTCGACAAGGAATCGCTGGCTATATAACATCACCAAAGCAATGATAACGGCCTTGGGATATGTGCCACTGCCACAACTTCAGCAAAATCTCTACGCTTATCGTAGAAACAGCACGTCCTTCCGAAACGTCCAAACATTTCTACCACAATACACACCGTCACGCCCCGAAAGACGGCAAACCCTAAAGTCTACTCTACAGGACGTCCATCTCGAACAGCAAAATGGTTTCAAAATATAACCTTCTTTAGTCGCGGATAACAGTCGTGACGTAGTAACTTCTGAACTTACATAAGACGTGTCACGATTACGTATTAAGAACTGGACTGGGAAGAATGAAGAAACGCAGCAGAGTGCTTTTAGAACATTCACTGGTGAAGAGTGAGAGAGCTAGTGCACTAGGTGCACAGCCGAGTTCATTTCTTGATTTCATTAACCTCACTTTCTCAATCACACCCACAGTCCAAATGGAAGGCAGCTTGGAAAGACAACGTGCAACACAATGTGAAAGGAACAGGGCCTGACCTACATAAACCTATGACTTCATTAACCGATAGAAGTAACTGAGGAACGCATGACCGAGAACAGAAGCTCGACATCCAACAAATGAAGCCCAAGTACTGGAAATGTGCACAGTATTCCTTCCGAAAGGAAATCACACGCGCACAACCCGTATCGACGCGTTCCCGACCCACTGCTGACCTACGACGACAATACTTACTTACATCGTCGAAAAAGGTAACAGGTAAAGCAATCCCTTTACAGGCCTCGACAAGCCCTGAGAGTTCCAGAGGTTCAGGCTCCCAGATTTCAGGCAATCGACACATGAAGGTGGTAAGGTCGTGAACCGTACGCACCGGCCACCTTTACCTCTCAAGAAATATTCCTGGTACTCGTTCTAGGGGTTGGGTCGACCCCAGGGCCATAGTGCGGCCGGAGGAATTACGTCAATGAAAAATTCCAATGACATCATTGGGAGTCGAATCCGTCATCTTCCGGCTCGTAGCGCACTGTCTCAATCAACATGGCCACCACGTGCCCCACTTCCACAAATACTATAGCAATTATAGCATTACATAGCCTTAAGTGTTTATGAAGACGCCAATAAATATTTGTCGATACTGATGTACATGAAGCAAATACGGAAACAGAATTTTCCTCCATGATATTGCAGATCCCTGCGGCGGCGGGTCAGATATGAAGCTGGAAGGACCACGGTCCCCAAATCGTTTGCACTAACATGTCGGACTACACCGTGTACAAAACTACAAGGCCAAGATACGAACCACTTCCTTGACACTACATACGACAGGAGAGCGTTGATAAAATAAAAAAAAGAGGGGGGGGGGGGTGGGCGGAAGCGGGGCGAGTTCGCGAGGAAACGCTTCTAACTGCATGACCAGCACCGTGACGAACACCCGCAATTACATGATCGCAACATGACTTTGTTGTGCGCTAACGATTCTGATGCAGCAATTTAAAAAAAAAAATTCGCAGTCCCAAGTCTCAACGCCATGTGAATGATACTTACATCACTGGGCCTACACAGTCTGTAAAAGATACAACAGTGCACGCCTACCTTGAAACTGTAGAAAGACAGATTGCGGGAACTCCTAGTTCTGAAACCATCCACGCGTAACGGATTTTAAGTAGCAACAAAACAGCTCTCAGGGATCTCGAGTAAGCATTACACCATTAAGATGTATGAAACTGTGGAGGTAGAGGTCCACGTACTTTTAGCCTCGGCACCCGATGTAATTGGGTGATCAAGCTCACTCACGTCCTGGTTCTTTTTACCCCAGGCGACTGAGTAACCTCACAGCAGGTCTAGACGCTGCAGCCATCACAAAAATGGCTGCCAATGTGAAGAATCGAACCTAGATGGTCCAGCCAGTAGCCTAGTCACTGTAATCATTGAACTATTCCAGATATCGGGTAACCGTCCAATGTGATCGAATTGTGGAACAGAATGGTGCAAGGGCCACTTTTCGCTTACGACAGTTGCTATTTTAAATCTGGCTGTATAAAATTTGATCACACATTTATACACAGACATAAAAATGGAGCTTAGGTCATATCCTATTCAATGCACACAGACCTGCTAACTTAACCATCAGATGCGCCATCACAAGCCTGTAGTCCTATATCGAATATCAGTTGCGCCCCACGTTTCTACTTTACTATTCAGACTAGAAAGATGTCTTCTGCCGTCGATGCCAGAACCTTTCACCTGCACGCTCACCAAGCTTCGATGTACAAACGCAAGGGAAAAAAACTGCTTCTTTGCGGGTGTGAAACAAAAATTACAGGTTACTGTTGGAGAATGAGTGGTTCGGGAGAATGTATGGTGGAGACAGGAACTAAGATAAAGAAGAGAACCACATAATGCGGGTTTTCGTACACTGTACAAAATTAATGTAGGCAAAAGAAAGGCGACGTGATGGACGGGACATGTAACACGAATGAGATGCAAAATAGGTGCAAATCCTTAGCCGACACTCCTGAAGGAAAATGATCATTTAGTGCGCCAAGACACATCCTAGTGCATAACACGTAAACAGGACGAGAAGGTCTGACACAGGATGGATCTCAGTTTCAGGCAGTTGTGATTAGGGTTCACATAAGAGGCGAGGAATATCATGACCAGCCGAGTGACAAGCAGATTGTCAAGATTGACTGTTTCATAAAGTCAGTCATCGATGACCCATACAATAAATTACTACGTAAGACGAAGACAGCGGACTGACATGCACATACCAGGCACGATGCTCGAAGATCACACACAAGATCAGACACAAGGAACCTTCCTATTCTTCTAACCCCCGACATATCACGACTCCACCTCATCTGGAACAGTGTGGGTCAGGGTCGCCACGTGCTGCCATGAGATACACGTGAAATGTAATTAATGGTCGATTCTCTTGCGGTCTCGCTCACGCCCGTTAGCACGGGAGCAGAGATTCTGCAGACTCGGGGCTGGTCGCCACAGTCACAAAGAGATCAAAAAACTGCGCGCACTTCGTTTCAGTTCATCGAATATTACTACCACTAACGGCTAAACCACTTCCAAGCTACAAGTATTGTTGTTCACCTGTTGCTGCTATTTGAGTTTTCCTCTGTTTTCTGGGGATATTAATATTGGCATGGCTTTATGGTGGCACATCAGCAGCTCATGCAATCCACATCTTCTTGCAGCATTTCATTATCTCTTTTGTACCGTTGCCTGCAGCAAAAATTCTACTTTCTGCACATTCACACAAATTTTTCCACTACTACTACTACCGCTACTGCTACAACTACTACTACTGCCGCCACCACCACCACCACCACCGCCGCCGCTGCTGCACCCGGCACCGCCGCCATTTCTGCAGGGTGCCGAGGACAATATGTGGACCTAGGAGGACGAAATAATAGGAAGCAAAAAAGGAGCCTCATAATTTGCTTTAGGGTTATTTGATAAGACGGAGATCGGCGGATCATGAAGCAAGCACGGATGAGATAAGAAACGCATGTGAACTTTAGGTATACAACCAAAAAGGGAGAGTGACCACAGCGATACTATTAAAATGGTTCTACCATCGGCCTCAGGTTAGGAACAAGGGCAACGGTCTTGCGCACGCAGTACTGAACCATTTTGTTCCACATAAAGCAGTAAATATACTGACATGGTAAGCGACTATTAGCTTCTAAACAAGGAGTGTGCAAGGTGTCCATAACTGTCGTTATTCCTGTGTTGTCAAATTACTGTTTACTGTATTATTACTACTACATTATTAATATTATACGAAAGTAGTTGCGTAAACATTCAATAAAAAGAAGGAAGGCTAACCGGATTGGTCACATCTTGCGTAGGCACTGTCTTCTGAAACACGTTATTGTAGGAAGATAGAGGGAGGAGAGAAGTGACAGGACGACGGGGAAGATGTCGTAATCAACTACTGGATGGCCTAAAGTAAAAGACAGGACACTGGAAATTGAAAGAGGAATTGGAAGAGGCAACGGACCTGTCGTAAGACGGGCTACGGAATAATGAATGTAACGTCAAGGACGCCGTAAGACCGAATTAAAGAGAACCACCCATTTTCAAGTTGTAGCAGCAAGTACAAACCTCGTTATAACATCTACTGGGCAGGTGGTGTAATACTTCAGAATCTGTACGAGAAATTAAATGCGGCGCATTGAAACGCAAGGATACTTCAATTCGTTACGGTATTTTTTTTTTCCATTACGGTAGTTAGCACTGCTCTGAGACGAAGTCACAGTATAAATATTGACAATAGATCCTTTGAAAGGGAGGAAGTGTTCAAATATTTGAGAACAACATTAACAAATCAAAATTCTGTTCAGGGAGAAATTACGAGCAGACTGATGTCAGGGAATGCTTGCTATCATTCGGTGCAGAATTTTTGTCTTCCAGTTTGCTATCTAAAAATGTAAAGATTAAGATATACAGAACTATAATTCTGCCTGTTGTTTTGTATGGGTGTGAAACTTGGTCGCTCATATTGAGGAAAGACTGTAGGCTGAGGGGGTTTGAGAACATGGTGTTGAGAATATTTGGGCCTAAGAGGGACAAGGTAACAGGAGAGCGAAGAAAACTACACAATGAGGAGCTGAATCATGTACTCCTCGTCCAATATTGTTCGGGTGATCAAATCGAGAATAATGACATTAGTGGGGCATGTAGCGCGTATGGGGGAAAGAAGAGGCGTATACAGGGTTCTGGTGGGGAAACCTGAGGAAGGAGCCCACTTGCGGGTATGGACTGCATCAAGCTGGCTAAGGACAGGGACAAGTGACGGGCATTTGTGAATGCAGCAATGAACCTTCGGGTTCCATAAAATGCGGGAAATTTCTTGACTAGCTGATAACCGGTTAGCTTCTGAAGAAGGACTCTGCTCCATGGAGTAGGTAAGTAAGTAAGTAATTAAGTAAGTGAGGAAGCACTATCCTGAATATGGAAGCAGTTTATTCCTCAAGAGTGAAGGTACTAAGCTACAAGATAATAAGTGTTATGGTGCAATTATGCCCATAGTAATTAGTTTTGCACCAGCCCGACTCTGCGGAACACCCACCCTCCAATTTAAAGGGCACTGGGGCTTTTTCATACGGCATAAGATGGTCAAGGAGTGAAGCTGGTCACTCCTCTTCTTACAGTGCCCAGGTTAAGAATCAGTGGAGCTATAAAACCACTTCCCAATGTCCCTCAATTCCCATGCACAGGACATTATCCATACTGAACACAAGACATGTGCTTATTCTATGTACGTCACAAAGCTATGGAACCAAAGCTTCCTCCGACACCAGACATAGGATAGCCCTAATACAGTCACCGTTATATAGTCACTACAGTACAGAATAATCTAGTAATTAATACAGGTTGGATTGCCTGATTAAACCCCCCAAGGCTATACCAGGGGAGGCCAATTAATTTCTCTCAGCGGCCATATAACCAGGCTCATGTGGCACTCGTCTTTATACGTGTACAAATGTAACGTTAAATTCAGTGCCTCCCAAATTTACAGGGAGGAAATGAAGCGTACATAAACAGTTCAAAACGGCTTACAGTCCATCAAACAAGATAAAATAGAGTTTGCCTTGGAAACAATACAGGTACATGATCAACACGGTTATGGGAATTAAAAAAATTGACAGACACTCCATTTTGCATATGTATGTTTAATTTTGCCTGTGGTTTTGTATGTGTGTGAAACTTGGTCGCTGACATTGCGAAAGGAAAGGAAGCTGAGGGTGTTTGAGAACATGGTGTTGAGGAGAATATTTGGACCTAGGAGGGACGAGGTAACGGGGGAATGGAGGAGATTGCA
>Ga0123354_10020150_pt1 | contig 10484 bp, 8 predicted proteins | sample TergutLab28metaG_2_FD_97872 | JGI IMG/M metagenome (GOLD analysis project Ga0123354, IMG submission 97872) | Labiotermes labralis P4 segment gut microbial communities from Petit-Saut dam, French Guiana - Lab288 P4 | ecosystem: Host-associated > Arthropoda: Insects > Digestive system > Gut ...
ACCACCAACTTTTCAGCCACCTGTAACTCCGGAAATAACACCGCCGGAACCGGTTGTTGAGAAACCAACTTTCATAGAGCCTGCTCCACCTGTTCCACCAATTATTGCCCCTAATATACAGGAAGAAAAAGACAATAAAAAAACTACAAAAAGCAATAAACAATTAATACTCATTATTGTTGCTATTGCTCTCTTAATCGCAGGTTGGCAAGTTCATAAAAATTGGGATACTGTGAGTAATTGGGAACCATTAAGCAAGTTATTGGGAAAAACAAAAACAACAGTATCGAATGGTTCCATTGCTATTAATCCTCTTGTTGGTAAATGGAAAGGCTTATTGAATAATGAACCGGCTACACTTGAATTTTTAAGCATAGATATTGTCGGTAATGTAAAAGGACAAATCTATTTTTCTGAAAATAGACCCGATACATTGAGATTGATCGGTACAATTGATGGATATTTAATTGAATTGAAAGATAATACCGGAAAATATTCAGGAGTATTGCAACAAGACAGTTCCTTTTATTACGGCACATTTTACGACAAAAGTACCGGAACGTCTTCTAATTTCAGTTTCAGAAATCCTAAAATAGCAGTTGATTCCGTAACAGAACAGACAGAGCAAGTTGATACCATTTTAACAGCCCAAGTCAAAGGTTCAACTGTAATTGCTCCCCCAACAAAAGAAAGTGAGAAGGCCGCATCAGTCAATTCATCAAAAGCATATACACAGCCTGCTGTTCAAATGCCTGAAGTTATTGAAAAAATATATTCGTTCGGTATATATATAGGAAGCACGATAAATGGTTATCCTGAAGGTAACGGTAAAATGACTTACAACAGGCAGGTACAAATTGCAAAACAGGATACAAAATCACCTCCTCATTTTGCAGGAAACGGCGATTATTTTATTGGTTCGTGGGGCAATGGCGATATTATCAGCGGTACATTATACGACAAAAACGGCCATGTGAAGGAAACAATACTTGCGCCCAAACGGTTTAACCTGCACAATATTTCAAATGATTAGCGGTAAAGATGCGTAAAATAATTGTCATAGCGCTAATTGGATTGTGTGCATTGTCGAAAGTCAATGCTCAGCAGGAATTTTATTCTCAATCGCTGCAAAATCTGTATAATTCATTGCCCGAAACGTGTAGAAATGTTGCATGCAATGTTTCTACAATGGACACAGTTGTATTGTGCCAAGACAATACCGTGCCTGTCGTCTATCGTTATGATGAAAACAGAGTTTTGGAACACATCGGTTATCGTTTTCTGCCAATTGACGACGCCATTACAGCAGATACTTGGATTATACGTTTCATCGAACGAGAATTGCTGATATTGCTTACGACAAAAGACATACACCAAACATTTGTTTCAAATCGGGAAAATGGTTTGTCTATTTTACTTAATGATAAGCCAATAAAAGAAAACGTAATACAGAACAGGCAAACTTTTTTGAATCTGCTGAAACATTATCAAAATATTGCAATCAATTTTACTGATGGCAAAGAATATGAGGTTTCACTTGTTTTCGATAATGGACAAAAACTATCGTTCCGGTTTCCGGCAGACAGTGAATTACTTACCGGCATGAATAAAAAGGAACGAGATATACGGCTTGCCGTCCAATTGAAAAATCACAAGACAAAATTCGATAACCTTATTTCACCTGATTACAGTTATTTACAACTTCTTCACGATTCACTTTATGTTGATAAAGGCAGTTCGTTTATAATTCCTCAAATCAATAATAATATTTATTATACGAAAATCGACAGCGCCTACGGTTTGATTTTTGACAGGCGTTTGCTCGCCGAAACATTCGCAAATACATTGATTATCCCTGCGCATAAGAATTATACAATCAATGTAACTCACAGAATGTATGGAAATACAGTAAAAAAATACACAATAAGCAGTCGCAATTTTAATGATTATTTCCGGCGCGATTACGACCGTTATTTTGGCATTGAAAGCCTTGATAAAGAGAAGTTAACAGGTACGCTTATTCTGAAAGACCGAATCGCTGGCTGTATTCATTTGGCTTTTGTGTCTATTTCGCTAAACGATTTATTAAACGGAGGAATTATGGAAATGCAGTTGTATTCCAATATTCCACAATATAACATTAAAACATTATTTGGGAAATAAATAAATTGAATATGAAACAATTAACTCTTACTCTGATTATAACGACATTGTTAATTACATTCTCGTCATTCCTTCATGGGCAAAACTATCTGTCGCGAGAGCGGGAAAACGAAATAAAATTGTCGGAAAAGTATTATTGGGGCGAATGTTTTGATTTTAAGGAGGTAGAAGCAAAACAGTGCGCTTTAGTCGATCTATGCAATCAAATTATAAAAGACGCTGTTAATCAGTCGATAAAAGTGGATGAGATACTCAAAGCGATAGAAATGAGCGTCCATTTTGAGCGATTGCAGCAACAAGGGAAGCAAAAATTTCTTGCATGGATTGAAAAAGACAGTGTTTTTGTTACCATTAAAAAGCCAATCACGCAAATGTCAGAACCCCAACCAATCACACAAACTCCTGAACAGGAGCAGGAATTAAAATCTGTTACAACAGACAATACTGTGATGCAAAAATTAGTCGCCTGCAAAACATATAATGAGGTCAAACGGGTGGCAATAATGAATGGGATTGTTCGTGGGAGCACAATCAACAGTTCAAAAGGATTTACCAATCCCGAAAAATGTATCATTGCAGTATTTACCTTAGATGGTACTCTATCGGCGCTGCTTGATGTCGGCGACAGTTCGTGTACCGATTTGATTTCGGGCAAAACCATTCAAAACCCCGAACAGTATTACAATCGGGAAGAATATTATTTATTGTATATGCAACAGAAAAACAATTAAAACATAAATAGATATCATGACAAAATACAATTTCATCAGGCAATTTGCCACCGTTCTTTTGGGCAGTCTGCTTTGCGCTCAAACGTATGCACAGCATACCACTGAGTTCTTGTTTACGGAAACTGCTCCAGAATATGCCAGAAAAACTATGCAGACCAATGCGCAAGCGTTGTTTTCGGAAATCAACAGCGCCTATGATTTAAAACAGACGACGCTCGCACTATCAAACTATGTTACCGAAGACGCAAAAAAACGTATTCAAAGCCTTTGGGCAACAAGTCATTTCTATTGTACCGAAACAGCCATTACCACAAGAATTTTGAAATCCGGAAATGGTTATCAGGTAAGGAATATTCCTGTTTTTATAGAAGAAGGTAAAACAGATGAAGACCAATTCCAGAGCATGGTAATTGAATTTACCTCAGACGGTAGAATCAGCGATTTGTATATTGCCCTTGAGTGGCACCAGTATGCAAATATAATAAGCAATTCAAACGAAGTTTCTGACCTTCGGCATCGGCAAATGATTTTGGATTTGGTTGAAAACTTCCGCACAGCATACAATACTAAGGACTTACCGTTTTTGAATGATATTTACAGCGACGATGCATTGATTATTACCGGTAAAGTGTTGATGCCTCAAAAAAGAGGCGACGTACCGGCAGCTATCAACAAACCGCAATTTGAATATTCCGTTCAAAGCAAGAAACAGTATCTTGCGAAATTAAGCCGTGTTTTTGCTTCAAATTCCTACATCAACATTAAGTTCGACAACATTGTGGTAACTCAGCACGAAGGAAATCCAAACATTTATGGAGTTACGATGAAACAGAAATGGAATTCTTCGTCTTATAGCGATGAAGGTTGGCTGTTTTTACTGATTGATTACGAAGATGAAAACAATCCGCTCATTTGGGTACGGACATGGCAACCGTTAAAAGATAATAGCGGTGATTCAATTTATTATAATCCGGAAGATATTTTTGGTTTAGGAGATTTTAAATTCAGATAATTGATATGAAACACTCTTTTTTATTTTTATTGTTTGCATTGGTTACAATCTCGGTGTTTTCGCAGGGAGAATTTGTGATTGAAAAATACAACGGTACTCAAGACGTATTTTTCAAAAGTAAAGGCTGTACTCCGGACGATGGAGTAATCGTGTTTTACACAGAAATTTCCAATCTGAAATTCAGTATGCCTGATACTCCTAAACGATTAAGGAATATATCTGCTTTTGATAACGAAAAAAATTGTTATGTTCTTTGCATACAGCCAACCGACAAAGAAATTGGAGGAATTTCAAAATATTCTATTGACATAACAAATGAAGGATATATACCAGCGACACTTGAAATCAAAGATGTTCGTGTAGGCGAAACGCAATATTTTACTATAAATTCTAAAAATGACTCTGTCAAGGTAGAAAATGAAAAATTGAAGAGCAAGCAAGCAGAACTAGAAAAGATGCTCGAAGAAAAAAATCACTTACAACAAACAAATGCAGTGGAATTGAATTTTACATTTAAAGACACATCAAAGCAAAACACTTCTTCAGTTGAACTATATTTAGATAATCAATTGATTGGTGAAATTAATTTTAATAAAGGACTTGATTTTAAATATGAGGATACAAAACCGGGTGTACACAAATTACGTGTTTGGACAAAAGACTTATTTAACATCAAAGTTAAATGGGAGAGGATAATTAACACTACTGTACAAACAGACTTTTTATTTGAATATTCAAAAATTAAGACTGGATTTGGATATGATTCTAAATTTGAATTAATAAAATGATTGATAGTCAGTAATAACATAATATTATAATTTTAAAAGTATAAATAATGAAAAAAAGTATTTTAGCATTAATTATCTTATTGATAATCTGCATGAACAAAACAAGTGCGCAAACGGTCGGGGGGCTCAGAATAGAATACTCCAATTACACTGTAACAGCAAGTGGTTTCGGTTTAACTGATGTTCTTAATGCTTCTGGGTGGAATTTAGGTTTCATAAGCTATTCAAAGTTAAAGAATAATTTCTACACTAATTATGGCTGGACGATCGGAATGACGGGGTCATTTAATACTTATGGTATTCCTGTGTATGTAGGATTGAATATTCCTGTAAGTAATAGTAATCTTTCTTTATTCGGACAGGCAGGCGCTTATTTAGAATATTGGTATTTATCATCATCAAATAAGGATTTGAAAAAATGGATAAATCCTTGGCAGCCGGGATTAGCTTTGATGGGAGGAATCAGTATAAAAAAATTCAAAATCGAACTTGGCTACAAGTACGGTTTAATGAATTTGGCATCAATTAATGAAGGAGAGTACAATGGAATTTATTATGGAAATTCATCATTAAAACTGTCTTCCGTTGTTTATGGAGTAAGTTATGTGTTTTAGGTATCTCTTGATAAAAATTGTATATAGTCATTTCATTGAAAGTCATCTAAATATTTATATAACTCAAAAATTATTATTCTTATGAAAAAAGTACTATTCATATTCCTAATTTTTCTCTGCTCTTTAGCACGAGGACAAAGCATTGAAGGACATATTATCAAGGTAGATGGCGACAAGATTTACATCAATCTGCATCGCCCAAGTATAAACGTATCAAATGTCCTATCGGTATATGGTAACGACGGTTCTAATACCGAGGCTGTAGCCTTGATAGAAATAACTGCTATTCCCGGCGCTTATTCTGTAGGAAGGGTATTAGGCGAATCCGCAATACCGTTGGCAGAAAAAATGACTGTTCGGAAAGACAACTATTCCCCGCCTATTATCGCTCCTGTGTCAATACCAGCGCAAGTAGAAAACACTCCGGTTTCGGAGCCAGTTCCTGTCCCTCAAGAAAATCAGGTGCCGCCTGTAAACGAAAGCGATCCGATACCAACGGTTAATTTGGTGGAAACGCCTGCTTCGCAGGAAAATTATTTTCCGCCTGCAAATAACGATGCACCGGTGCAACAGGAAACAAGAAAAACCAACTATCCACCTGCGAATAACGATGGAAAAGCGACCGTAGTGATTGCCCCTGCCGAAGTACAATTTCCTGATGGGGTAAATAATATGATTGTAGGCGCAACAGGCGAATCAGGTTATGTAGGCAGCTATGTAACTGCCGCATTAACAAAGCAACTGAAGAGATGCGATAAAATACGACTGTTAGACCCGTCCATGATGCAGGAATTGGGACTGAGTGCGCGGTATATGGTTAAGGTAACGATGCAAAAACCCGATGTTGCTATAGTTGGTACCTCTGTTTCGCCTCGCAAAATATTGGACGTTTTCCAGAACTCAGCACAGCAGCTAAAGCAGGTAGCACCCGAAAATGTGTCCAAAAGTCAAGTGGAAGTATCGGTAAACGCGATAGCTGAAATCATTGACAGGCAGACTGGCGAGATATTGCTAACAACCGATCCTGTTACCGGAACACATTCGGGGACTCCGCAGATTGGGATAGACCTTCCGGTAGCAGTTGGAACACAAACATCTCAATATGATCCCGGCTATTCGCAACCACAAACAAATAACGGGATAAATATAAACAAAGGCGCTGTTTTCAGCCAGACAGTAACGGGAAAAGCAATAGAAGACGCCATTAAGCAAATTGGAAAAGAATTAGTTAATTATTTTAATAATCAATTAAATAATTAATATCATGAACTCATCGAAAAAAATTATTGTGAGTGTGACATTGATGGTGATGGTGATGATGATGCCGGTAGTAGCGTTTGCTCAAAGCAAACCTCGCATAACTTCGCCATCGGACAGGTCGAGTTCTACGCTCGGTAACGATGTAAATGTTTATGTTTCTGGAAATAATATAGAGGTAATTTATGCAGGGCTTTATGGAAATCCTAACCCCTCAAATAGCAGTGAGAGCAATTTTTATAAAGGTACAATGTATCAGTCCAGCAATAAATTCTTCTTTACACCCAATACTTCAACATGGGAAAACAAATGGGTTAAGATAATTGCACACGACAAAAGCAGTGATCTCTGGTCTGACCCTGTATATGTACAAATAAATCCAAAACAACAGCAAACTAAACAAACTCTCGCACAACCCCAATGGATAACGAAACCACCTTCAAACGCAATAGGTAACACCAATGTAACAATCTCTTGGACACCGGTTGCTAATGCAAAAAATTACAGTATAGAATTAACTTGTAATGGACAACATTTATCGAGTTATACGCCAACCGGTACTTCTCAAGCAATAACAATTCCAAATGTGTCTGGTACGGTATATGTTGGTGTAATTGCTGTTCCAACTTCCTACGAGCAATATAATCAAAGTGGTCAATTGCAAGCCTATTTTACGGTTTCAGTGCCAACCAAACCAACGATAACAACTGACAAATCAACTTATAATCTTGGAGACCAAGTAAATGTTACCGTTGGTAATACCAATAATGGAAAAATTACTGTAATTTATGCAGGACTTAATGGAAATCCCGCATATAACGACAATGAAAGTAATTTTTACAAAGGAAATATGTACTCATCAGGCAATAACAAATTTTTCTTTACACCAAATACAAACACTTGGTCAAATAAATGGGTTAAAATTGTTGCATATAACGAGACAAATAATTTATGGTCTGATTCAAAATATGTGCAGATAGCGGCGCCAATAGCAAACAATGCTACAGGTATGGGAACAGTAAACATTCCTATACCAAGCAACGGTGGTATATTGAAATATTCATCGGGTAAAAATGATGAATTATACATTCCTGTTAAACCTTTGAATGATATGCAAAACATCATTAACAAAAGAGTAAGGGATTTTGTTGCACAAAATTATTCTAAAAATTTAACAGATGCTATTGTTGGACAGTTTATTGATGCCAGTGTCGCTGAAGGAGCTTCGGTAGCTGTGGCTGCTGGACTTGTATCAAATCCCGTAGGTGCCTCTATCGCCTCTGCATATGCAGCATACAGTATAGTTAAATCAGGGATTGATTTAGGAATTACTACTTATAAAGTAGGTTTGGGAAATAAACTTATTGAATATTCAAATAAAACAAATGGATATATAATTATACAAATGAGTAAAGGATTATTTGAACCGGCAATTAGCTACACAAACCAAACGACCATAACTTCCTCCGCTGCTAAAAATATTGTTGCTATGAATAATATTAGTGATTCTGATATAGACCAAATAGGAAAAACATTCCGTATGTATCAATTGGATATTTCTGACCTGCATTTAGTTTCAGCCCCACAATTAAATACGATTTCCGGAAGCGTTTCAGCAACTAATTCTCTTGTACTCAAAGGAAATGCGGATTTTTCCAAATATTATGTTTATCTTGATTTGTTTTGCGATAATTGTAATAAGTTTATTATTGAAAAAAAGAATCTTTATGGTAGTCAAAAAATTACAAATGGAACAATTTGTACTATTTTACAAAATGAGCATCAATTTTATAAACATTATGGGCATAGCATAGGTGCAAACTTAATACATAAAGACAAAACTAATCCTTCATTGAGTAATTCAGGAACAAGAATTACATTCAAAATAGAAGAACAACCTCAATTTACAACTCGAGCAGAAACTACTGCGCCAATCACCCAGCAGCAGCCTCAAACCTTTACAACTTCCAATTTTACTAAAATTGGCAATGCCACACTAGCGAACTATAGTGGTAAAAATTTCATTGGTATGATAAATGCAACAAGCGGTTTCCGATTTTTAGTAAATAGCAATAGCACTAAAACAGCCACTTTTACAATAACATATCGTTCCGATAATCGTAATGGTAAATTAGTTGTGAATGGTGTGACGCAAATTGTAAGTTTCCCTTCAACCAATTGGAATTGGGGAACAAAAACAGTTCAAATTTCATTGCGGCAGGGAACAAACACGATTGAGTTCTACGGCGGCTACCCGACAAGTAATGATTGGGCGCCGGATATAGCAGAGATAACAGTTAATTAATATTTAAAAGTTGCGCTCGACACGAATTAGGGTTTTTATAATGAAAAATTTTTTTTTCAAAGTTGTATTTTTATTGGTTGTATTGGCGACAGCATTTTCATCATGCAAAACTGATGAACCAAATCAACCAAATAACACAGAAGTCCATACGAGCATTTTTGACAAAGGCGACGGCACACAGTTAAACCCCTTTATCATCACTACACCTGAGCAGTTAGACTCTGTGCGCAACAATCTATCTGCCTACTACAAACTTGGTAACAATATTGACCTTACAAGTTATCTTACATCCGGTGGAGCGGGTTATAACAACGGCGCAGGCTGGGATCCCTTAGGATTCCAAATCAATCCTCTTCGTGGCAGTTTTGACGGTGCAGGCTACAAAATCACAGGCTTGTGGATCAATCGTTCCTCTGAAGATGCTGTAGGGTTGTTTAGCTTTATGGCTAACGGAAGCGTGCAAAATCTTGCGGTGGAAATAGCAAACAATAACGGTGGTGTCAAAGGACATGATCAGGTCGGAGGACTGGTTGGCGCTATGGCTCAGAGCAATGTAACTAACTGCTGTATTATTGGTATGGGCACAATCAATGGCAATGATAATGTTGGCGGTATGGTGGGAAACGCTGGTTGGGGCGGCAACACCATAGCCAACTGCTATTCTACAATTGTTGTCAATGGAAGTGAATATGTTGGCAGTTTGTCAGGTGTTCTTAACGGCGACGGTAATATTATAGCAAACTGCTATACTTCCGGTACTGTCAATGGAAATAAAGATGTCGGTGGTATAGTGGGTAGGGTCAACATCAGTACCATAACCAATTGTTATGCTACCGGCTCTGTCAATGGTGCTGATATTTATGTTGGAGGTGTAGCAGGAGGCGTTAGTACAGGAGGCAAGGTATTCACTTGTTATAGTATCGGCAAAGTCAATGGTAATAATTATGTTGGAGGTGTAGCGGGAGTTATTTTTGACAATAGTTATACAACTAACTGCGTTGCGCTTAATCCAAATGTGACCGGCAACAACAACTATGTTGGACGTGTGGTTGGCTATGTTCAAAACAGTTCGCTTGGCAATAATTGGGCGCGTAACGACATGACAATAACGGCAAATGGTTCGTCTAAAACTCTTTCTACAGGTAATGATATGGTAGATGGTGTAGATTGTGCAGCCATTCCTGCAGCAAGTTGGTGGACATCTGTTTCACCAAATGGTCCCGGATGGAGCAGTTCTGTATGGTACTTTGCAAACGAACAGTTGCCTATATTTCAGTGACAGCGCTAAAGTAGTCTTCAGTCATTATTTTATTAATCTATAAAAAGTTGCTCCCGACACGAATAAGGGATTAAAAAAATGAAAAAGTTTTTTAGTTTATTGTTTTTTTTAAGTACTGCCATTGCAATATTTACATCTTGTTGTAAAGAAGATCCTTCAGCTACTTACATTAAATTTCAGAATATTTCAGAATATCCCTTTGATGTATGGGTAGATGGAGAATATAAAACAACGGTAGCCGGAGGTACTTTTTCTGATCAATTTTCTGTTAGTCCGGGCGTGAGAGATATAAAAATCGAACAACAGTCGGGCTATTTTTATTATCCTTTAAAAGG
>Ga0123354_10020151_pt1 | contig 10483 bp, 5 predicted proteins | sample TergutLab28metaG_2_FD_97872 | JGI IMG/M metagenome (GOLD analysis project Ga0123354, IMG submission 97872) | Labiotermes labralis P4 segment gut microbial communities from Petit-Saut dam, French Guiana - Lab288 P4 | ecosystem: Host-associated > Arthropoda: Insects > Digestive system > Gut ...
CCGACATTACAAACAATGTGAATGCTAAGGGAAAAACATATTACTGATAATGCAGTAGAACTCAGTTACAGCGGCAAGAAAAAGGCTGAATGATTTGTGTAGTTATAAACGGATGTCGTTCTAATTGAAGAGTGTGGTAACTACGAAGGAAAATTATCTGACGCCAAAACAGAGGCGTGCAGGCATATATTTTAAAAACTTTACAATGCGGTTTATTTTAAATTTAAATTATAATTAATATTTATAAAGATAAAAAAACTACTGTACTGTAACTGTATATTTTCAAGGAGGGGGACAGTGAAAGATTCGTTAAATTAATTAGCCCCACAAATGTCGCATGAACTGATATCTTTAGAACAGAGTTTGACGGTACAATTCGTTTGACAACTACATGAGTTTCCCTTTCCTGCAGATCCTGTAATTCGACTTCCGCCGCCAACGAATATTCGAGACCCCACAAAACAAGTCTGTGGATATGATAGGCAATATAAGCTATGTTAAAATTTGGGACTTTTTTTTTTAAATTCGAAGGACATTATCTGCTTTTGACCAAATGCCGGAATAATCGATAGAGTTACGTTCGTGTGGCTACGATATATTAGGGCCGCAATTCGTATTACTTGTACATCAAACTCTATTTAGACGCAAAGGGGAGCAAACATTGATCTAACCCAAGGACACTTACCGAAATGCAGGATATGGAGCGCCTTTCTTCCCTTCATCCATAAAATAAATATTTTACAAAACTTCATAATCCACCTAACATAGAAAATGGTCGAGCAACTGCCTTCATTTTAAAAGCGCAATTTATTCAAACATTTTGTCGTAGAAATAAACTAAGAGCATTCAGCATCATGTCTTTTACAAAAAGAAGAGCGTCGAATAAAACCAAATCACACAAAATCGCACCAAACTATGGCCATCCCAGCATTATCAAATAGCAATGGAATAAGGGCAGTGACAAGCCTAACACAAAAAAGAATAGAAACTGCAAAGATGAAGTTTCACAAAATGTACATGTACAAAAATCATCAAAATAGAAACACAATGTTAGAAAACAACTGAATGCATTGTATTTAAAAAAGAAAATCAGTAATAACAGAAATAATTAGAAACGTTTTGGGCGAAGCTTCGAAATTTTGATGTTTTGCTGACCGTGCATCTCAGTACAATCTTAGTAACTGAACAATTTAATGCACAAATTCTTCTTTTATAATACGTTTATTATAAAACAAGAATTTGTGTATTAAGTTAGTCAATTTCTAAGAAGCTTGGAAACTCGACGCGTACCTAAAGAAAGAAGAATCACAGGATGCCAGAAGCTGCAGTGTAGGGATCAACGCACACGTACTAAGGGAACGAAGGAGGGGCATGCAGACCCTAACCCTGACGTTGATTGCTACGGGTTATCTGTAACTGTGCGTAAGAAAGCTGTGTTTGATTTTTCTAAATGCACGTTGTTATTCAAAGCATTACTCAAATTAGCATATAAAATTACCCACTTTATTTTAAATACAGCCTGTAGTCCGAAATCTTGCTGTATGCAATATGTCGGTGGTCCCACTTTGGAATAAACTAGACACGCTCAAAAGTAAAATTACAGTATGAGCAAAGAAATTCACAATTCAAAAACGTAGTATAACTTGCTGTTCGAGAACAGGCGATGAGGGAGACATATGGACTTCAGATATATGAAGTAACGTGAGAATGGAATAAGTTACATATCGAGGAGCTTAATGATTGTACGCCTTGCCTTATATTAGAGAAATCAAATCTAAGTTGATGTAAATGACGAAGCATGCGGCAAGGATACAGAACAGAAATGCATACAAAATTGTGGTGCGGAAATCTGAAGAAAAGAGAACACTCGCAAGACTTAGCCGTAGATGGGAGGTAATATTAAAATGGGTCTTAAAGAGGTGAAGTAAGGAGGGTTGAACTCGATTAATATGGAATAGGATAGAGACAATTGGCGGGCTCTTGTGAGCATGGTTATTTCTTTAGTGGCTTCTCCAAAGACTCTCCTACACGTTGTTGAATGCATAACGCAACAATGCAGCAAGTTCGCGTAATATTCTTACTTCCCCGACTATTCTAACAGTCTTATGCTATTTCACTACAAGAACAGGCATTTATGGCGATTCAATGTCGCCGGCAACAATAAACGTACTGAGGTCTTCATTCGAAGTGCCCGAAATTTTGCATCATTTTAATAAAAGTTTGGTTTTCTCGACAAATTTTTATAAAAGTCCCCGGTGCTAAATTGCACGGAAATCCGTGCAGTGGGAGCAGTTCTGACACACGCGGACACGGACAGACAAGAGACAGACGGACTAACAGTCTTATAACCTTTTCATACGAAGACAGCGCATTTATGGCGATTCAATGTCGCCGGCAACAATAAACGTAATCAGGTCTTCATGTGAAGTGCCCGAAATTTTTTACCGATTTTATCCAAATTTGGGTTTCATGGACAGATATTCATAAAGGTCCCCAATATGAAATTTCATGGAAATCCGTTCAATGGTAGCCGCGGTGATACAGACGGACGGACAGCCAGGGCAAAAGACGGACGGAAATGACGAAGTTAATAGGCTCTTTTCGTGACTATGAAAACGGGCCTAAAAGCAGAGAACCTCACGTCTGTGTGAAGAACTGATTACAATAGTTCTCTCATGCCACATGTCCGCTTTGCTGTAACACCATGTACGTTGCTGTAACCTTTAGGTTATATCTACACACACGCGTGCTTTTATGTCATTCCCAGTAAGACTTCTTATATGCCCCATGGGTTCGCATGCACACCGTTTGCATACGCCGCCAACTAACACACAACTTGTCAATAACGTAACTTGATGGCACACTTTATATATACCAAGATAATTAATGTATAAGATTCGACCGTGACTCGTGGCCCTCTCTGAATTTAGCTAACATGGCCACCTGTAGTGAAACTGTTGTTAATTTCATGTCGTGCATGCACGAACAGGGCTGGGAAAACTTGGCCAAATCGGAGTATAGTTGTACTACTATTTATGCAGACATTAATATTACAAACTCATAAAATTAAACACCGAAAGAGTGGATTCAGCAAATATACGATCGTCCAAGTTTCGTATCTTCATTCTCCCCTACGTCTTCATGATTTGTATGAAGGCATATAGAGGAATGTGGTTATAGCTCCACATATTCTTAATCTCTGCAAAAGATTTAAGCTTTACATCTTGGGTGATTTCCTTCAGGACAAGAATCCCCGAGTACCCACTTAACAAGCAGCTGGATGGACCTGGCTGCCGGTGAATAGTTCACGGAAATGAGAAAGAAATAGGGATCATTCGCCGTGCTATCTGTGCTCCTAGTTTTATTCTCTGTATGTCTCCAGTTTTCTTTGTAAAATCTGACAGATTTTCATGGACCAGGGATGTCACGACATTTGTAGACATTCCATCTCCATACTGCCAATTTCCTGCAATCAGTGACAATAAAATTACGAACGCGCGAGCTGCGAAGGTGAAATCGACAAAGCAACCAAGAATTTTAGTTAAATGGGCCTCTAAAATAAGTGGGTTCAGTCAGACCACAGAAACATCACTTCCTACTGAGATGCTATAATTTATAAATTCAAGCTCTGACTCCATATACAAAAAAGTGAAGATTCCATTATCATAATATGTGTACTTGAAAGTTAACATATTTACCTAAATGTTTAAGTACATATATGGTTAAAATTATTATTATTAAATACAGCAGAGAATTTCTAAGAGTCAGCTGCAGCTGTAAGAGCTTGCAAGTTAAAATAAGGAATCTTATTGGACAACCCGATGGCTCAATACACCAGTTAGTGTAACGACACAAGTATTGTAGCGCAGTGTAGCACCAGATATCTAACACTGTTATTCGTCATAGACGAGTCTTAACACTTCGCGCTATTAGCCTCGCAGATTTCAAATAAGTGTACCTAAGAACGTAAAAAGGTAAGGTAAAGCAATCCTTATATAGGTCTGAACAGGCCTTAGGGCTCCAGGAGTTTGAGGCTCCAAGAATTTCTTGATAATCGGTAAATGAAGGTGGCAATGTTGTCAGCGCCACACGCCGGCGGCCTTTACCCTCCTTTAGATACAACTGGTATTCGCTTTTGTTACACGCTGAGCAATAGTGAGTCCGGGAGGAGTAAGTCAATGAAAAACTATAATTACCCCAAAAGGAATCAAACCCGCAACCTTTCGGGTTGTAGGAAGTGCCTCAAGCAACTATGCCACCGCAGTCGGTTGGTTTAAAATTGTATTAAACCTACAAATTAAAAGAATAATGATTAGCCATGCAGCAAACATAATTGCTACATTAATTCACCTCTTAAAAATGTGCTTCAATATCACTGAACATGCTAACTGTAAAACCAATTCCGTATAAAATTACAGTTCGGAACTTACTTTTATTCATAGAAGTCTGGAAAACTGAATTTCGATATTCCTCCGGTTAGGGCGCTACATCACTTTGCGACCTGATACTAGCTAGAAGGATAAGTGGGTGACAGAAGACCTAAACGTGAGAGTCGTTCAGGAAAGTACCAAGAGGACAATGATCACTAACAGCCAAAACCGGAGTGATGGAGTAGATACGACATTCGTAAAAATGCGGCATCTCTAGGAATAGATCACATAGTAATAAATCACCCGAATTCTCCCTGGTTCCAACAGGAGGCCGTTGCCCCTATGGGATTAATTAGGCTTTATTTATATTTATATTTATATCTATATCTATACCTATATCTATATTTATATTTATATTGGGCGCGAATCATCGGGAGACACAACCCAATTTTATTCAAGACAAAATTAACAACGTAAAAGATAACTCCTTCCGTACAGCAGGAGTATGTCATAACAGAAACGTAGAACTCATACAAGAAGTAAAAATATAAATAATATTGTGCGCCATAAAAGCGAGTTTAGTTTAACCACGCCGGAGCTATGCTACGCATATTTGGAACGTTTTTAAAATGCATTGGAAAATCATACGAGATGGTGGGAGCAAATTAGCACCGGCCAACCGAAAACAAAAAACAGCAAGTAACGCATATGGAATTCGCCTTCCTTCAGTTTTCTTTTTTTACATTCTTACCCGTTTCGAGCGCCAGTTCCCATGACTCTCAATGATTTAGAGTAGCAGAAGGTCATTCGCTAGTTTTACTTTGGCCACCGCTTACCTTTCTCTACAGCTCCAGTATCCTTGCATAACATCAAGGCGGACAACACGTCTTCTGTACTCAAAGCTGCACTCGCTCAAGTAAAGCTAAAAGAAATGTAACTTAAACATACTAAAATTTGTGATTTCCTGTAACAAGTCAAAAACACATTCGATTGGTACCATCACAAGGTGTATCAAGCACAGTTATCATGTAGCATATTAGCTAACAAACAATAGAGCTTCTAAAATCATTACGCACAAATTCTGTGTCCAAGCAGAAACTGTTTTAGAAATTTTTCTGTTTCCGTGATTTCTTAGCAGAAAATGGGAATAATATCTAATATTAAATGCACGGGCCCTTACTCCATATACTTCCTTAGTTTATTTTCGATTTACTCCCAGTAACAGCTAATGAAACAGTTTACAAACTTGTCTCCACAGAGATTTCTTTAGAAGTTCTTGTGCTGATTTGGTTGATACTGGTTGTTTTTTACGGGAACGAAAATTTCATTATCATGATCACAAGATCCCCCTATTAAATATTATTCCGAATAAATACAATTCCGTACACTTCGACTTAAGTTATTTCTATACAGTTTATTTCAATGATGTTATTGTACATAAGCTATTATCCCTATCTACTCACTGACCTGTTCACCTGCCAAAACATTCACCAACACACAAAGAGATTGCACCTTAATTGATAAATACATCGAACATAGGGAAATGCACTGCACTGCTGCTATAAATTCTACATTCAGAAACATGCATTGAGGATATTTTTTCTCTCATGTTTCTCCCGTCTTAACTTGGTGACACTTTGTACAACTGGGTGTACTTTCAACGATTCCTACATCCTTGCTCTTCCATTGTTTAAGACACCTGGAAGATGGAGCCAATAAAGGTGCCCGAAAGTTTGGCGGTGCATTATTAACACGTCAAAGTAAGAAAGTGTCAACTTTCGACCGCTTTGAGAGACTTACATCTTCGTTTCCTTCGCAAAGTAAAGTTACCCTAAAAACTGAAATCTTTAAGCTATGTTGAAAATGGTTTTCTAACCCCGAGTGTTTCTGTCAACCAAAATAAATTTTCAACTAATTTAACAAAAATATCGAATTGTAATAAAAATATATTTGCCTTTTTGTCCAACTGTAATCATGGTATACAGATTTAAGAATTAAAGAATCCCGGTTTCCAAAGCTCACTTCAGTAAGTTCTTTGCTCCTGTTTAACGACGACATAGACGCCTGTTGCCTTTCGTAAGGTGTACGAGACTACGAGACATACTTGGTCTGCTATTGCTGAAACTGGATTTGTGCGGGTCTGGCTCTGAGTTTCCGATTATGATAATCGTGTTAAGAGTCTCAGTGAGTGACCTTCTCCCCCCATTCCCTCTCTCATCAAAGATCCACAGCCGTCGTCCTTTCTATCGAACAACCCGTACTCTACGCCTCCATGAATTACAGTTGCTCCTTTTACGAGTACATCACCTCGATTCATTAACGTACTTTCGCAACTTACAGCTTCAGATAATCGGCAGTTAGTTAAGGTTTAAGCACAATTACTCCACGATAGGAAGTTTAATTGCTATTTGTTACAACAGAAATAAATTAAAACAATTTATTATATATATATATATATATACATATTCGCGCGCAATTCATGGTCCACTGGCCTCGTGCCTAAATCATTATTCTCATAGGTTCATTCCCAGTGCAGGTCAGTGTAGGTATACATCCGTAGAGTGAAGGTGAAAGTGACCTGTTCTTAATTAATCAAGCACCGCTAAAATAACGTAACGGGAACGGAGATGTAGAATTCTATAGTCTTTATATCTTCGTAATTACGAGTATTACGTACATGGAGGCGAGTAGTTAGTTTCATGCTTTGTCTACTACAACACCGAGAAATGAGTCTCGGGTAACCACTGCACAGTAGGTCCATACATCTGCATTATTATATAAAAGTAATAGTTCCATATAATTATCTGAAGTCCCAATTACGTAAATGCTTATCAGCACTTCATACATGTATAGGCCTATGTACTCAGACATATTTCTTGACTGGCATAGAAGTCAAAGAACAGCTATGAAGGGACCATCATGAACGACACTACACACAACACAGCTCTTTTAATTTACATCGGCGGTCCTTAAGAAAAAATTGTTTTTTTTTTGGCATTTGTAACGTGACCTTACTGAATGGTAATATGGCAACTTACTCCAAATTGAAGGCTCAAAACTTTGTGATATGAAGATCAGTGGCTCCCGAAGTTTCGAGGAACCGTGTTTCATCATCTGCAAGATAAGTAGTCCAAGAACAGCATGGCAATTTTCTGACTGCTCACACTTGAAGATGAAAGCAAACCGATTATATTGAATCCAGTAGTAAATGTACCATATAATTGTTCGAAAATTAGCAACGATAAAAAGTTTTCAACAACAATGTTGCATAACCCGAAAGCACAACTGTGTGCGGGTGATTACACTGTGGACTTGGAGTTTAACTACACTGTAAAATCCGGAAAATTTATGTTTTTTTAAGAAGCCTTGCTTACATAGAAAATCCGACTTCAGAAGTCGTGATACAAAGGCACACAATACACAATATCCCGTTTTAATACACACGAAATCATTTTTACGAATTAAAGTCCCGGGATCCTAAGTTCAAGAACGATTAATGTAGAAATATATGATTTAATCCTGTCGTGTCAACAAAGGCAGAATATAAACGACAGTTTCTTCCAGGTTATATCAGCTATTGTAATCACGTTTGTTAAATAACTGGAGTACCTGAGTGTAGTAAAATTATGTGCTATTTTACACAATGTCAGAAGAAACTGCATACAACAGATCAAATGTCAATGGAAAAACTGGCTCAGAAAACAGCACTGAGGTTGGAAGGAGAAAAATAACTAAGGATCGATGGGCTTTTTATTACAGGAATGAAAAATAAAAAAAAGTGTTTGACCCATAAATGAAGGCCTGGAGGTAAAGTTGAAAATTTAACGAAATGTAAAGTAAATAACATTGAATTTAAGATCAAAATTTCTAACTTGACATTTAATTAATAGTGCAGAACTTAAGATTAATACAACAGACGTATAAATTAACAGTGATATAAGAAATGTGCACAGTAGAAAACGTGGTGTTAGCATGCACGTCTCTACTCCGTAATGTGACACAGAAAAATACATTATTAAAAAATAATTATTAATATTAACATATGTTGCTGGAATGTGAAATTTGAAGTGGCTACTTTAAAATCTTCCATTTCATTTTACTTTAAAACTTTAGCATTAACATTTGTTATTTCTAAAGCAATAAAATTCGAAGTTGCCTGTGCTTAATTAAGCATTGTACAGTGCCTTATAAGCCCAAGGATTATTAACCTTGAAATAATTCTGAGATTTGTAGTCATCTTCACGTACTGGCCGATTTGGCCCCGATTCTCTCAGATAATGGTTTGGGTGGGGTCCGGGCCTCTGTCATTTGTCGAAGAAGAAAATCTGCCATCGTATGGAAATGAACCCTATCTCTCCGATCGTACAAGACGTTAGCCTACTTACTGTACCGACTGAAGCATGGGGTTTCATATTACTCGAAATGTTTTTCAAAAAATGTTTCGCCCAAACCAATAGTGTGCCGGGTCAAGCTCCGAACATGCCCGAAACCTATGTTGGTTCACGTAACATGTCCGTCATTCTTGCATTATTAGCCATAATTTTCAGAAGATACCTATTTTATATTATATTAATCAACACTGTCGTGGAGTTGCACCAAATGAGGTCTTTAGAACTGACCCGAAGCTTAGTTGGTAGGCTCTGCCACCTTGGGATTGAAGAAATTTGGTTCAAGGTCTTGTCGATGTCATCAGGTTGAGGATGCACTTGGCAGGATGCATGATCACATGCCCTTCAGATTCTCTTCTTCAAAATTCCTACAAAACTTCCCACATTATTGAGCCCCAAGAGACAATCCACACTGCGACACACTGATATTTCTGAGTCTGTCTTAACAGAACAGGCATCAAGTTGGATAAGATTTCTCACTTTCCTGAAAGAGAAAAGAGGAAAAGTGTTTCTCAAAAACTTCGGCGTCAACACACAAGACACGATGTCAAAATCCAGAAGCCTTCAATACAAACAAAGCTTGCCGTGAAAAACTGAAAACACACAAAACAGCGGTAGCCGAAACGGGTATTTGAGCACTATTAATAACGAAAATCAAAAAAAAAAAGCCTAACTAAAATTATTACAATATTATTCCCCAAAGTCTTCGGTCTTTCAACCGGAGATTCCGAAGTAACTTTCCGCCCAAGAATTCACAATGGAATTTTCGTCATTCTCGTCCGTGCCACGTGCCAGCTCAGAACAGGCTTTTCCATTTCAATAACAAAATAACGCTATAATACCTGCTAAAAATCACGCACTTACATTTTGTACGACACAAAACAATTGTCAATTTTTACTTCATAGGTCGAAATCTTGTACTCGACTTTTTCTGTTAATTCATCTGCAGTTTTGCCCTTCTCTACTAAACCACAACCCACACTGGTAAATAAAGGCAGCGGAGGTTTCGATATGATCACAATACCTACATTTGATGATGAGTTAGATATTCTCATTATATAACATTCTTCAGCCTTTTATTATTTCGTCTCTCCTTACGAAATATTAATTTATATACATGCATCGAGAAAGGTTCTTCATCAACCCTCAAGAACATCCTTGGAAAGCACTTCATCGTCCTAACCACTAGTACTACAGACCTACTTGCGTTTACTGCAATTGCAGTTTGTGCAAAAGCTAAAGACAACAGGTTGCTGCATTAAAACAATACTTAAAATAAAAAGAATTACATTCATTCTGCCAACAGTGTACGTGTTTTTCATTTATCGTATGATGACAATGCAGGATTAAATATCCGGCAATTTATAAACAAATTCTGTGCCCAGAAAAAAATCTGTGAATTTTAACCGGAACCTTCTACCTGAGAACCGATTAGCTTCTCAAGAAGGAGTCTGCTCCTTGGAGTAAGTAGGTAAAAGGTAAAGCAATCCCATTACAGGCGTGACAGGCCCAGAGGGTTCCAGGAAGTTAATGCTCCCAGATTTCGTGACAACGGCACAGGATGGTAGTAGGTTGTCAGCCTTACGCACCGGCCGCCTTTCTCCCAGGAAATACTCCTGGTACTCATTTCTGTTAGAGGCTGAGTCGACCCCAGGACCATAGTGCGATCGGAAGGATTTTATGTCAATGAAAAATCCACTGACACCAGCTGGGATCGAACCAGCG
>Ga0123354_10020152_pt1 | contig 10483 bp, 3 predicted proteins | sample TergutLab28metaG_2_FD_97872 | JGI IMG/M metagenome (GOLD analysis project Ga0123354, IMG submission 97872) | Labiotermes labralis P4 segment gut microbial communities from Petit-Saut dam, French Guiana - Lab288 P4 | ecosystem: Host-associated > Arthropoda: Insects > Digestive system > Gut ...
ATATAGGTTTGCAGACAGCAGGATCAGGACGGAACCGTCACGAAACCTATATGACATATACCATTCCTGTGTGTACAGTGAAAATCTCCTGATGATGGACAGAGGAACTGTCCGAAACATGTAGAGTTTTATTCCAAAAATAAATTTGAGAAATTAGTGCATCTAGTTGGTTTTACTATAAGAATTGATACCTCTGACCCCATGGGTTAGGACCTCTCGTGATCGCAATCGTTGTATGCGTTGAGCGCAACAGAATGTGCAGAATCACGTTATGATATGTCATTATGCGCATTTTCTTATTGGGAGTAGTTTGATCGAGAAGACGTTCGGAGCGCAGCATAAATATGCGCTCAGTGTGAAGGCCAATTTGCACACCTTTGCTATTTAACTATATGTGTGACGTAATTTTTAAGTAACCAGTCATTCTGCTTTCTATGCAAATAAAGAGGATCTTTTCTGCATAATTGCAAGAGTGAGAGGAAAATTTTCAGACTCTTCTCCACACATATCAGTTTTCTCAGCAATATTTGTTGTTGTAAAAAAAATTTAACCTAACTTTTTCCTTATTTTTACTTCAGGCTGTTTAATCTTTTCCTTGCTGAGGATTGTTTAATAAATAGACCGGTTTTATTTGTGTGTGTTTATCGTTCTTCAGATATGCGACGTAATGTACGTGAACGACTCTTTTCCTCAACTGTGGATGAAATGGCAATAAAAAGTGTTATCGGGGCAGGTGTGGTGTGTTGTGTTGTGTTTGGAGAAGACACAGATATGTGGCGAAAGAAGCAGTGTTGATTGTACAGTCCGGAAAACGATGATATCAAGGACTTCGATTTTGCTTTGTGGATAACGGGTGCATAATAATCCACGCTCTGTGACATTGGGTATGAAAACTGGTTTGGGTGTCTGAATACTGTAATGGATTTTCGGAATTTAAAAATGTAGGCGTTTTTCCCAACCTGCTTCACTATGTTTGGTTCAGAGCTGATCATACTGCAGGATGCACACCAGAACATTAGCAGTATGTTTTATATCAACGTCTAGATTTTCACGAGGTGTTGCATCTGTGTATGTTCTTCCATTATTAGGCATGACAAACCGTTTTGGGAAAACCGGCTTTTAGATTTGAGGCTCGTGTTAATTAAGGGTTACATAGGATCTGTATGGACAAAATATAAATGGGCCATCCATATGAAGTGTGGTGTAGATCCGATACCCAGCTTCATCATACGTTGATCACTGTTTTAAATTCAGCATGTATAAAAGGGAACTTCATATTATGCGTTTATTTTGTGCAGTGTCTTCATTTGAGAAGCGCAAACGTCCATATTACTAATCTTCAAGTTTTGCTTAACTTAAGCGTAAATCCTGCCAGTTGAATATTCATTCGAAAGCCTCGCTCACTTATTGTATGACATGATTGAAGACCTAGGAGCTTAATGATCTGTACTGCTCAGCGAATATGATGCTGGCGATCAAATCAAGAAGATTGAGATTGGCGAGGCATGTGGCACGTATGGAGGAAAGGAGAGGTGCATACAGGGTTATGGTGGGGAAGCCTGAGGGAAGGCGACTACTTGGAAGACCCAGGCGTAGATGTGAAGATAATATTAAAATGGGTCTTCAAAATTAGTATGGAGGGCATGGAATGGATTGATCTGGCTCAGAGTAGGGACAGGTGGCGGACTGTTGTGGATTTGGTAATGAACCTTCGGGTTCCATAAAATGCTGAGAATTTTTTGACCAGCTGGGAACCTGTTAGCTTCTCAGGAAGCACTCTGCTGAATGGGGTGAGTAAGTTTGTCTCAGATGCATTGGAGACAGTAGCGTTACTTGGTATATTCTGTTACTATGGCTTTTTGTCTTCCCTTCTGATAGTTTCTGTCGACGTTAAAGCGCAATCTGTTGCCCAGCTGTCTTGCGCCATTCATATATTGTTCAGGCCATTCATTGCCTGTTGCTTTTAACCCCACACGTTCAGATGAAGGCACACACCTGTATCAGCGATAAGAACAATAGCCGCGTTGTTGTTTGAATGCTGCTAAATACTGGAAGCCATTGCATTACCTTATGTTTTCTTGCCATGTGGTCGATTTATGGCGCCCTGTTACTCGTTTCGAAAGTACTATGAACTGCAATTAACCGGTTATTGTAATGATACATTGTGAGTCTATTATGTTCGTACGGCAAATAACATTATAGTCACGGAATGCACGATGTATAAAGTGAAGGTCTTGGTGTTCTTGGGATATAATTCTAATTTTCATAAATTTGTGGTAAATGTGCAAAACCAAGTGTATTCTATTTTTCGTTATTTCTGCCCAAAAGACTCGTCGTCATGTCGAACCTGTCGAAGTTGCAACACGAATTGCTCCCGTCTGGCATGTTAACACAAATGTTTAAGAAGCTGCAACAGACAACAATCTAGAATTGTGTTTCTAAAACTTTTTGTTCGCGTGCCCCTTTTTGGGTTCGAAAGTAAGAACGGGTCCTCACATCCTTGCTCACATAAATGTAGTGTGTGGGTATGATAGGTATCCAAAACTAATCATTTTTATCTTGTAACTGATTTTACATAGCTACCAATACGCACCAGAAGCATGTGTAACAATAATAATGATAATAATAATGTTTATTAACCGCAGCTGGGTTGTCACTCGGTGGCAGTGGTTATTTTACATGTATACGAAATATGAAATTGGTTACTAATAAATTTAAGTCGAGAGGGCCACATGAGAAGCATGTAGTGGCAACTTGGAATGTTGGGAACCATCTCAGCATTTGCTTATTGACACATATTGCATGATTTGAACTTAATTACACTGATTGTCGCTGGCTTAGTGGCCATAAACTCGTCAATTAAAGAAGTTCCTTCATTATTGTTTTAAAAATTATAATTTTTAAATTAAAAATAAGTTACCTTCAAACTAGCCATTACATAAATGTGTCCACGTAGTTCCAGCCATTACATAAATGTATCCAAGTATTTCCAGCCATTACATAAGTGTATACACGTATTTCCAGCCATTACATAAATGTACCCACGTATTTCCAGCCATTACATAAATGTATCCACGTATTTCCAGCAATTACATAAATGTATCCACGTATTTCCTGGGAACTTGTCGTGGATCCTTTGGGATATGCGGAGCCCCCTTTGGGAACCGCTGCTGTAGAGCATTGCCCGATTACATTCTCTAGTTTTTTGCATTTTTTTTAGTGGTACTAATTTGGCCAAATTTCAAGATAGAAAGTTTTGAGGTCTGCGCTCTTGTGGGATAGTACGCAGCGAATAGGAGTGACTCCTTACCGAAACGTCTGTAAGGAATTACTCTTATGCGCTGCGTTATATCCCAGTAGAGCGCAGACTTCATATACTTCGCGGCGGAAGCCTGAAATTCTTTTTGTTTTGTTGTGGTTTTAACTAAAGGCCGTACGGAAGCACCACTGTGTTTGTGCTGTGATTACTTGCTTTGAGAAAATTTTTATTGTACGTAGTTGTGGCTAAATTAATGAAGCGCTCGGTACCCTAAATGGTGTGCTAGATAAGTGGACGGTGAACTGGAAATACGCTTGAAGCTGTCGTTGCCCACTTTGAGGTGCTCTGCTGACATTTGTACAGAGAAGTTCAGAAATTCCACGAAAAGCTGTAGTCAGGATAGCAGGTATGCAGGTCGAGAACTGAATCCAGGACCTCCAAATCCGAAGCATGACTGCTAAACACTCTACCGCGACGTTCGGCGACAAATTTGGCAATTGTTTTTTGAGTCTTACGTAGAATACGTTTTGTGCAGGGTCCGGCAGAATACCTGACGAATTGGCAACACAGCTGTGAGTGGAATCGTCGGCGTGGGGAATTTGTCCTTGCGCGCCCTTCTAGCGAGACTCAAAGCATTTCAGTTGCCATGGAGCGCTGGTCTGTAGAGCATCGGGCTCTCGCTGTGGAGACGTATTTCTAAAATAACGGTTCTGTCGTGACTCAGTGGATATTTCGTCGGCACTTCAATATTCATCGGAACGACAGTGTCTCTAGTCGCAATACTGTACTGTTGTGGGTGAGATACTTCAGAGAAACAGCGTCTGCCGCAAAAATAAAACTCCCAGGAAGAGAGCCTTTACTTAGAACTCCTGAGAACATCGAACGATTGCGTCAGGCTTTTGTTAGAAGTCCTCCGCTTGCGGAAATATGCTGACAACAAGGGACGCCACCTCACAGACAGTATTTTCAGGAAGTGAATATTGTAATTAAAATGATTTCAGATAAAGATAATTTTAGTAATAAATTCACATAAAAAGACAGTATACTTTTCATTTTATTGTAACTTAAAAATCGTCAGGGTTTTCTGCCGGACCCTGTATTTAACCGGTGCATACTAGCGTAACATTTGTTTATTTTTAATTGGCGTAGACCACATCAGGAATCTTCCTGCATCTTATTGTACGTATGCACAAACACGTACTACCAGCGTGCTGACAAGTTCTTAGCCCGACCAGGAAGGAAACAAGCCAATGTTTCTATCAGAATGGCGTGAATTTTCTTCAGTGCCGTGTCTTACAGGAAGAATAACTTGATGACAGCTCGCGTCTCGTTGTTCAAATCGCGCGCGTCGCGTGACATGCTTCCGAGCTTGTTTCCTTCCTGGCCGGGCTAAGGACTTGTCAGCACCCTGGTACTATATGTCCGTTATGCATCGTTTGTAGACTTTGCACTTAAAACAGCTGAATGTCCTGAAAACATCCCATATATGAAGATTATCTTTTCGGGTGTGACTCAGTGCGAACTGATACAAATTTTCCCATGGTTCGATGGTTGAATGTCTGTAAATTGTGCCACGCTACACGTTGCCACATCCTTGTAGCCGCCTCCCGAGAACCTCTAATCTATAAATTCCGTGTATAGTTATTAGGAAATATGCTGAATTCGTAACGTACGTTTTAAGGACAGCGAGCGAGTATTCCTAGATTTAAGCTTATTGTTAGTGACAACATACGTGTTCGGTCTGCTCTCAGATTCAATATGTGGCAATAATTGTCCAACAAGATGCAACAATATACATTTTATTTATATCTGCAGACCGCTGTACATGTTTCGGGTGGTATCCCCACCCATCATCAGGAGCTCATATCACTGTATGTACAGTATCTGGCATTATTGAGACCGTTACTGCTACCTGTCCTGAACGTGACTGGATTGGAACTGGTTCCCAGTTCCCATCCAGTCACGTTGCTGCATCTTGTTGGATAATTATTGACACATATTACGCGATGCACGGACCATTGAACATAAAAATCTCAAATTCGAGTTTCCACCCGAATTCGTAACCTGCATGTGCGCGAGGGTGGAGTTGTGGAACTGTGTCAGCGTCTAGGACTTAGTGCAGATCCGAGGCACTCTACTGAACTACCCGCTCTTGTAAATTACTGCAGAGAGGAACGGATTAAGCGGAAATATAACTAAACATTAAATGTAAGATGCAAATTAAAAGAAACTAGTAGCTTTCTGAGTTTTCACTTCAGTGAAGCCATGTTGGTGTTTGTCTGAAGACAGCTATGTTCTGGTGCGTGACGCCGTGTAGTTTGGTAGATACCAGTATGCACCGATGTTGCGTACGTTTGTACAGGCATCACGTGCAATGCTGTATTCATAACTACCTCCATGAGAACCTCAGGTCTTACTTGGTACTTTTCTGAAGTACACAACGTTTCCTCCGCTTTTACCACGACCGTACTGTTCGCGCGTTCAGACCAAATACGTGGTTTAGTTAACACACTTTGTTATCTTATCACGTGGGATTTAAGGTGACTTGAATTTATCGTTTATCAGTGCTATCACCAACACCTCCCGTTAGATCAATATTGTCTCTTGCCTGTTCAAACACGAAGCTACCTTATGTTCCCAGTATATAGTACTGAGTCCATTTCTCCCTTGCAGTTCAGTCGATATATTACGAGGTCTTGAGGCGTCCTGTGTTGTCGATCGATATTTTGTAACGTAACTTAATTCTGTCTTGCCATTAATCCTGGACACTTATAACCTCTTATTACTCTCCTTTGACGCTGTTTCGTAACCTTCTGTCCTGTCTTCTCTAGCCCTGTCTAGTCCAGATATTGATTTGAGATATTACCAGTGTGTTGGTTTAGAGCACAATTTTGGAAAGTCTGACGTTAAATATATATGTTTTCGAAAAATGTGACTGCAACAGGTACAACAATTCGCGAATACTTTCGTGCCTTTACGGGAGTTTTTTTTTATGCCTTACTGTAGGTATAGTGACGCTGTAAATTTACTTAGTTTCTTGCTGTCACTCTAATGCCTCATGAGGGCCTGCAGTTGTGTGTAGAAGAGAACTTTTTTTTGGCTGTGCGGAAACATTTTGTAGCCTACTGTAATGTTCACGGAGGCTGACCTTGTATAGCCTGATAGGACCCTGAAAAGTGTACAGAACTGCACGTGTGGCTGAGTGGCAGAGATGATATGGCAGGATCTGCGGAAAATTACGTAGTTTCAGATGCTGCGTGACGTTCCGTGCAGTCTGTTTCCTGTCCGTTGGGATTCATCGTTGTCTGTTAATGGATTAGTGTTAATTATGCAGTGGTATTTGAAACGTGTGATGGCTGAACTCCGGAGTTATAAATTCTAATGTATTATTGCAAATAACTTAAGCAGGATACACTTGGACAGATTACAAAACAAATGAACAAATTGCAAAGGAGCTAAAAATAACACCAATTTTGGACAAATTACTGGAATACAAGAGAATCTGGATACAACATGTAAATAGAATGCCTCGAAATAGATTACCCAAGGTAATGAAACACTACTCCCCAACTGGCAGAAGGAATCATGGTAGACCTTTGAAGAGACTCCTGGATACGTGAGACCGGAAGGGGTCAACAAGTGGCCAAACTCAATTAAATATATTATTATTATGATAACTTAAGACCTTTCCTTTGTTAATAAATGCATATATCAGAGTCGGCACAGTGGCATTTATTATCTTTATCTTCTTCATCTTTGCACCGTGCATTCTGTAGTTTGTTTAATTAACACACCAACAAATGCACATATATTCATTTAATGATCTAAAATTCACATTAAAACACTTAAAACGCTCCTACATGTTTCGATCATACGATCATCCTCATGGAGCATACATTGTTCCTTGCTAAAGTTATAGTTTAATTATGTATTTAATTTATTAAGATATGTACATCTTGTCGACATGCTGCGGCTGTTCGGTATGCCATCCTCTGGAGAATATTGCTATATCTAGGAATAGTGGATTTCATGTAGCATCATTACCTGTTAAACTTTGCGGGTATCAGAAGTTGGTATTGAAGCCAGGCAAATTGACTGGCCGTGGTGGCCCATAAGTCACCCGTGTCACCCGTATGGACGCACGGACTCCTCGTGGCTGCGAGTGCTGAAGTGATGACCATTCGGATTGGATGAGGTCAGGGGTCAAACTTAGCAGGATTTAGACATCATTTGACGGCCGTTGGCACAGCTTTCTCGTTCCAAGGGCATTCTAGTGTATTCCGTCAGTTGATGCATGTTGCACATTCCTGCCTCAAAAAAAAATGTCTGAGAGCGACGGACCTGTGTTAAGTAGCATGTACTTTTTGGACCCCGTGTGTTTTATTATCTCATAGGCAGGCCTACGTTTTGTTACATAATTTAGTGTGACGTCCGTAACTTTCGTTTTAGTACTCTGTTTAAACAATTAGCTAACGCCTGCGTCTGAGCAAACATTTCTCCACCAAATCAACGGGCGTCTGAATTGTTTGAAGAAGCGTGCAGTTCTCTGGCAATTTGGCATTGTGTGTAGATCTGTGTTGTTTTCCAGAACATTTTTATACCATCAGAGTACCGTTCTTTGTTGCATGTTGTTTTATTACATTTATTTATTCCTCCTCCATGTTCTTATCAGAATCTTCAGGAAGGGTATTTAATGTCACGAAATATGGATGCAAATAAAAGGATCTTGTCTTAAAATGTTTCGATTTTATCTATGGTAACATGTAAAATTTGTATGAATAGGCAGAAAGAGGTCACGACAAAGAAGAAAAGAAAGAATTTTCTTGAATATATTTTTGTTTTTGTTATTAACAGTCTGCTGTATCTTATGTTCAAGTACGAAAGCTTATGTTCTTGTGTCTGCCTCCATCATAACGTGCAAAGACGTCCTGCTATAATGTTTTTGGACAAAACTCTTGGTCATGCCTCAGTTTGTTTCCATCGAGATACATAAGACCACAGTTTCTTTCTTACTCTTGACCCTTTCCAGTAGGTTCACCATAAGGCAGGAATAGAAAGGAGACCGCAAAGTTTACCTTCCTGCATTTTCTTGTCGCTCTCGGAGTTCCACTTGTTACCCCAAGAAAAAAAAAACGGTTACAGAATTCATATCGGTTCCAAATTAGATCTGACAGTCAAAACTGATAATTTTAAAATAGGAACGTTTTGTACACCCATACCACATGGAGATCGCTTGACGACTCCAAGCTTCTTGTGCCAGAACCGTTGATGTCCATCCCGGTATTTACTTTTGGTCAGTGAGTAAGAAGGAATTTTGTACAGAGGAAGTGGTTCTATGGTCAGGACGTGAAATATACCTCGATGTTGGTTGGGTGACCACATACGACGACTATTTTGAGCAGTGCTGGGATACGACACCATCCTGCAAGCAGTGCTCGAATTCGTTACAACTTGGGTTTCTGAGGGGGAGGGGGGTTCGCGCCACTCCACATCCCATTTCAGACTCATGAAAATTAGCGGCTAAATTCGGCAGAGTATACAGCAGCAACATGGTGTAGGCTGTTCTAGGCTTATTCGGTCTTCATGGTTGTTGGTCTCTCCACACTGTTCCTTCGTCGACCTACGTTTCTTCTGCAAATATGTATTAACTGCAGGCAACCCTAAGGAGCTGAACCATATTATAATATTACGGCACAAATATATCTTTACTCCATCCCACGTCTCTGCTATATAATATAAACTTGTTACACACTACAGGGGCGTTATTATATCTGAAAACTCGTCATACTCACTGGGACAATTTTCATGACGGCAGATGGCGCAGCGAACGCCCCTGTTTTAGTTGTGAGTCGGGTTTGACGTACGCCGTCTCTAACAAATGCATTGTTTTTTACACGTCGGAGATATCCTCGTGAAATTGAAAACATAACATTCTGAATTCGTATAATAAAACCATCTAGATGCACTAATTTCTCAAATTAGTGCATCTAGTTGGTTTATTGCAGTTCCGTCCTGATCCTGCTCGCAAGCTGTCAACAAACCTGTATGACATATACCACTGCTGTGTGTACGGTGAAAAACTCCTGATGATGGACGGGGGAACTGTCCGAAACATGTAGAGTTTTATACCAAAAGTAAATTTGAGAAATTAGTGCATCTAGTTGGTTTTATTATAATAGTTTATCACGATGCGCGGTCACCTGAACGTCAAATTACGTTCTGAATAATTTTTTTTTTTACTCTTCATTGCGATGAATATTACTTACGCTGTCCTGTAACATGCTGCACAATTTAGAAAAGTGCACGGTTTGAGATTTGGCGAACGAGGCCACCGTCCTATGTTTATTCCTTCACCAGTACCCCTAAAAAACGCATAGCCTATAATTTAAAATCATACAGTCACAGCATCAACAGTGCATGAATTTATGTAACGTTTGTTTGAATTTACGGTCTTCGGAAATAACAAGATAGGTAATGTACGTTTTAAGGAACATTGATACGCGTTCCTGTAACCATTTGTGCAGTAGGAGAGCAATGAGTATTAAATATTATGAGTGTGTGTGTGTGTTCTTGCCTTAGTTATCCAGCATTCAAAGCGCATCCGCCGTATTACATTGCCACCAGTGGCCTCTTTGAGGCACGATTTTCGGAAGAAAGTTACTATATATGAAATTTGTGCACTGATTTCCTGTAGAACTCTTGCCGGAAAAAATTTCTCATTCTAAGAGCTCAGCGGGATATTATCGTATTTATACATAGGTCTTCACACAAAGCCCCCGTTATTCGTGTCAGATTTTACGGAAGGGAATACTGCCAACGATAAAATCGTTTATGTAGGCTTTATGTGCAGTTTGTGGAAAAGCAGTGAGGAATGTATGTATTACGTAACTGGGAGAAAGTTGAAGGCGTGCGTGATTCAAAGGTATGTCTGGGTTTTTAGGCGCGGTCGCAAAATTACGAGAAGCGACTATTAGCTTCATGTCTGCCCGTCTGTCTGTCCTCAGGGAATAACTCGGCTCCCACTGGACGGATTTTCATGAAAGTATATATATATATATATATATATATATATATACAGGTGTCCCAGGAGGAATGTGCCAAACTTCGGGAGGGTGTTCCTTATGTTAAAGTATACTGATATAACCCAAAACACCTATGTCCAAAGTTGAACGGTTACGGAGATAATGGCCAGAGAAGTTTGAAACTTTGACAGCTGTTACACAC
>Ga0123354_10020154_pt1 | contig 10482 bp, 3 predicted proteins | sample TergutLab28metaG_2_FD_97872 | JGI IMG/M metagenome (GOLD analysis project Ga0123354, IMG submission 97872) | Labiotermes labralis P4 segment gut microbial communities from Petit-Saut dam, French Guiana - Lab288 P4 | ecosystem: Host-associated > Arthropoda: Insects > Digestive system > Gut ...
CTTACTTACTCCATGGTGCAGAGTCCTTCTTGAGAAGCTAACTGGTTTGCAGCTAGTCAACAAATTCCCCACATTTCACGGAACCCGAAGGTTCATTACCGCACTCACAAGCGTCCGCCACCTATCTCTATCCTGGGCCAACCCAAGCCAGTCCATATACCCACATCCCACCTCCTGGAGATCCATCCTAATATTATCCACCCATCTACGCCTAGGTATCCCCAGTGGTCTCTTTCCCTCCGGTTTCCCCACCAATACCCTATACACCCCCCTCTCCTCACCCATACGCGCTACATGCCTAGCCCATCTCATTCTTCTCGATTTTATCACCTGCACAGTATTGGGTGAGCAGTACAGATCATTTAGCTCCTCGTTATGCAATCTCCTCCATTCCCCCGTTACCTCGTTCCTCCTAGGTCCAAATATTCTCCTCAACACCATATTCTCAAACATCCTCAGCTTCCTTTCCTCCCGCAATGTCAGTGACCAAGTTTCACACCCATACAAAACAACAGGCAAAATTATAGTTCTATATATATATATATATATATATATATATATCTTGATCTTTAAATTTTGGGATAGCAACCTGGAAGACAAAAGGTTCTGCACCGAATGATAGCAAGCATTTCCTGACCTCAAACTGCTCTTAATTTCTTCCGCAATACAATTTTGATTTGTTAAAGTTGTTCCCAAATATTTAAACTCCTCCACCCTCTCGAAGGTACTATTATCAGTCCTCACACTGTGAATTCGTCTTGCATTCTGATCTCGAGACATGACCATGTACTTAGTTTTTTCAGCACTTACTTCCAGTCCAAATAATTATTACTGGAATTACAAAATCAATAAAAATATTTATTCTACATACTTCGACCAGAATAACATTAAATTACGTAATTTCCTCTGCCTCTTCTGATGCCTATCACTGTGAGCGATGTCTGAAAGTTTCGACTACAAACTAAAAAGTCTGGAGCTCAGTTTTGTTAAATATAATTCTATATTCATATTTCGGATTTTGAAATCTTATATATTTCGCCAATGTAAATTGGTAAATTTTATACCCTACCTAAATGTTCAAATTTTCGTTGACATAATCCTTCCGTCCGCACTATGGTCCTGGTGTCGAATCAGTCTCTAACAGAAAAGAATACGTGGAATATTTCCTGGGGGGTGAAGGCAGCCGGTTCGTCGGGCTGACAACCTTCACATGTTCATTTGCCGACTGTCTTCAAACCTGGAAGCCTCAGTCTCCTGGATCCATCAGGGCCTGTCCAGGTCTGTATAGGGATTGCTATACCTTTACATAAATATTTACACGAAATTTGCTTCCGAGTAATTCTTGGGTTCTTGTCCACAGAACCTGAAATGACTGAATTAAAACTAACACGATTAGGTCTATTTGAAGGTTACCCTCTCACTTGCTGTCATGTACCAGTCATACCCATCAGTCAAGTACATAGTATTCCCACACATAAAATGAAATATACCGCAGTACACAATAAACACACCATGAACATACTTGGTGGAATTTAGACGAAATTCTGTGTATTATCACCACTAATGCGAGCTGACGATGAGTGACCGGATATATTGTTTAACAGATTTGATTTCTGCCAGGTTGGTCCCAGTAATCACTTTGTGACCCCTAAACCGGTTTTGTCACAGTAAGGGCGACGAAAAAAAAATCCCTGTCCCTTTTGGGAAAAAAACCCCGCCCAAAAAAGTGCACTGACAGAATCTTCAGTGACTTAGTTTGTAATTAACATTGCTCCCTTTTAAGTACGAGGTTCTTAAAATGTATTTAGGCCCTAAAATACAGACGTTCGAAATAAAAATTTGGTTTACCTCAGCTTAGTTCATTATCATGACATTTACGTATATTTTATTTTAACGCGTCGTGTGAATAATAAAGTACGTATTACTTTAATGTTACTATTAACTCAATGGTGTCATTCTTTTCGTTTATCTAAGAAACGAAGTAGAGGAAATATGAAATAATATAGGAAGTCTCAGATATCCAGGATCTGCTTTACTTTCTATCAAAATATATAAAGCATCTGTTCACCAGGTTCTCTTGAGATTTCTGTAATTTGTTATCCTCTCCAAATATTGTAGCAATTTCTTCTTTCACACATTTACCCTCACATTTGCGATTTATGATGGTTTGTCCATAAGAGGCAATGAAGAAGAGAAACTGGTGGCGAAGAGCAGGTGAACAAGTTCAGTTCTTTCATAAAAAAACTGATAGCCGAACTGACCATTTACAGTGGCCAGTTACAAATCCACTCCAAGGTTATTTGGGTTTCAAGAACGTTGTACACATCGCTTCAGTCCTTTGAAATGAAGTCCATGTAACATCAAGAATTGTTAAAACAAGTGCCCTCATAAAAGAGGAGATCATTAGACGGTCCAATAAATTCGGACAATCTCCCAAGGAAAATCTCAGGTTATAAGACGCCCGTCGATTGTCAATTTGATTGGGAATGATCCACCTATAGAACGCAGATCTTTATTTTTATTTGACCGCAAACTGATCGTTAAAATAAAGCAAAGAACACAAATGAAAAAGGATATTATGAGTGTGGCCCTCCCAGAGGTAATATTGTCTTCAACGAAGCGTATACAAGAGTCATTAGTATTTTTCTCCAGTACAAGGTATAGCTATAATGATCGAGATTCGTGTGAGAAGTGATCTAAAACCATTACGTCACGGACGATTTTACACGATGTGGTTGGTGTGTTAATATCTGGCAGCATTAGGTTGTCAAGGACAGTGCTTCATGGAGTTAGCTGGCGACTTTCTTGTTCTGCATCTTGGAAGTGGAAGACCGAAAATTTTGTTTCTTTGGTACTTCATGAAAAACATAGCAAGACTGAAAGGAAGCCACATGTATAAGGACAACATTCACCCACAGTAACCTAAATAGGTAAGTAGTTAAAAGTGTTCGCAGCTGGCGTTTTGCATTTAATGTTTTGAAAGGATTAAGTCTCAGTATTGCTTGCACTACTAGCAGAAGGTAACAGGCTAAATATCTCCCTATACCTAATTAACCACCATGATATAGCTACGTATGGGGAATGGAGGTACACAGGCAGGCTTATTCCCACCTGTGGTATTAGAGGGAGATAAGAGGTCAGCTTGTCGCTCCATTTGCTTTACCTGCGATGATTCAACCGCCCCCCCCCCTCGCAAGCACTGGTTAACCATTCACTGGCAGAGCCCTTTGCGCTAAATTTACATAAAAAAGATACGCCCCGAGAAAATATTAATGAATTCGGCACAAATAAGGAAAGATTTTTATATATGGTTCGGGTATGTGTTGGCCATCATCAGCCATCTTCAGCTGTCAGCTGACGCTTGATATGTAATGCTAATGCCAACTACCCTCTATAAACTACGGCACCCCAAGTTCAAAAATTGGTCTGTAAAACTGTGAAACACAATGAAATTTTAATGCAAATATTGTCCTAAAATTTTATGGCTGTATCGCAGCAAATGCAATCATTAAAATGAAAGTGGGTTTATCTCAACAGCTATGATATAAGTAGTCAAAAACGCAAATGGTGTTCACAAAACAAGGTACTGAGAAAATCATAAATTTGGGATACCACAAAATGTGAGTAAGCGAGCAGTGCAGAAGAACAGAAAGAGAAATTACATACAACGCGTAAAAAAAACACATTAGAACAAATATTCGTATTAAAATTTTAAGACATCAAAATATTAGGGAAAAAACAGGAGCACAGAACATAGTAAAGGAAATAAAACAGTACCAGGAAAAGTGGCTACAACACGTACAGAGGTTGGACACAAACAGACTACCGAAACAGGCACTACAATATAAACCAAAAGGACGAAGGAACATAGGACGACCGAGGAAGAGATGGAGGGACCAACTTCATCTTGAGGATTAAGGAACAGGAAACACGCCTAACCCTTCATGAACATGATGTTGATGATGAAAATTTTAAGACACCATCCGTACACATGCGATCCCATACCTAACAAAGGATATTTGGCATCACATGACCAATATCGATTTACATTTGAATATGATTGCCTGATGATGACTTACGGCATAGCCCAAACACGTAACAAAAGCACTGACCATAAAATTATTAGAGATTTGCCGAAACTCATTAATATTTAATTGCGGCCTGTAGGTTTTATAGCCACTGGATCAAGGGCGACGTGTGCCCTACAGCGGAAACAGAGATAGACACTGCAATCTCCGAACTTTCAAGAGGAATACGTTTCAGCTCTTAAAGAGAACTAAATGATGCTGAGGAAGAACAGTCCCACAATATAAAATTTATACAGAGTCCTTAATAAACACATATAATTTAGGAAACACGTGTGTAAAACTGACTTATTGAAGATCCAAATTCACCTACATAATAGACAAAAATTCAGTCCCTACCTCGCAGAGAAGAAACATCAGATAGATTACGAAGACCGGTAAGTTAATTTTGTTCAGAGACGTACTCCTCATTTGCTCCGAGATTCGTATGAAACATATAATTATAATGTGGGACAAAATGCAACGTTATAATGTTACAGAAGGCGGTAAATATATTCACCACTGGGCTATAAAGGATTATTATCTTTAGCCGGGATAATGAATGGACGGATTCTCTGAGATAGTATCATCGTGTACTTTAAGAAGATAACTTTGCTTACGACATCATGATCTACTGAACTACCGAATGGATGTTTCAAAGATAGTCAATTTTAGAAAAATGACGATACGGAATTGATGGCGATCTTTTTTTCATTAATTCCTAATACAAAAAGTTGTTTTTAACAAAAAAACTAACGTTACAATTAATATTGCTGTATTCACCAGACGCCATGGGAAGTACATGAAATATGTTTGCTTCCTCTGGCCTCCGGTGGTGGCAGCGTGTGATCGTAAGAAGCACTGTTCGCACTCCCACAATCCTGCCACGTACCCAACTTGTATTCTGAGCGTGGCATACCCTGTAATCGATTATCCAAGTCCCTTAGCGAAAATAGTGGAGGATTCAGTGATATCGACTAATATCAGAACGCCTGTCCAACAACGTGTAACACTGACTTTATGTCCATTCTTCCCCTTCTTCAGAACTGCCCCTGTAACAAAGTGTGAGCAAAACGACTTGTTTATATATATATGCGACAACAACAAATAGTCTACACTTTCGAAAGTCGTTATATTCATAGTGCCAAAGTATAAAATGCAAACCAACTACGCCTGATACAACATCAGTCTGGTGGCAAAAATAACAGGTCCCATGTTGGGGTGTTGTGTAGTTGACACACATTAATTTTTTTTGTGGTTTTCTTTCTTTTCTCTCTAGCATTGTTGTATGTACTGTATGTACTGTATGTAAGTCATAAGCTTAATTTTATCATGCTTAGTTCTCGCCTTTCTGTAACTCATACCATTTGTTTACACTTCCATTTCTTAGTAAGCAGACCAGGCATGGGAGGAATATAATTTCCTTCTATTTCTTTTTGTTTATAAGTGGTCGCGCTAAGTGTTTATCGCGTGAGCAATATGTAGATTGACGCATGTAATAGTAGCTGCCTTGTTCTGCAATTGCAGTCTGCTGTGTATCTCGAACAGTGACTGAGCAACAGAGAATGAAGCTGGACGATCAGTGAGTGTTAACGGCAATGAAGAGCGCGCTGGCGAGATTTGTCACCAATACAGTTCAGTTGTAACTGCAATTATTCTCTAATTACGCACAATGAAACTCCAGTACACTCTACTTGGGGATTACTGAGAGTGTGTGCAGCCTGCCCGACTCCCCGTCTTAACCTGAGTTCCGAGTTCCGTCCCACCTGGAACAATATCCAAGATACGTTCCTCATCGGGTCCGCGACGGATACAACAGGGGTGCAGCAAACCGTAACTGCTGCGTCTCTTCAGGATATGATGGAAGTAATGGTAACATCTTCAAGTAAGTTGTAAAAAGACTCCTGACTTTGTTTCAGGACAAGGAAATTTAATGAGTATTTAATGGATAAAAGAAAATATCAAATTATATTACACAACAACCAAAATTATATAGTTCGCCGGTGTAGTTTTTATTTTAGCGTTGACAAAGCGTAACCACGTCGAGTTCTTACGTCAGTATGAAATAATTTCTAGCGCAACAGCATTTTACAAAGTACAGAAAATGACTGTTATTTCACATGCTTACCCCCAATCTTGCGAAAAGCAATAACTCAGACTATAAAATATTAAAGCATATATTTCCTTACGTACCGGATTTTAATTTCACTCATATTGTAACACGATTCTCAATCAATCAAACTTTACCGAAGGGTTGACAGGTTATTCACACAACAAAACAGCCGTGTAAATCAATTTGGGGGGGAGGGGGGAATGAAAGAAGAAACCTTAAAAAGTATTGTCTGCAGGAAATCTATTATTCATCGGGAGGTCACATCCGCAACTCAACAAATGCAAAATGATGAGGCGAAGTGTACCAGGGAACTTCCATGTCATAGTAAGGTAAGGTAAAGAGCACCCTTGTAGAGGCACTGAGGCTCTGTACAGGCCGTACGGCCCATAGAGGGAGTAGAGGTATAGCTATACTCTTTCTTGACCACGGCACTAGAGGGGGGTGAGGGATCAGCGTCACACCCCGGCCGCTCTTTACCCCCGGGAAAGACCCGGTATCCATTGTACAGGAGGATAGGTGGGCCCCAGGCGGAAAAACTCGCCCCACCAGGATTCGATCCCCGGACCGTCCAGCCCGTAGCCAGTCGCTAAACCGACTAGGCTACCCGGCCCACTACATATCATAGTACTTCAGCAACATTACAAGGGCAGTCCAGTATACAAAGTGGCGCTGGCACAGGTTTCTCTCCAAGTACGCTCACTTCGGCCTTCCCCTGTCAATAAATCATTTCACCAATGCCCCTTATTCATTCATCCATCATCCGGTGCTAGTACAATAGGCCCATTAGCGGCAGCAATATCGAGGAAGTCTCTTCCATCTCACACTAAGAATAAAGAAATATAACTCTATGATGCATTGTCTTTCCAAAGCTGATAGTTCTCCAGATGGTAAAAAATTCTTTGCTTTCTTTAAAACAACAAGATTCTTTGCCGCGTTCACAGCACCCAACCACTGGAGCCTGTCCTGAGCTGGATGATTATCTCCAATTTATACAACTTTAAGATTAATTGTAATCTTATATTTCCATCAAAAATTAAATAGCCGTCAGGCACCTCCATATTTGCGCGTCTGACCTGCAGTAAACGTACACATCATGAAATCGCTTATTGCGCGGTCTTCTCCATCCTTCTGTTCCTCTGCTATCCTCGATTTAGATGTTATTTTCGGCACTTTATTCTCACACATCCTTAATTCCTTAGCTTCAAAAGTTTGTCTCTCAGCGATCGAAACCCAGCGGCGCGATTAGGCTTAAGACTTATGTAATAGTACTTCAGTAGTCAATGTAAAAGTATACTTCAGTATCTTAAGTACAGGCTACAATTTGTACACTATTTCCCATACACTGAAACACAAGACGGTGTCATGCGTCGGTGTGCAGCCGCTCCATTGCTGGGATCGCGGGTTTGAATTCCGCCGAGGGCATGGATATTCATCTTTTTGTTTTTTGTGTGTTGTGTAAGTAGTGGTCCCTGTGACGAGCTGATCACTCGTGCAGAGGAGTTATTCCGTGTGTGTGGGTGTGTGACCTAGAAACCTCAACAAAGACGCCGCCCAAGTAGGGCTGTTGTGTCACAGAAAGACACAAGAGTATTCCTATATTAAAACCAACCAGATGAACCAATGTCTCAAATTTATTTTATTTTGGAATAATTCTACATGTCTCGGACGGTTTTTTCGTCCATCATCAGGAGTTCAAGACTGCACATACAGCAAGAGGCATATGTCAAACAGATACTGCTAATGTTTGCAAGCAAGCAGTAGCAGTATCTCTTTGTCATATGTATTTAGAGTCGTGATCTCCTGATGATGGACGAAAAGACTGTCCGAAACATGTATAATTATTCCAAAATAAAATAAATTTGAGACACTGGTTCATCTGGTTGGTTTTACTATAAAAATATATAATGATGCATGGCCCTATGAACGTCAAACAAGAGTACTCAGTAGACATTATTACTAATATCTTAAAAATAATTATCCAGTTAATAAAAACTCGATCGTTACCATCATTGACAGCATTTTATTTAAGTTCTATTATTATGTACTTACATTAGGATTTTTTTCTAACTACAAGGAATTCTATTCGTCTAATTGTCAGGCGAAATACATCGTACACGGGTCAACGGCTGCTGTACGTAACCCTGACTTAACTTTAACAGGATCTAAATTTTTACCCGCAGACTGCACTTATGTGTTTTAAAAATACTCGTAAAGAACGACATTTTATTCGTCTAAACAGAAATAACGCATTGAAATTTGCACCGAATACGCAGTATGAGTTAGGAACTGAATCTTCAGGCTTTATGCACACGACTGTCAGCCTTCGAATCATTAAAAACAAATTGTTTGGATCGAAATAAAGAAAGGAGATAGATGGAAGAGGTCGGTCTGATCACCTCCTTACGTGACAAGAGCCAATAATCAGAAAGAAACTTCAAAATCGTTATTAGGTTACGAAGCACGTTTAATACATCCGTGCTTAATGCATCCCTTTGCGGCAGATAACAAAGGGGGAATAGGGCAGGTGCTGATTTTCCCTAAGGCTTAATTCTCTCAGATTCAAAAAGTAACAATCAGTAATCGATTAGAAGCAAAACTTGGTATCGTGCTGTCCAGGAAATCCTCAGGTTGCAGGCCTAGATATGATATAATGACTGACATGGTCCAATGCAGTGCAATCACATTGAAAGTGAAAGTGATTACGAAGTTTTACAAAAAGGATAGCAGAGAGATCAAGTGACTGGACGTGCAACTGAACCGTGAGATGTGCATGTGATTCGTAATGAAAGAAATCGGTTGAACTCTAAATACTTTGCAAACCTTCGTTACTATCACACGACTAAACAAAAAAAACTGTATATTTCTGCCACGTGTGGTTCGAAAAATACGCCTTGCATTGCGACCAATTTTATTTATTCAGAACTTACTCCTTTCCGACATGCTTCAATAGAAGTGGAACCGAAATGTTTAGTTAGGAATATCCAGTCGGCTTATTAACGACCACGTTTAAAACGACACTTTCCTGATATTTTACGGCTTACACTTACAGGGACAGAATATTTAACCAACTCACACAGAACGTACATCGTCGATACTCTCAGTAAGACAGAAGATGTTTCCTATCAGACGCCTTCGATATGTACAAACTTTCATTTTATTTTTTTTTATGTTTTTCTGACCGTGCATCCTGGTATGACCCTGAATAAATGACCAACCTGATGCACAATTATGTTATATAATACGTTTATTATTATAATCTTCTACATGTTTCGAGCAACTCCGTGCTCGTCATCAGGAGGTCAAATTGTATTAATGCAGCATCTGGTATAGTATTCTCTGTAAGTGACCGTCCGGTGTGCAGGTTGAGAAGGAATTTCTCAACCTGCACACCGGACGGCCACTTACAGAGAGTACTATAACAAATGCTGTATTAATACAATTTGACCTCCTGATGATGGGAATAGAGTTGCTCGAAACATGTAGAGGATTACAATAATAAAAGACTTATTATGTAACGTATTTGTGCATCAAGTTGGTCCTTTACCCAGTTTCATTCTAATTTCGCACGAAAGGCTTTATTGGTGACACGACCTGAATAAGCACTTACTTTCATCTGTAAGATCATTTATATTGAGTTTTCAAAGTGCATTTACACTACTTTGATTATCACGTTGTTAATGGTCTAACTATTTCTGCAACCTAAATTTTTTTTCTATCCCCATAGTCAGAAAGGTCACAATGGGATATCTCATTATATATATATATTATCAATTAAATTAAGGTCTAAATGTTACGCATTGCAAAACTGCAATCGACCTTCGGCAGATAAGAGAGATCATCCGAGCTAGACCTATATATAGCAACAAAATAAAAGTAAACAAAACAAGAATCCTGCGTATTATGACGTCACCTTGGCATCCCATCTCGCCCGAAGTCTCTCCAGCAGGTGTTAAACTCTTTCTGGAATAAATGCAAAAACGGCTCATGTTAGCACAGTTGGAAAGATGTCGCCAGTCATCGATATGTGTGGCTCAGAATTAACAACAACAACAACAACAACAACAAAACAGTGGGCTACTGAATTTTCTCGTGTAACAGGTGGCAAGAGTTCGTTAGTACTGTAAAGCGGGGGGAGGCAGTTATCAAGCATTATTTGATACAGCTGATAATACTGTAGTAGCCTATAACTCCGTGGCCTTAGTCCGCAAGCGAACTATACCGACAGAGCGGCCGCCGCCGGTCGGCGAAGTTAGTGCCAACTTTTGCGGATAGAGGGGTGTCACGTGGTCAGCGCAACGGGTCCCC
>Ga0123354_10020155_pt1 | contig 10482 bp, 9 predicted proteins | sample TergutLab28metaG_2_FD_97872 | JGI IMG/M metagenome (GOLD analysis project Ga0123354, IMG submission 97872) | Labiotermes labralis P4 segment gut microbial communities from Petit-Saut dam, French Guiana - Lab288 P4 | ecosystem: Host-associated > Arthropoda: Insects > Digestive system > Gut ...
GATGTTAGTTGATACAGGAACGCATTCAGATTTATTTGGAATATAAAAAAACACTACTATTCTCAAAGCCGAACTGATTAAATGGATGTCTATTTTCTGGGTGGGACAGTTAGCCGCCATGTTCGGATTGCTTTACTTTTTCTTGAAAAAATAAGCTTTATAAAAAGGGATCATAAAAGGATATGAGTGAACTTTAAAACGAAAAGTAGGAAGACAACTTTTTGTTCCCTTCCTACTCAAATAAAAAATTATTTTACAATCTTTTTTACCCAACCGGAACTACCTTTGACGAGTAAAACTTTGTCCTGTATTTTGTTAAGTGAAACTTGCAAAGAGCTAGTAGCTTTTGAGAAATTCATTAATAAATCTCCATCCAAAGAATAGATGCTAATTGATTCTTTTACAGGTGAATTTACATACAAAACATTGCTTGAGACAAAAACTTTTGATTCCGATGAGATGTCGGAAATGTTTGAATAAGAATGGTCTACTGTAATATTGACTATGTGTGTTTGTTCTCCTATAATTGATTCATCAGAAAATTTAATAGATAAATTGTTGATTTTTGCCTGATAATTACCATTTCCGATTGATTCTTGTGTTGAATAAAAAATATGAAATGATTTTTCTGATGTTAAGGCAGTGATACTGCGTAAGTTTTCAGGGATAATGTTAAATTGCCAAATATTATCGTCTCCTGATTTCCATACATTCAGCGCATAGCCATTTTCCGAACTCGTTTTCGCTTCATCTACACTTATACCTTCAGGCAGTTGTAAATAGAATTGACCATTGCTAACTTTTGCATCTGTTGGAACAGGAAAAGATAGTTCAATTTTACCCAAGTTATTTTCATTTCCTGGCTCAGGGTTGTTTATCTGAATGAAAGAATTAGAACTTCCCATACTTGGTTTAACTCGGTCTGCATTTACTATTTCCTCACCTCCAACAATGTAATTAGTTAATGATAATAATGCCGTTACTTCTATATTATCTGTATTTTGTATATTTGAAGGCAATTCCAGTATAAATGAAAAATCATAAATATTACCTGTTGATATGGTTGAAAATAATCCATATTTAGCTAAATCATATCCGTGAATAGCAATTCGTTCAACATCTTGATATTTCATTTGAGATGCAGGAACAGGATTTGGCAAATTTTCATATCCTCCCATTGGACCAAATGCACCGCCACTATAAGCGTTTGCTTGATTATATCCTTGATCTGTTCCGGTAACATTATTTTCTGTAATGATAAAATCCACGTTATAAAAATTGATAGTAAATAAGGCAGACAAAGTATTAATTGCAAACACTGTCTGTGTATTTACCTTGATTCGCATTTTCGAGTTATCCGTAAACTCTGCAGAAAGCGATATTTTAGCAGGCGTATATTTGTTTATTTCTTTTTTATATTCGGATTCAAAATTCTCCGGATCGATTTGAGTGCCACTACGCTGATTAAAATAGGCAGAAGGATAAGTACCGCCATACGAAAAATAATCAAATAGTTGCATAGGGTCTCCGTCATGAGCAGAAAAAGCAATAAATGAATCCGGATAATTTTCTTTCAAATAATTTATATAAACGACGCCGGCAGGAGACCAAGGACACCAAGTACCGGTATTCAAGATAGCGACTACTTTACGGGGGAAAATGGACGCTAATCTGGCTGTTGTCCCCTCTTGTTTAGGCGTTTCGTAAGCATCTGTTGTAATCCATACTGCATAATTTGCTTGATGACCAGGATTTAACTGAATTGTATTTCCTATTTCAAAATTGTAATCTGAATCTTTTTCTATATTTAGATTATTAAAATTTTGTGAATAAGTCTGATTATCAATCATATAATTTGCAGTAAACGATGTTATTGGATTTGAATAATTATGTAATTGAATTTTTACTTGAGGATTATCTTCGGTAGATAAATATTGAGGCGCTTCCATAGTAAAAGTAAAATAGGTATTACTACATACAACAATATCATCTACAGTTAAGTCCCATCCTTTATCGAAAGAATCATTTACCCAAGCAATATAAATCGTTTTACCTGCATATTGGCTTAACGCAACGGATCGCCTTGTTAACGTTTGATTTTCGGTATCAATGGAAAAAACAGGTTTTTCGGTAAAATCAGCAGGCGTATTTCCAGTAGTGGATATATATATTTTATAACCGTTATAACTATTTGGATAAAGCGCACCTGCCGACCATATAAGAACTGCGTCTGTCCTTTCCGGAATATGAATAGCGGGACTAATCAGCCAGTCATTTGATTTTCCCGCAGGATCATACCAAGAGGTACTTGCTGCTGTTCCACCTACCCAGCCCCATGCTTTGTATGGAGGTGCAGAACCAAACCAATCCGAGATTACCGGTTTGTTGCCATCCAAATCATACGTTGTAAATTGATTGAATTGTTCTTCCGTTTCAAAATCACATTGAAACAAAATTTGCGCTTTTGTAGTCATTGACCACATACACATCACGCACAAAATTGATAAAAAATTAATTGTTTTCATATTATAAATTATTGCTATTAAAAAAGTTAATTCAAAATTCATTCTTTCAAGCAACACACAGAAAAAGCGTAAACTGTTCGTTGATTGCTTATTCCTAATTCTTGGCTCTGGTAAACCTTTCTACCAAATAAGCGACGAACAATTCACGCTTGATCAGCGTGAACTTTCACAACTTATTCTCGGTAGAAATTTACCAGATTTTTTTCGTGCATTATAAATCAACAAGATACATAAAGATAACGCAAATATCTTGCAATTATAAAGTAAGGACTTTAGAAAGGTGGGAAACAAATTAAAGCGTAAAAATACAAAAAATAAACGAGTGGTAAATATTTTTTACTGCTCGTTTTACTTTTTTTCATAACAAACACTTCCAAAATCCGAAAAAAATGATTATATTTGTAATTCCTAAAACAATAACATCGCAAATGAAATTAAATTTGCCCTGCGATGGTGCGGTATGGCGAAAGCCCCCGGATGCTGTTATTGGCATTAGGACACCTTAGGCGGGGTTTTTTTATCCTAATACAATAACATTATGGAAACAAAAATCAATCTTGTTCCGTTGGCCGAGCTCCTACAAGTTGAAGGCTTGTCACCGAGTGAAGTGTCAGTCCTTTTTGACGAGTTGGCTTATGATTACGCCAAAACAGTAATCGAGTTGCAAATGGCGGATTTGTCGCCTCGTACCATTCTACACGAGAAAACAGACCAATTTCTGCACTTTTTGCGGGAATTGCGAGATGTTTTTCAAAAGTGTAGTTTCTAATACAAATACACAGAAAAAGCCGCTGCAAGCGGCTTTTTCTGTGTTAGAATTATTTCCGTTTTCGTACAAAGTATATGAGTAACAACAGAACGCTAACAAGAGCTATGCGCCCACACCATACTTGAAAATTCTGCCAACCCGACAATGGGGCTTTTACTTCTTTGACCACTTCTACCGGATACGGTACGCGGATTGTATCGTTTTTGAAAATGCTATCCCTGACGATTTTATCTTTATACAAATACCGGTAACGTTCTATGATGAGCGTATCACCTTTTTCTTTGACGAAGATTGAATCGTACCGAACAATCGAGTCACGAACAAAATTATCTCGGTACTCTGTTCTTATGGTTTCGATTGGCACATATTTGGTTGTGCGGCAAGCGCAACACAACAAGACAAGGGCAAAGGTAAATATGAGTTTTTTCTTTTTCATTGAATTGTTATTTTAGACTGTAAATTAAAACTGGTTGTAACTTTTGAAATATCGGCATTTCTACCATTTTCTACAAAACTCATTGCCGCGACAATCAGGATGTAGTCCGCACCATCGGCGACGGTCAGTTCTTTGTTGCGTGGAACACCTGACCACTTTTCTACATTGACGATATATTTTTCTGTATTGTTTTCGCTTGGCGGCGCCCAATGTGTTATTATTTTTTCGATTGTGTTCCAACCTCTTGAGAGGTAGGTTGCAAGCGTTACAAATGCAGCTCGATAGCCGTAAGACATCGAAGAAAAGCTTTTGAATGTTTTATCATTCCCTTTGATTTCTCCTTGAAAAACATCGGCATTGTGCCGAATGTTTAAGGGATTGTTGTTGCGTAATCCTCTTGGTTTCATACTTTCTTTTCTTGTTTGTTTGAGTTTAGAAATGTAATGAGGGCTTTTATTTCCTCTTTGTTTTCAAAGAGTTTTTGCAAAAGTATCTGTAACTCTTCAATTCCTTTTTCTTGCTCTTTGATGTTTTCATATACTGATTTTGCTTCGATTATCACAATACCAATCGCACCAATTACGGTAAAATACGGCATTTTGAAAATAATGCTCGCCGCAATATCGGCAATGGATAACATCATCATCAGCCCGAAATAACTTGTCAGTTTGGTAATGGTTCGGCGATAACCGAAACTTGTACGGATTATTTTCAACCTTTTAGCTCGTTTTACTCCGAAAAACAAATCTATCAACACGGATAAGAAAACACAAGTATATAGGACTGCTAAAACGGTTATATGTGCGTTTAATTGACTCCAATCTTTGTTCATTATTGACGGTATAAAAAGTAACATAATATATTTATTTTTAAATGATTATAATTTTTTTGTTCCAAAAAAAGCCGCTCACTCGAGCGGCTTTTTTACACCATTTGAATTGCCGGTATTAAGCAACAGTGAATGAACCTAAGTAAACGCTGTTCGCAACTTCTCTGCCATCTTCGGAAACGAATCCCATATATACTTCTACGGAATCGTCTGTCCAATTGGCCGGCATACTCAGGCTCTGAGCAGTCTCGGAGCGTTGAGCGCCTGCAGCATTGAAAACGGCTTCGGATTTGTTAGTATTGACTACTGCAAGCAAAGCCTTGTCTGTTGGTTTGGCGGAGCTTAATCCTGAATTGTCGTCCCATTCAAAATTTATTGCTCCGCTTACAGGGATTGCCATTGCGTTTACTGCGGGCGTTAAAGCGCCGCGAGAAATAAGCACCTTTGTCGGGTCGATGGAGTAATTTGGATAGTTTCCCTTGATTGCGTTGGCAATCATGTAGGATGTTGCCGCGTTGAAGGCCGATTGCTTGTAAGCGTACAGTTTCCAACCCACCCGAAGTAGTTCTGTCATCGGTTTGAGGTAGCTGAGAGATAGCGCAAATTTGCTGCGCTGATTCATTTGTGGCTCGGTACGAGGATTCTTTACTTTCAGCGGAAGGGAGCGCATATATGCAATTCCTTTCCAACTTGAGCCTACGACTGTTCCGACTTTGCCGGAGAAGCCGCCTAAAATTCCTTTTTTAATGGTTCCCATTTTCTAAAAAATTAAAGGGTTAATAATTCAATTTATTTGGACTTGGTATTGGCTTGATATAGCTTTGACCTTATCCGAATGCAAATATATAGCATGTTTTTGGGATGTTTTGTGTTTCGGCGTCTTATGCTTTATCTTGCTCTCTTTTGCTTTGAGCAAAACAAAACACAATTATTTTTTTCCCGAAACCGGAAAAAGAAGAAAAAAAGGATATGCTTTTTAAACAGCAATTGCGATTAGCGGATGTCAAGGTTTTTTGGAAAAAAATACTACCCGGAGCGAAGCGGAGGTGTGGAGATTTTTTTTCAAAAACCCGAAGGGCCTGACCTTGACATCCGCTAATCGTAATTGCTACCTTTGCATAGTCCTTTTTTTCGGGTAATAAGAGCTGAAATTAATGAATATTAATTCGACAATATTCGATACTATTTGATAAAATTCAATTATATTTTTAGGATTTATGGGAAAACCGCTACTTTCTTTTGAGGACTTACTAATTCATAGAGTCTATGTATATTATTTTATTAAAAAAATTAAAATTACTTATATTTCCTTTTCTTTTTTTATTATTTTTGCGAAAGAAAATTATCCTTAAAATATAAGGAATAAAATGGTTAGAAAACATACACCAATTTAAGTTGTTAATTGCCAAATAAGTATGCAATGCAAAAATAAACATAAATAAAAGTGAATATTAAAAATTTTGAAAGAATGAAAAACATAGAAAACAAAAAATTTCGTAAAAACAATAAACTATCCATTGGTCAAAGAATATTACAATGGCTAAAAAGAAATTTTACAGCAACAGTAATAGGTATTATGTTGTCTATTATTGGTATTATCCTTACGCTTATTTTTGACTTAAAAGGCTGTGGGGAAGACAATGAGCCTTTTACCGCAACAATTGAAGTTTACGGTTGGGAGGGTGAACAACATAATCCGCTTGAAGGTAAAGGTTCTATCGTTTTAATCTTAGGCGATAAAACAGAAAAAGCAGAAATCAACCGACAGGGCGAAGCTCTTTTTAATGGTATCCCGCCTGAATATAATGGGAAATTTGTATCAGCATATATAACTGATACGGAAAGTGAACCTTACTATTTGTCGGACAGTATTATCAAAATTCAGAAAAACAGGCTGACAAAAGTACAGGTGTTATTGGAGGGTTTGGAAAAATTGCAGGGAGAAATTTTTGACGAAACGGGAATAAATGGTTTGTCGGGAGTTAAAATACTTGTTGCAGGGCAAGAGACTACAACTGACGAATGGGGACATTTTTCGATTGATATACCTCGAGATAGACTAAAAAGAATACAATTAGTTGAAGCTAAGAAACAAGGGTATGTGTCTAATAGTTGGAATTTTGACATGACAGGAAAATTAGAGAAAAAATTAGAGAAACAAAAATAAGCTCAACGATATGAAAACGTATTTTATATTTATTTTTAGCATTTTGCCATTAATTGTTATTGCACAAGTTTCGCAGGATGGAGTTGTGATGGTACATGGTATCGGGAAAAAGGATACAAATATTAAATATGTGAATGGTGTAGAAATAACTCATTTAGCGTCAAACAGTTCTGCTATTAGTCGAGGTGAAGGCGAATTTACTTTAGAATTGCCAAAATGCAACTTCGGCGACCAAGTTTCATTGTCGATAGATATGCCAAAAAATGGCGAATATGCCGGATATATTGTAGTAAAAGAAGACCAATTTAAACGTTATGTTATTGAAAAAAACAATCGTATGATTATTTCGGTTTGCAAAAAAAACGATTTAAACCTTGCCATTAAAGAAACAGCCGATTTATGTACAAAAAATTACATAAACGAATTAGAAAAATCGCGTGATGCTGCGATAAAATCAAATCGGGGCAATGAAGTCGACAGTCTGCAAAATATTTTGAATAATCCTGAAAAAATAACTGAACAATTTGTTCAAATGGCAGAAAAAATGGTGGCAATAAATATGAATGCCGAAACTGATGAGAACTATATAAAAGCTGTTGAGTGTTTTTTTAAGGGAGAATTTGCTCTCTCGCAATCTTACCTGATGACAAATGAAGAAGTAAATACAAATCTTCAAGACATGAAGAATTTGAAGAAAATCATGGAATTAGGAGAAAAGGCACAAGAAAAATATAAAATATTAGAAGAAAAAACCGTTAAAGAGTGTTTACAAAAAGCAAGGAATTATGTAGCAATGAACAAAGTAGATTCTGCTAATATCAATTATGAGATAGTAATAAATACTGATTCGTTGAATGCGGATAATTTGTTTGAATTTGCTAATTATCTGTATAGTATTCGGGAATATTCTAAAGCTGAAATATATTTTCAAAAATGTTTGGAAATTTACAGAGAAAATAATCCGCAATCATACTTACCCGGTGTGGCGGGAACTTTGAATAATTTGGGACTAATACATTCGAAAATCAACGAATATTCCAAAGCATTGGAAGAATACGAAGAAGCATTGGAAATTTATAGAAAACTTGCCGAAGAAAATACGCTTGAGTATTTATCCGGTATGGCGACGACTTTGCATAATTTGGGACTAATACATTCGGATATCAACGAATATTCCAAGGCACTCGAAGAATACGAAGAAGCATTGGAAATACGCAGACAACTTGCATCTGTTAATCCACAAGACTATTTACCTGATGTTGCAGCAACTTTGAACAATTTAGGACTATTATATTGGAAAACTAACGAATATTCCAAGGCATTGGATGAATACGAAGAGGCGTTAAAAATAAGCAAACAACTTGTAGCCGATAATTCTCAATCTTATTTACCTGATGTTGCAATGACTTTAAACAATTTGGCGAACTTACATTCGAAAATCAACGAATATACCCCGGCAGTGGAAGAATGCGAAGAAGCATTGAAAATACGCAGACAACTTGCAGTCGTCAATCCCCAAGCCTATTTGCCTGATGTTGCAGCAACCTTGAACAATTTGGCAAATTTGCATAGGGACATCAATGGACATTCCCGGGCATTGGAAGAATACGAAGAAGCATTAGAAATTAATAGAAAACTTGCCGAAGATAATCCGCATGCGTATTTACCCGGTGTGGCGACGACTTTGAGCAATTTAGCGAACTTACATTCGGATATCAACGATTATACCCGGGCATTGGAAGAATACGAAGAAGCGTTGAAAATACACAGACAACTCGCAGCCGATAATCCCCAAGTCTATTTACCTGATGTTGCAACAACCTTGAATGGTTTAGGACTTTTACATTGGAAAACTAACGAATATTCCAAGGCATTGGAAGAATACCAAGAAGCGTTGAAAATACACAAACAACTCACGGCCGATAATCCCCAAGTTTATTTACCTGATGTTGCAATGACCTTGAACTATTTAGCAATTTTGCATAGGGCAATCAATGAATATCCTCAGGCAGTGAAAGAATACGAAGAAGCATTGAAAATACGCAGACAACTTGCAGTCGTCAATCCCCAAGTATATTTACCTGATGTTGCAGAAACCTTGAACAATTTGGCGAATTTGTATAGGGATATTAATGAACAATCCAAGGCATTGGAAGAATACGAAGAAGCATTAGAAATTTTTAAATCACTTGCTGAAGAAAATCCGCATGTGCATTTACCTATTGTGACGATGATTTTGAACAATTTGGCGAACTTACATTTGGATAACAACCAATATCCAAAGGCGATGGAAGAATACGAAGAAGCATTGGAAAATTATCGAACACTCGCCGAAGAAAATCCGAAAGAGTATTTACCAAATGTGGCGGAGACTTTGAAAAATTTTGCGGACTTACATTCGGATATCAACGAATATCCAAAGGCGTTGGAGGAATACGAAGAAGCATTGAAAATTTATAGAAAACTTGCCGAAGATAATCCGAAAAGGTATTTATCAAATGTGGCGGAAACTTTGAACAATTTGGCGGACTTACATTTGGATACCAACGAATATCCGAAGGCGTTGGAAGAATATGAAGAAGCATTGAAAATATGTAGAAAACTTGCCGAAGAAAATCCGGGAACGTATTTACCATACGTTGCAACAACTTTGAACAATTTGGCAAATTTACATTCAGATATTAAAGAATATCCGAAGGCATTGGAAGAATACGGAGAAGCATTGGAAATACGGAGAAGATTTGCCAAAGATAATTCGAAAGATTTTTTACCACATGTTGCGGAAACTTTAAACAATTTGGCGGTCTTATATAAAGAATACAACCCCAATAAAGAGTTATCTTTAAAATATGCGAGAGAGGCAGTAGAGGTTCTTGGTATGTGCAATGATTCTCCTTTTGTCCAAAATATACTTGAGAGTGCTAAATATGTTATTGAAAGTTGGAATAATGAATAACTTTTATAATTTATGCGAAAGAAATAATTTTTTGTGAGCAAAAACACAGTGTTTGTTTACCGTAGTCGGTAGGGCTGGCGCGATTTTTGCTGTGGAGTGTAGTTTTTTTCGGAGAAAGCAATTGCCTTGTTCTCGACCGGAATGGAGCAAAGTGTAATGAAGTGGAGAGAGCGAAGCGAACGACCGGAATGTAACGAAGCGGAATGTAGCGGAGAGGACAGGGCTATTGCTTGAACAAAATATGCGTGGTGGTGTGCATGGAGCGAAGCGGAATGCACTCTACCACTCCGCTGAAAAAGAACGAAAAAAACTGCACGGAACTTGCAAAAATCGTGACAGCCCGGTATAGTCTGTGCGAAGTCATCGGTTCGGTAGCCGCAGAGGGCTGCACAATTTTGCTGCGCCCCTGCCGGGCAAAGAGCTGCGCCCCTTTTGCAGAAAGCCTGGCCGATTGGGGGCGGCTATTTAACATAATGTGATTATATGACGAGGGAGCGAAGCGACCGAAGGCATATAATACCACATTATGTGTAAATAGCTTCCCGAAGGGCGCCCCCAATCGGGCAGGCTTTCTGCTAAAGGGAGGATAATCTGTAGATGGTAGCGAGACTACGGAGTTTGTAATATTGTTTTAAGTTGTTATCAAAACCAATAATAGACGGTTACTATTTCAAGAGTAATTAGGGTCTGCTGTTAAATTCAATCACATCAGCAGGCTACCCGGCAAACATTCTGGTAACAGATTGGAGTCAAAAATTCTTTTTCAACTTTCAATATAACCGGTTGACAGGTCGCTGTTA
>Ga0123354_10020156_pt1 | contig 10482 bp, 3 predicted proteins | sample TergutLab28metaG_2_FD_97872 | JGI IMG/M metagenome (GOLD analysis project Ga0123354, IMG submission 97872) | Labiotermes labralis P4 segment gut microbial communities from Petit-Saut dam, French Guiana - Lab288 P4 | ecosystem: Host-associated > Arthropoda: Insects > Digestive system > Gut ...
GATGGACGTATTAACGTCTGAAACATGTTGAGCAATATATAATAAAGCAAGTGTCATCTAGTTGGTCAACCATTATTCAAATATCAAGATGATGCACGGTCCAATACGCATAAGATGTTTTAATTTAGTTCAGTAGTTGAGCAAAAAAACTATTTAAAAATTTTTTTTATTTTACCAAGAACTCAGTCTTCCTCGCTTGAAATGAGTCAGTGTGCGGTGCACAGACTGTACGATACTGAGGTCTTCACATTCCGAGCGATCTAAGAATCCGCGGTTTTAAGTAAATAAAATGCAAGTCCCTAATCTTCACTTAAGCCTCCACCAATATCGCAGTTTATGACATTCCTTTCAACAATTTTCCCTAATTACGGACGGATGGACAAAGCGTACGTAGTGATAGCTCCGCACCGATGTGAACGCTACAAAAAGTGAGATGAAAAGCTGATTAATATTCATTAGAGAATTGTTGCGAAGGCACGTCTGAATGCCACAGTTCCGCTGTAAATAGAGATATTAAATTGAGTGAAAAATGTGAGATCACGGCGAGTAATCTACAAGCTATCAATTATAAAAAACAGTATTGTGTGTTTAATTTTCCTTCTTACTTAAAGTGGATGTTCTTCCGGGAAACATGATATATTCCGAGGCTCTAAAAAATGAAATTGAATACTTAATTCGTATTTCCTATTGATTACTATTTCATAAATATTTTTTAATCAATTCAAACAAATTTGAGTACTATAATTCTGCAGTATAATTCTGTCTGTTGAAAGTAATATATACAGGATGTGTTTCGGGAAGGCCTTCGCTTGGAGTACTAGATATGTGCCGGAAAACATATGAATAATTTATGAAGCTTGCTTTTCTCGAATAGTTTGTAAGACCTATTTCATAAATAGCCGTCTTACTGAATTCTGAAGACGCATTATTCTTTTCATATGATGCACCCACTAGATACTCTTGCGAGACAGAAGAATCCAGGTCACATCCTCATAATGCATGTCCTTATGATCTTTTCCTACATCTCCAAAACATCAGTTTACTTCAGTAATTACGTCCCTCGCGCTTCCTATTCGCGCCCTCCATAGTACGGCCATATCACAAACCTTGTCTAACACCCACGATTACTATTCAGTGAAATCCCCAAATCTACATTTTTCTATACTTTCCTTTTATGACGTCCTTAAGTGGAACTATTGTTCTTATCAATCTGCTTTCTGACAACTTGAAATTAAATTTTTCCTTTGGGTTGAAAGTCAAGTTTTACTCATTTACGGAATAATAGTTGATAGAATAAATTCACACACACACACACACACACACACACATATATATATATATATAGGAAAAGAAGAAAGGGAAAATCTTAAACTGTGTGGTACCAAGCACACTTAGTAATTTAAAATTGCCTTATGATTTTATTAAATGAAAGTTCTAGTTATTACCTTTTTTAATATGTATTTTAATTTGGAAGAATGTCAAAAGATTTAACAAACTTTTTGTTGCGATTTTATGCAGCGTTAAGGTGAGAGTAAGTAGCGTGTTTTAATGTGTTTTGTCTGCTTTCACTACCCAGTCGTCTAGTGAGTGTTTCTCCTTCTGTTACAGTTGCGTGTTTTCACGTTGTAATTTAATGAACTTGCCTTAGAATAGGATCTAACTGTGGTCTTAATTTCTAGCGACACTACATCTTTTATTTTAATATCACAACTTGACTTACAGTGAAAATATATCAGTTCTATTAGTTCCTCTTAAAAATAGTTTATTATTATTATTATTATATCTCTCTCTGTATTAATATATCACCTTATTCTTTAATATTAGATGCACACTATGAATAAAATTCTCTCTAACCTTTTCTGTTCTCACTAACTGCACAAGCAGAAGTTTGAAACTGAACGCAGCCAGAAATCTGCGTCACGTGGAAGCAGATTTTTGTATAAGAGAAACTCATTTCAAAGAAATAGTGAATGGTATCACTGTTGACACTAGATTATATGAAGTCGCATTACACATCTCCCCACCCAAGACTGAGTAAGGGGTTGTCCAAACACGAAAACTTACTAGTCAGATCTGGAACAGTAAACTCCGAAAAATTATCAAGAGAGTCTGTACCTTCGTGTTCACTATAGTTTGTTTCATTGAACTAATATCTGTCCTGCCAAGTTGTGTCCGGTAAATGGTACGTCAAAATGTCCAAACGTTTTTATATATAAAGTGTTTGTGTACGGCGTGACAGCCCCCAGTGGGCCAGACCCTCCTCATTCGAGGTTTCTAGATCACACACAACGATGCACCACAGTAGGTAGGACTCCTACGGACCAGTGATCGGCCAGACGCAGAGACCTCTACCTCTCAACAGACAGAGGTCCATGCTCCTAGTGGGATTCAAGCCCACAGTCTAAGCAGCCGAGCGACCGCAGTCCCACGCCTTAGACCGATAGTCCACTGATACCGGCTGTTTAAAGTGTACGGAGTCTTAAACTGTTTTTTCTGAGTTTATTAACTTAAAAGTCACCTACACTTAGAAGCTAACACGTACTGTAGACCAGTTGTACTTACCAGTAATTTCCAACAAGTAAACGATAAACACTAAAGTTACCCAGTGCCGCATTCTGCACGAGTTTAGCACAAGTGAAAGATGCGATCTCATATCGACGGTCATCAAGCAACTGTGCATAGGTAGAGATAAGGTCACGTTCCTCTTGTGTTGCAATAAGCATGGCGACCGAACTGGTATCTAATCTACGCATTAGAAAGGAAGTAACCAAACTAATGCCGGGGTGTTAAAATATTTGGAGATGTGTCTGCTGCCTCATATTATGCTTAGTATTTCCAGATTATAGTGATATTACTAAGTTCTTTTAGTTGAACGCCACCCTATTCACCTCTTCGCTTATTGTCTGTAGATGGTAACGTGGAATTCGATCCTGGTACCTCCGGCAATTTTTACTGTGGTGTAAGAAAAGGGAGAGACTATCTTTTATTTCGAATCTTTTTTAAGATTCGAAATTCTGGGGTGTAGCTTCGTGTAACTATGTGAATATGTAGCAACATGTCGAAGCAGTGGCGTACACCGGAATTTTGTTTTGGGGGGGGGGGTGTTCAACAAATTCAGTTGAGGACAGAGGACAGAGAGAACGGGGATCTGGGGACGGTAGCCCCATAGTCAGGGGTTTTGGAGGCAGCTGTAATTTGGTACAAGAAATTTCATTTCGTATAGTAAAACTTTCTTAAGTTTTGGTACTTTAATACTATTTATGATGACAACCAATTTATTTGTCATTGCTTAATATAAAACAATTGCGAAACTAGGTAGTTTTGGAATTTTAATGTCTTTTTCGAACATCTTTGGGTGTTGGCGTCCTAAATTCACCAATTATTAACAGTTTTCATATCGGGTAGAGTTTGGCACGATTTTGGAGAGTCTTCGGAATTTCGGGGGGGGGGGGGTTTGAACCCCCAAACCCCCATCCCCTAGGTACGCCACTGTGTCGAAGGGGTCCATGTGCTAAACTTTGAGACGTTACGTCACAGACGACTAGTACGTAAACTTGATATTCACTGCCGCGAGATTGTCACATGTGAGAGAAGATTGTTATTGACGTAAAACTGATTGACAGGTGGGAGTATATGAAAAATACATTCATCGAAATTTTTCGTGCCTCTTAACATTGCCCGACCTGTCAGTTGATGCAGACTGCTAATTAACATAAAAGACACTTGTAGATTTAACAAATGGTTCTATATCACATCATAAACCCAACTATTTATTTGGGAGTTAACTTTATTGCCAGCAATATTTTAGACTTTTAAAATGCAATTAGCAGGCTAATTTTTTTTAACAATATAAAAGTCTAAGTTCCAAAGTTTTTGTAAAATACAATGTATAATGTCAATAGTGGTCTTAGATCTCATTCCTGACATATATATACATATTTGTAGCATATCATTTTTTGGTTTTGAGTCTTTTAATTTGTTGCACAGAATTATCTTTAAACATATTACAAGTTGAAATTATGTATTTATTGTAATATCGTATATCACTTATTATTCAATTCGGTAGAGTGTGTAGGAATACACGTATTCGATACATGTTTTGAAGTCAGTGGTTTAGTGTGCTGATTTTCTTTAATTGATATCCTGTGTATTTGAGTATTATAAGCTAAAGTTAGGTAATGATATATATATATATATTATATATATATATATATATATATATATATATATATATATATATATATGGTGCAACGTTCAAAGGAATACTTGTTTTTGATTAAGTGTTCTTTTATCCATACACACTATAAATTCTGGGAAGATATTAAATGGTAGTGATTTCTTAAAATTAGAAGCGTATTGTTGGATATAGTGTTAAGATTTACTGACAAATAAAGTTTCTGTTTGATGACATCATAACGTCTTTCGTTAATACAGAGAACAAGATTGGATGCATAACATCAAAACCAGTAGACTCCTTGGACTGGAGGAATTACTTCGTTTGTATCATGTATTGAAGTTTACTCTGCCCATAATAAGACTCAAGTAATGGTGACACAAGTACTTGTTATGAATATACACAATCAGATGCATACTTGTTAGTAATTACACAGAAGTTAATTTAGTCTTTTGAAGCAGCATTGTATAACTTCGCGCCTTATATCTTGTTCCTTGTAGTGAAGCAGATAATTATTTCAGTAATATTAGTAAAAATATTCACGAATTTGGTAAATAACCACACACGTAAAAATCATTTTGTCTGTGTGTACTTCATTACGGCATGCTGGGGGAGTAGTTGTATACCTGCATTCATTCGCAACCTAAGAACTGCATGGAAATGACTGATCAGACTGCCGCTGCCTCCTCCGATTTATTCGCGTGAAAATAACTCCCGTTTACCAATGAACAGAAAGTTTGATAAGCACCAGAGACGGTCTGGAGGTTTCGGAGAGATGAGTGGTGTTATATTAAATGCATCTTTTCGGTAGGTCACTATACCCTCCTGAACATGATGGGTAGAAATTTGAAGTGATTTTGACGTATCGACAGTTTTTGTGTATTACAGATATAGTAAAGTTACCTGAACCACGAAGTGCCATTAGTTACTTCTTTTAGGTCACAGAGCGTCTTTCTAGCGCCACTGACAGCTCGATTCCCCTTCTTTAAATCCATTTTGCCCAACGAGCTGAAGTTGTTTCGTACTTTAAGAAAAAGTTGATCAGTCTTTTGGCTTTGAAAGATAAGGTTATCTTCATGTCATAAAGTGTCTATAAAATGAGATTACAATTTATTACTCATGTTTACTTACTCTTGTCAATGTGTTATTTTGTCGCAGAGTATGGCTGAAACACCACGTAGAGTATAGTGGGAAGTGATTCACACTTATGCCTCGCTTTTAGAGGTGTTAGAAGACCTCTCGGAAAGCAGAAAACTGCGATAATTGACCGGCCCGCAGATAAAATATTTTACTATTTTTAGAGTTTTTTTTTCTCTGTGCAGATAAGTTGTGCTGAGTACTGCTTCTTTCTGTCCTTCCTTTCCTTGAATAGCATGCAGTATGCCTCGAAGATCTCTTCCAGCTTTTAAAACATTCTGTTATTCATACACATTGAAGGGTCCGAGTGGCGTATTTTTATTCTAGGTGCGCCCTATGAATTTGCGATTTCGCGAATTACGACCCCGCGAAAGTTGAGGGAATAATGCATTTGCGATCGTCAGACTACTGGAGAAAGTGAATTTTCTATAACCTGTGCTGGAAAGAGTATAATTTTACTTATCGTAAGTGATATTTGTGTAAGTTTAATTACTCAGAATTTACAGAACACAATGCAAGGACGTCTTTTCAAATGGGCATATGTCTGTCCATTCGCAAAATCTTATTCTGGAAAAGGATATCACTCGATTTTAACGAAATTTCTAATTGACGGCCTTGGCTATTTGTCCAGGCAAATTAAATGCTTTGAAGACTAAATTTCTGTACATTACATAGAAATATACTGTTTTCAACTCACAGAGAACTCCGTGTGTTTACATTAGAAATATCAGTTGGTGAATTCTGCGTAGGGAAGTGGTCTTTCTTTATTGTAAGAAACGCACGGACGACATAATTACACGTTTCGGAAAAAATGCAAAATTATTAGGCTTAAAAGTGCCGGTAAATATAAGTCTACTGACCACTAGATTTTACAGATGTGATGTGGCTTCTGACGGCCCAAATGTAAGTCCCAGATACATTGAGAAGAAAATTAAACTTTTCCGATTTTTGCAAAAATGAAACATCTAAGTAACTCTTCTGCATGACAACAAATTAACGTCAAGTTAGAATCAATTTACACTATTTACTGGCAACATATCAAATACTTAACAAGTCTTGTGTTGACAGGAGAAATTCAGGACTTAATAAGTTCTATGTTGGCAGGACTGGTTAAAGTACGTTATCATAAAATAACACAAAAAACAATAAAAATTATTCTAAAAACGTCGGTAATTTTGTTTTTTTTTTCAAACTACTGCCGCCTAACCCATTGATTGCCAATGAGGTTGTTACAAAGTGGTGTTATTCAATAATTCATACCTCGCGTAATGATACAACACATTCTATGAATTTAAAGTAGGTTATAAATTTGTGGGAATATATAGTTAGGGACTAATACAGCCGCACACTTGAAGGTCTGTATGTGTACTTTGTAAAGACCGACACAAAAAAAAAATCAAATTTCTGATACTCTCCTCTAATTTCAGGTTTATTTGTCACAAATGACTAAACTATTGCAATACTCTTTCTCCATTATAGAAAACTATCTTTCAACAATTATATTCTTTGTAATAATTTAGTGAATTTAAAGTCTGCGTACTATTTGTAATTTGTTTATTGTTATCGAATTTTTCACTTCTCAGCTTTGGCTGGGAAATATTCACCTATCCTGGGATGTAGTAATCAACAGTATTTGGCTCGGTGGTCTTACTTGTAGTTTAAAAAGTTTCTTACAATTGAACATGTGCCAAGAATTACAGATTTTTGCAGTTGTATATACGTATTGGGGTACAAGTTAAGTCGTGTTAGATTTTGTGACAGTGACTTTGGAATTACTGCCGTAGATGTTATTACTATCGGGATCATTTGTGCTGCCTTTTGCTTCCACATTATTATTATTATTATATTCAGGGTAGTTCGAGTGAAGAATGAAGAAATTGAAGGAACTGTAAGTACTGATACGTTCATGGTTGTAAGAGGGAGTCTTACAGCCCTTTTATTTATGACAGAATTACCGACGATAAAAATGTTTGTTTCTCGCCCCTTGTGGTTATTATTGACATCTTAAGAGCAAGAGGTAAAAAATTACGATTTGTTTCACAAATGTTAACCACGTTGTAGTGCTCGTAATTCGAGCATTTTATTTAAATATGTTTATAATATTTAATTTCTTTCTTCTACTATAAAGCTAATTCTTTTCCTTAACTATCAACTTGTTGTCAATAGAGATAAATGTCTTTCACAAAATGGAAACATCACTATTAGTCACGTCTCTTTGGAAATGAATTAAATCAAATTTACAGTTTGAAATTAAATTGGTAATTAAACTTAATCAAATGCCATGACTTTCAATGGTACTTTAGTTACTAGAAACAAATACTAGTATAGGCACATGCTGAATGTATGAATCTTGCAATGTCTTATCCCTGTTTGGAAGAGAACTGTTGATATTTACTTTGATGGCTATTGTATTGCATTCCTACACAAATAAACACTAGCACTAATTTTCCACCTAGTACTAGAAGCTGATAAAAAGTTTACTATTTTTCAGCTAAGATATTTTATATTAAAGTAGGTGTATAACATAACATAACATAACATAACATAACATAACATAACATAACATAACATAACATAACATAACATAACATAACATAACATAACATAACGTAACATAACATAACATAACAGAACATAACATGACATGACATAACATAACATAACATAACATAACGTATGACGTATAACATATAACATAACATAATTGAAATAATACGAGTCACTATGACTGAAAATGATTACGTCATTCTTAAAACTTCAGTTTGTAGGGAGTTGCTCTTTACGCACATGTTAGGCTGCATCGTCAATAACGTACACACACCTTTCCTATAGCTGCGGTTATCACTTTTGGCTAGGTTACTGAGAACTGAAATTGTCATTGTTAGATAACAGCTGAGAGGAAAGATTAGTAGTTGTGAAATTTTCTCCTTGAGTCCACCCTTCATTGGTCCGTGTGACTAACAGATTAAAAAGGTGTTTGAATTTGTCGCAGGTCTGTTTGCTTTAGATTCTGATATGAAAGTTATCCGCCCTGGTATTTATATGACTTTGAAGTCTGATCCCTTATTCGGAGAAAATATGATACAAATTATCTTAAAATAAGCTTTGGATTAAAAGACGTAATAAGTGAGTGAATATATTACACACGGAGAAACTGCAGGGGTTACGCTTCTAACACTTAAGCACACTTTGAGGGCAAGAATTTTAATCTTCTGAAAGATAAAATTAAAAAAAAAATTACTTGTTTTATTTTATATTACTGGAGTGTAAAATCAATATAAGACCCATTATTTTCCATACTTATAAATAGCTGTTTCGTTCTGAAAGTTGAAAAGAAATTTCTAACGAGCGTATTCGGGTTTCGGAATGATAAATTATTGGGTTAATTTAGGTTCCCGTAACGTAAAGCACATGTTCCAGCAATTTAGGTTACTTCTTAGTGAAGAATGTAGTAAGTATAAGACGGATGAAATCAAGAGCTAGTATTGAACATAACACAGTGAAGAACACAGGGTGGTCTGCACATGGTAATCTGACGTAAGAAATGTATAGATAATTTTTTAAGAATTCATGGGAACTGTTCGTTTGAAAATCTAGAAGAGGGAAAGATAATTTTATAAGTGATTTTAGACATAGGTGCAGGCAAAGAATATGTAAGGTGAATAGATTGTGCTACGGGACCGGTACAATACAAGGCTTGACAGTAGAAAACTGTGCGGTGTATAAAGGGTTGTTCTCTGACAGATACCTGATAAGGATGCAATTCTACTGTGATATATCACCGCGACAATGGACAGTCCTTTCACAAATTTTCGTAGAAAACATGTTTTCGTCTTCATAGTTTAGACTTTTGACAACTAGATTTTTGAAGATGAAGGCAAACACGCGAAACTTCTAGAAAAAACCAAAATGAATGCCACAGACTAAATTTTAGTCATCACTTCGAAAAACGTAAACGTAAAAATAATGGCGATATAATTGTTTCCTCTACTTTATTAGCCGATTATTTTCTTACTAGAGTCATCAATTCAATTGGGTATTTAATATCTACCAATATGCCAAAAAAGGGCCGTTGGACAAGAACCTTGCGAAGTATTTTGGTAAATATCGCCTGCAGCGTCTTATTCACGTTTATATCATCTGTACTCAGAAAATAAGCACACCTAAAACAAAATCATGTTGGTGGAATTCGTTATGATCTAGCTTGTTAATGCGACACAATATGTCTGCTCCAGATATTTTAGTTTATTTCTTCCATCTACGATTGCTCTTAACATTTGCATAATTCTTTTGAGGACGGCTTATGATCAGTTATATTGCTTTGTTACGCCTACTGCTGTTTTGTTTATCTTATAAACCGAGTGCTGACTGCACGGATTAGAGGGTGTCAAATAAAGTAAAGCTGCCATAAACTTGATGTTTTCCATCTCGAATTGTTATAACATATAAATACGTGTCAGTCAATAATACAACACTTTATTTTATACACAATAAAAATTGTAAATTGTCAGGGCGACATGTTTCGACCTTTTTAGATCATCTTCAGGCCCTCTGGGAAAACAGATCCAAGAGCTATCTATATTTCAATACATTGTGGGATCCCAAATGCATTTGGGATCCCACAATGCACTGACATATAGATAGCTCATGTCGCCCTGACAATATATGATTTATGCTGTATATAAAGTGTTCTGTTATTGACTGACACGTTGTATTTAAAAGTAAAGCTGTTTGCAATTTTTAGTGGATTAAGCGGTGTGGCTCTCTTCGTTCTATGTTCACCCGGACAGACTGAGGAATACGAAGCGAAACCAACATTAAACGAGGTCTGGGTGACACTCGAAACAGGAAATCTTTGAGTAAGAATTAAAAATATTAAGCACTAAGCAGATATTTATTTTCTCACCGGTAGAAAACGATCATATCGGAAGGTCACAATTACCAGCCACTCGGTTGTAAACTTTTTGTGTTCAGGTGCTGCTGGGATTCAAACCTCCGCCTGTAGAACACATATATATTCTTGGAACAGGTCTTATAGAATTCTCAGTTTACTTACTTACTTACTTACTCCATGGTGCAGAGTCCTTCTTGAGAAGCTAACTGTTTTGCAGCTAGTCAAGAAATTCCCCGCATTTCACGGAACCCGAAGGTTCATTACCGCACTCAAAAGC
>Ga0123354_10020160_pt1 | contig 10481 bp, 8 predicted proteins | sample TergutLab28metaG_2_FD_97872 | JGI IMG/M metagenome (GOLD analysis project Ga0123354, IMG submission 97872) | Labiotermes labralis P4 segment gut microbial communities from Petit-Saut dam, French Guiana - Lab288 P4 | ecosystem: Host-associated > Arthropoda: Insects > Digestive system > Gut ...
ACTTTAGATGCCGGACTGCTGGCTAGAAGTCAGTATTCGGGAGGTCCTGCGACCGGTCACCTCGACACAGGCTTTTCTCGGTTTCCCTGTGTCTATAAGCAAATGCTGAGATGGTTCCCAAGATTCCAAGTTGCCACTCATGTAGCCCTCCCGGATTAAATCTAGTAGTAACCAATTTCATGTTTTGTATACATGTAAAATAACCACTTCCACCGGGTGACAACCCAATTGCAGTAAATAATAATAATAATTATTATTATTATTATAAAATACTGTGAGAAGGTGAACTGACCTCACGAGCACTGCAGGATGCCTGTTATTCAGAACAAAGTGCTGCACGATTACTGCCACAACGTAAGACCAGAACGGTGCGGCCAGTAGCATACCACACAGTCAGTGCATTGGCATTCTGAATTTACGTAGCTGTTCCATTTATTAATGCTTGGGCATACATTTCTACGATATTTATCAATATGGGAACTGAATTAAGCACCTTAATCTTAGTAATTAACCAACATAATGCACAAATTCTTGTTTCATAATAAGTTTATTATATGCATATAATAAACTTATAAAACAAGAATTTGTGCATTGCGTTGGTTAATTACTAAGATTGTACTGAGATGCACGGTCAGCAAAACATCAAAAAAATTAATTAAACACTTTATTAACCAACTAATGCACAATATACATTATGTGGATACAATTAAAATTATAAAATATTTAAATGCACTTATAAATATTTTATAATTTTAATCGTATCTACATATTATATATTGTGCATTAGTTGGATAATAAAGTGTTTAATTATCACTGATGCACGGTACAAACATGAAGAATGGAAACTGAAATAACCCTCCTTTTCTCTCACCGCCATCACCACGTAGTCTGTTGGAAGACAGATTCACAGCATCTTCCAATGTTAGTTTTCCAGGTAAGCGATGTAGTGTTTCCTCTACCTTTTTGTTTTCTTCATTTCATCCAGAAGCTGCTTATATCTTCTTCCTAGTCTTCCCGCCCGTTTATATCTTTCCTTCAGTCACGTATTTTAGAAATCAGTTGTTACGCCAGATGTGACCAACCTATTAGCCTTCCTTCGTTTTATCGTCATGTTCCGTTCTGCCTTGACCTTTGTGTAATAATTTTTCACGCGATCGATCCAACTGGTCCACTCCGTCCTTCTCCAGCACCATGTTTCAAAACGTTCAAGATATTTCGAATTATCGTACTAAATCAAAATGTGTACAGTAATTCTGAATTTAAACAAGAGAACGGACGGCGAAACCTGAATTCCTGCGAAGTCCTGTTAGTGATTTCAGTACTCCCTTTGCAGGGGCTAGCTGTGTCATATTGGTGCTTTGTGAAAGGATGTCGGGCAAATAAGGGAAAGATTCCGCTCGACCGACCGCCAGAACTCTTCAGGATGAATCTGAGAACTCATGCATGGTTGTGCAAGAACCGTAATATCTTCATACGACAGACGGATAGACAACTCAATACGGTCTCCATTCTGCCGTCATTTCTATATCTTGAGAATGAAAAAGTCATATCAAGTCGGTCTAGTCGCACCCGTTCCTTCTGCCCTTTCCGCTTGTTACTTCCATGTTTCCGCTTGAATTGTATAAATGTAACTATTCTTCACTTCTCAGTACAGGAGATAATAGAAGGACAGCCTTACCATGCGGCCAAATGGGGATAAGAAGGTTCTCCAGCAGCAGGAGAGCCACCATAAACATAAAATTTCCCATCGTGGGCCGTGGGTAATTTCACTCAACACATTTGAAACATTACCTTTAAAAGATGCTCAAATATTAATCGGTTAGTGACAGAGTAGCAATGTCAACCTCGTCACTGACATTCAATTAAAGGTAAAGGTAAATCAGTCCCGTTACAGGCCTGGAGTGGCCCTGAAGGTTCCGGGAAGTTAAGGTTCCCAGATTTCATGACAATGGCACAGGATGGTGGTAAGGTTGTCAGCCTTACGCACCGGCCGTCTTTACCCCAGGAAATGCTCCTGGTACTCATTTCGCAGAGTCGACACCAGGGTCAGAGTGCGATCGGAAGGATTTTATGTCAATGAAAAATTACAGTGACACCAGCTGGGATCGAGCCAGCGACCTTCCGATTTGTAGAGCAGCACCTTAACCACTGTGCCACCGCGGTCCCCCACTGACATTCAATTAGCCAAAGTAAATAAGTATTTTCAAGCAGAAGTCATGAAGCCCGCCTTCCTATTGTCTAAGTTCCACAGATACATTTCTAATTGCATCAACTAGCTACCTAACTCCATGAAGCAGAGTCCTTTTGAGAAGATAGCAATTCCTCAACTAGTCAAGGAAATTCTCCGCATTTTATGAAACCTGACGGTTCATTATCGTGTTCACAAAAGCCCGGCTGTTTTCCCTGTCCTGGGCTAGATCAGTCCATTGTACCTTATCCTATTTATTGAACTTATGTTTTAATGTTTTATTCCCATCTACGCCTAGGTTTTTCAAGGGGTTTCTTTCCCTCAGGTTTCCCCACCAAACCCTGTAATGCACCTCTACTTTCCCTCCACACGTGCCACAAGCCTCGCCCATCTCATTCTTCACACTTTGATCACTCGGTTAGTATTTGGTGAGAAGAACAGATCAAAGAAGCTCTCCCTATGCTGTTCCCTCAAATCCTACGTCAAAATATCTCTCTCGGCACCAAGCATTCTTCTCAACATCCCATTCTACGAGTATGTCCGTCCCACTACGTGACAGACCGAGTTTCACGCTCATACAAAACAACAGGCAAAAGTACAGTTCTGTATAATTCGATCCTTACATTTTCCGATAGCATACATGAAGACAGAAGATTCTGGACCGGAAGCTAGAAAGAATTCTCCGAGTTCAGTCTGTTCATATTTCGTTCATGAATGAAAATTCGGCTTATTATTACTATTATTATTATTATTCCTACTACTACTACTACTACTACTACTACTAGAACCTTCAAGCTGTTTTCTACATCACGCAAAAAGTTCCCAACCGCTAGATGTGCAACAGCAGCAAATCCGATAATAAGTACAATTTTAGTAAGTAAATTAGAAATCTGAATCATATTTGACGCTTGTAGTTCATTCACTGGTATTCGAATTGTTGACATAATTATTTAGGCAATCTGTTACTAAACTGAAGTTATATGTCTACATTTGAAAATTGTTGTGCTGTTTCTGTGTGTGTGTGTGTGTGTGTGTGTATTTTTGTTTGTTTGTGTAATTTGTATTGTATATATTTTGTGCTGGTTTCGTGGTAGGCCATTGGGCTGTTAAGCTAACAAGTTAACAAATGAGAATTAAATTGAACTGAATTATTTTATATAAAATTATTACCCAAAGACATTGTTATCTACGTCATATTTCTTGGATCCAAACTCAAAATTTCGTGAACCCTTGATCTGATTGATAACAATCGGATAAGTACAATATGGCCAATGTTCCGAAGGGTATATCGAGACTTCTAAGTTCACCCACGTGCCCGTAGCAGATTATCACTCTTCCTGTACAATACGATTGTTTTCCAGTGAACGCGTCACTTGATATCAAGTAATATAGTACGTCTTCCACACGCGTTGCCCAGTTATGAGGTAATTTACGTTGCCTTTTGTCCATATCAGCTTCTTTGGCCAACAAGTTCCGAACTGTTCTGTTAGATTTATATTTCTGCCAACATCATTACAAAAAAATAAGTACCGAACAAGAAGGCAAATAGAAATACTTCCGGCTTATATTCGGCGGTTACCGGCTGAGAAACCACCTGAGACAATGTCTAACGTGTCTAAAATCTTTGCTCTTTTTTCACACTATCTCCAGACAAATGTGCGGTTATTACATTAAAGCAGGCCACAGCCGCTTCCTTTCACCCACTTTCCAATTATTTACTCATTGTTATCCAATTATCAATGCAACATAACACGACACAATGTGATGCGATACGATACGATAGGTTATGATAAGGCAGTTTGACATTCAGAGGACCGTGCATCGTGATATATTCTCATAATAAAAGCCAAGGAGATGCACTGTTTCTCAAATTTATTTTGATAAAGAACTCTAAATGTTTAGGACAGATCTACTGTCCATCATCAGGAGTCTCAACACGGTATACACAGCAACAGGTATTTGTCACGCTAGTTATGTTGACTGTCTGCTAGCGAGGTCAGGATCCTGACCTCGCTAGCAGACAGTCAACATAACTAGCATAACAAATACCAATTGCTGTGTATACAGTGTTGAGACTCCTGATGATGAACAGTAGATCCGTCTGAAACATGTAGAGTTCTTTATCAAAATAAATTTGAGAAACAGTGCATCTCGTTGGCTTTTATTATAAGATAAGGCAGTTTTCGAGTAAATAAACCACAAACAAAAAAGAATCAAATTCCTGTTCCCCTCATATTAAAATACGTATATATCGTTATTCTTCAAGTAGCAGACTATAAAAATCAAGGAGGATAAGCTGAAAATGCAGGTTTCTTCATTCAAAACACAATATTACCGTCAAAATCAGTTTGTCAATTAAATAGTAAAGTTGTGTTTTGAGTAAAATCCCTGCACTTTTATTTTGTCATACACACAACGGGGATGATTCACATTAAGATTCAAGGAGGATAAGGTGGGTTGACTCGTAGCATGCATCGAAGACAGGAGACGTGCTTAGGGATTTGGTAGGAACACTTTCAACACAGAAGAGAACTGGAAGGAATAGACGTCGATAGGAAGGTAATGAGCAAAGGGAATTTACAGAAAGCGGGTGAAATGGTACGAACTGCAATCAACTGGCTTAGGATACGGACTACTGGCGGTCTCTTGTACATGGGTGCTGATAAGTCCTTAGCCCGACCAGGAAGCAAACAAGCTAATATTTCTGTCAGAATGGCGTGAATTTCCTACGGCGCCTTCCCTTGCAGGAAAAAAAAACTTGATGGCAGCCCGCGTCTCGATGTTGTTGAACTCGCGCGCGTCCCTGACATGCTTCCGAGCTTGTTTCCTTCCTGGTAGGGCTAAGGACTTAACAGCACCTCGGTAAGCACCGTGATGAACATTTTGGTTTCAAAAAGGCTCCACATTTCTTAACTAGCTTAGTACCACACTCCTAAGAAGGCAACTCATTCTGACAGACGGACAAAAGAACAGGGACTTAAGAAATATGGAAAATGAAAATGTAAAGGGAGACATAATGACAGGTATTAAGTAATGAGTGATTGGAAAAGTAATACAATCAAGTACTGTAACTTATCAGTCCATTGTCGAGATAAGCTAGACAGTACTTATGCTGTACAGGGTCCAATGTCGAGCTTATATCGACATGTTATTTTACGGCGTTTTATATTGGTTTTACGTTAGTTTTATGTTTGTTTTATGCTGGATTTCTCTAATATACTGTCGTTTAGTGGCTGCTTTTAAAGTCTAAAGTTAAGGAAGTTTTGGAAAAGTAATTTGGACTAGACTGTCGGAATTCACAGACATAATTTGAAACACACAGGGTTGCATTTGTATCATTCATTATTGTAGTTATGTAGTATAATGAAATTAGTGATCTCAAGTAAACGTGGCTCGAAAAGGGTAAAGAAAAAACAGTCTTGGTGGCTAAAAGAGGGAATGCGTTCACTTAAGCCACTGAAGTACATACTGTCGACTAATATTATTGGAATGACATCTGGTCTGAACTCCTCGACCTATAAACCTGACGTAACACAAAAGGCACTGAATACCTAAAACAAATATCGCTACCTTTCTTCACGAGATTATTGCATTCAGCCTCCTAATTCGCTTATCTATAACCTGTCCCATTTCACCCACGGTTTAAGCAAATTTAAATCCACCAGAAACCAAGATTTGGCCGGCATCTGCAGCAAGTCTCTTCATGGTAAAGAGAGGCAGAACGAGAGACGACGGCGCTCTTTGTGCGTGTAATTGGATTTAACCCTGGTCAGTGACCATGCCGAATCCGTGTACGTAATATGCTGCTCTACTACTAGGTGGATTTCTGTGATTCTATTCACGACTGGGAAAGAGGATTGACAGCGCAGCAAGAAGAAGAAGGTAGGACCAGTTGTAGACATAAGGTAGTTCTGGTATACAGCGAGTGCGTTATTGGGCCGGCTGACTCATAGAATCAGCTCTTCGTTCTAATTATGTGTTAGATAAAATAGCCACAGAAAGTAATTGCAGGATATTCATGGCTTTATCCTCCTTACAGCCGTCATCATCATCATCAGCAGCAGCAGCATCAACTAGGCTAATTCCATAAAGACTCTGATAGTCTCTTAGCTATCCAAGAAACTCCCCGCGTTTTATGAATCTCACAGATTCATTATCATACTTCAAGTAGCCCCAGTTTGTGTCCTAACCTCAGCCAGCAGGGAATGTACATCCTGGTACCCCTGTTCCTTAATTTCTGTTCTACTATATTCCACTATATTGCACTATGGCCCTGGGGTCGACTCAGCCTCTAACAGAAATGAGTACCAGGAGTATTTCCTGGGGGTAAAGGCGACCGGTGCGTAAGGCTGACAATCCACCATTATCCTGTGCCGTTGTTACGAAATCTGGGAACTTTAACTTCCTAAGAACCCTCTGGGCCTGTCCAGGCCTGTAATGGGACAGCTTTACCTTTACTTTTTACCTACTCCCTTTAGTTTTTCCGAGTAATATTTCTGTATGTATTTCTTAATCCACCATATGTGTTCCACCATATGTGTTCCACGAACTGATCTCCCTGTCAGTAAATGACGAAGTACAAACATTAAACTACTCATTATGTAATTTCCTCCAACCTACAGCTTATATAACTCCTGTACCCTTGAAGATAAAGACGGTACGTTTCTTAGAAACCGAGGTAATCAATAACCTTGCCACTCAGCGTATCAGCCGATAGGAACCCTGTACAGTCACATTTCTGTTAGGGATAAAATAGCAGGTTACAAACCAATGTGTAAAATCACATTTTCCTATATTCTAATCTTAAGTTTTTTTTGGGGGGGGGGGGGATGAGGCGGGAAAATGAAATAGTTTTAAGTATAATAAAGGAAATCGTATTAGAGACACGTAAAAAGATTTTCGTCAAATTAAAAAAAAAGAAGAACACTTCAAATCAAATCAGACTTATTTGTTGAGATTAAAATATTTTCTTTCGGATCTGACTGCTATCGCCGAGATTTTACCACTTAACGTCCATTATCGTTACTGACTAAAGTCCATCTTTTATAAGATGAAGAGAGAGAACCAACAAGATGCAACTAATTCAATGTTTATTATCAACCTTCTATCTCAACATGTTTCGGGCATCATTATGCCCATCATCAGGAGAATAAGACCGTATCCTACTGCATGCGGTGTTCTGCCTGGGTGTGTAGGCTGTGGTTGGCTGTGGTCTTGTGGAGCTGCGTCATGCACACGCGCGCGCACACGCACACGCACACGCACACGCACACACACACACACACACACCCGCCCCTGTTATCGCCCTCAGCCACAGCAATCCAGCTCACGCCCTCCAACTTCCCACTATCCTATTTCTTCAATATCCATCTTAAGAGACGTACTATTATCCACTGTACGTCACCTACAACAAAACACCCTAAGAATATAGACTGCTGTCTCCAGGGAACACTCGAAGAACATTCCCGAGAAAATGAGTTGGAAATACAACGCATCAAATAAATACCTCGAATAAACGTTTTAAATATTATTTCGTACCTTCATAAGGAAAATGAAATATGGTTTATGTATTATACAGGGAGAGTCTATCGCTAGAGACCCCAAATTATTGTCTATAAAAAATTATGTTATTGCGATAATTAATTGAAAATTTATATACACATACCGGAAACGATGCAAAACAGGACCTGCTCATAATCGATGCTGAAACTGGTCTCCTTTCACATCCAAGCACACTGGAATGCATTTCCCCAAATTCTGGAATACTTTTCCCAAAGTGTCAACGTTGACGGCTTGAATCTCTTGGCGTATAGCGTCTTTGAGTTGTTCGATTGTGCGGGGTGTATTTTTGCACAATTTGCCCTTCAATAGGCCCCAAAGAAAGAAGTCGGTAGGCTTCCCCTTGTCTCTAACTTTTTAACCAATTTCTGGATGCAACACTTCGATAGTGCACGTCTTTCACCAAATTCCGTTCGAAATGCCGTCTGGTATGCTTTAAATGAACCTATTTGCCAGTATTTACGAACAAGAAACCCGCGCTGTTCGACTGTATACATAGACAATAGTTTGAGGCCTCTAGCGAGAGACTCACCATGTATATAATTACAAGGTAAAGGTACAGTGTTCCCTTTACAGGCCCGGTGTGGCCCAGAGGGTGGGTATAGGTATAGCTCTACTCTTCCATGACCGCGGCACTAGAAGGTGATGAGTGGTCAGCAGAACACCCCGGCCGCACTTTGCCCCCGGGAAAGAACCGGTACCCATTGTACAGGAGGCTGGATGGGCCCCAGGGCCGGTCTGGACGGGCGGAAAATCTAGTCCCCACCGGGATTCGATCCCGGACCGTCCAGCCCGTAGTCAGTCGCTATACCGACTGAGCTACCCGGCCCACACAATTACAAGGACCCCTATTAATTCGAGGACCAAAATATAAACATAATGTTAGCCAGTGTATGCCTGTGTAGGAGCGCTGTATTTCGGAGTTAACAGTGCTGTGCGTTCTGTTTGTTCACCGTAATGATGCTAACTCAAAACAATGTACTATTGTTGACTTGAGTCTTTAAGCTGATCAGAGTTCTTCCATTTCTGCACGCCTTGTTCCAACAAAGCCTTCTCAGAGACGTTATGTGATGCTGTGAGTAAGGCTAAATGTTCAGTGTCGGCCATTTGCGCCATTAGGTTACTTATTCCGTGCAAGGTGTATCAAGCATTTCGTACTGTCCTCGGACGTGGGAAATGGCAGAGTGTAGGTAAATTCAAAATTTGATGTTCTCACAGCGATATTGATGGAGATGCAATTCTTCTGGAAATTGGCGCCAGGTTGGTTGTTAAATATTTACCGACTTTTGGACGGAGATTATTTCGGTCTGCAACTAGTGCATTAAGACTACATAAACCTTGATGATGCAGGCAAAAACTTTGTCGAAACTTCGGTGATATTTTATCAATCGACATTGTACCATATCGCAGAAAACTTGAATCTTCAGAGTGACTGGATTACACAGGGTTATTCTAAATGATTGTCGGGGTTTTAACAACTGTGGCTGCAGCCACACGACCGAACTGATTCAGAACGATTTTTTAACAAACTATTTTAATAATTATAACTTTAGCAAAGCACAACAGGGAGCTTTTCCTGATGATGGTTTGTTAAACCGAAACATGTAGGAGCATTTAAATGTAAGTTTTAACATTTTTCTAGAACAATCTAGTTGTGCATTCAGTTGGATAAATAAAGGACGTGATTAATTTTATATATTTATGTATCAAGAAAATTAACTGCGTTTTGCGGACATAATCTTTGTTTTATTTTCCAAAAAATGAAGTGTATTTCATAATTTTATCTTTTTCTGCTCGAATAATGCTTTTTTTTACAAACCACGGGCTAAAATTTAAATACCTACCCCAGTATGGAAAAGGCTAATTAGCAATATTGGAAGGGGTGTACCTCATAATGTGGTATGCAGAATTACGAAATGGATTTACTAAGCTTCTTCCAACCTGTTTACAGGGGCTACACCAGAAATTTCAAAATCCCTTCTAATTTTCAACAAAGTCAATTTAAAAAATTTAAAGTTGTCCGCTTACATCCCATAAACGCATATAGATAGAGTGGAGCTGTAACTCCATTCTTAACCTTGCCATTAGATGTAGCTGAGTGGTCAGCTTCACACCCCGACCGCTGCACGCCCGGGACAGGGCCCTCAGTGCCTCGTGAGTAGGAAGCCGCGCGGACCACTGAGCTAGTCTGAGCGTTTTGGAGAAAAAAATTATTCCTTGCCCGCCGGGAATCGAATCCCGGATCCTGCAGGCCGTAGATAGTCGCTATACAGACTGAGCTATCTCCTTTAAGAAAGTAAAAGTGAAGTGAGGTGAAGTGTAGTGATGTGAGGTGAAATGGAGAGGTACGAAATTTAAATGGGGTTAAGTTAAATGAGAGGGTAGTGTAGTGTAGTGAAGTGTAGATGGGTGAAGTTTAAATGGGAAGAAGTGAAGTGTAGACAAGTGCAGTGAAGTGGAGTGAAGTGTAGTGAAGTGAAGTGGAGTGAAGGTCTTAGTAACAGGGGTGTCTACCGTTTTTTTTTTCGTTGTTACACCGTGCATGTTGTTGAGTTACTCAATTATTATACCAACTACTGCACATATATAAAATTTATAGAATTTACACATTAAACATTAAAAACGCTCCGACATGTTTCGGTCCTAGGACCATCATCAGGGAGCCATATCGTCCTTGCTAAAGTCACACTATAAAAAGTCACATTAATTTCGCTGTACCAGTTGGGTATTGTGG
>Ga0123354_10020163_pt1 | contig 10480 bp, 9 predicted proteins | sample TergutLab28metaG_2_FD_97872 | JGI IMG/M metagenome (GOLD analysis project Ga0123354, IMG submission 97872) | Labiotermes labralis P4 segment gut microbial communities from Petit-Saut dam, French Guiana - Lab288 P4 | ecosystem: Host-associated > Arthropoda: Insects > Digestive system > Gut ...
AACCCCCCCGTGCACCAGGGTAACGATTCCCCAATAACCCTGGGGTCCGGATGGGGGGGGGGGGGTTGGATTTATTGGAGGCCTTTGTATGAAAATGTAGGCCCACAATGCCGATAGTAGACCAATAAATGTATTTTGAGCATCGTAATAAACCTTGCAATTTCATAAGAAGGCATTTCTTGCAACTTTATAAGCACCTTCGCGAAATAGCGAAAAGCGACTGTTAGCTTCGTCATGCCTGCCTGTTTGTCTGTCCGCATGGAAAAACTTGACTGCAACTGGACGGATTTTCATGAAACTTGACATTTGAGTTTCGATAATCTGTCGAGAAAATTCAAGGTTTATTAAAATTAACCTAGAATAAGGAGTACTTTACATGACGACCTGTGTAGATTGTGACACTATCTCGCAGAATTCTTCGTAGAATGAGAAATGTTTGAGACAAAATTTGGAGATAAGTTCAAAGCACACATTGTACGTGAAGTGACTTTTCCACGACAATCGTGCCGTTCATGAGATAATATTAAAAAAGTATGGTGGTTACAGACACGCCGCAGGTGACAATATATAATATAGGGCGTGAACTTTTCATGCCGGATCGCTAAGGCTAGAAACACACACTCAGCATATGCAACACAATACTTTTTTTCTACGACAACAGTGGTTACGCGAACGTGGCTCAATAATACGTTGGTACGTACGTTGCCTGTCTTGACAGGTGTTTGCAGGTGTTACTCAGCTTGTGTTCTGGGTTTCTGTTATGCTGTCTAGAGTTATGTTTTTTCCAACGATGTATGCAGCCCATAATTTGTTAATTCAAGAGGATTTTTGGAGTATATACACGAATTTCAGCTTCTCAAGGAAGACTGCACTCCATAAATTTTACTACTCTTTGTGAGATTTGTTTCAGTTAGTGATATCTGGTTGTTCTCTTCTTTTCAGGGAGAACTTGCTGGAACGCGCACGCAGACAGGAACGTTTGTGTCAACTGATGCGATTCGGTAAGAAGCGGTCTACATGCATTACGAATACTGCCTCAGCCGGATACAGTGGCGCTCACCCGAGTTACACGCCTGCAAATCAGTGTTAATATGCATCATTGTGCTTATGATTACGTCTGGAAGGACATACCTTTGGTGTATGAGCAAACTGGAGAGATCTCGTCTGCTTCAGGAACAGAGAGACCGGCAGTTGTGTCTTGTGGCTTGGCATATTTGTATTGTTTTCTTTATCAATTATAAGTGTACTGATGACACTTCTGTATCTTTCACAATGTGCACGATTGTAAGAGAATGTTTTTAGTGCAGAACTTCATATGATGTATCAAGGGCCTATAGACGTTTTGCGTTTTACGTGATATTTCAGAATGCAGATATTTTAAAGTGATTCCAAACTTGAATTGTGTGTGCGTTTTATAGCGTGAACGAAGCAGAACATGTTTCATGGGAAATTTTCAGTGGTGAAAATCTGGTCTTCCGCACTGTAAGAAACTACAATGGCTACGTTTGTGAAAACTGCAGCTTGTTCTTGTGTTCCTGTAAATATAGCCTGTATATCTTAGTTTCATTTGATGCATATGTGAGGAGTGCGGTCCCCAGTTCGTGACTTCTGTGTGCAAACAAAAAACTCCATTGTGACTCTTGAACCCGAAGCCATTTTTCTGGCTAAATATGCAATTCTTTTTTACTTTGCTGTATACTACTTTTTTTTGCATGTCTTTTCATCCCGTCCATGTGAAGTGAACTGATAAAACATAGATGGATACATTTTCAGTGGAGATGTTAAAAAAACAACAGTATTGCATGCTAACTATTGTGTAATAATTAATATACCCGCCTAAAGATCTTTGAAATTAATTTGTTGGTGGGTAGAACCGTGTCGATGAAAGATGTGTTATAAATTCTTGTATGATAACTAGTCAGCAAATTATTGATTTCTCCCTCGCTTTTGTATAATGAGAACATGCATTCATAACATTTATGATGGGTGCTGCCAGTACTGTACATAAATTATTATAAATAAACCACTGTTTGAAAAGACAATGTTTGAAGTCTGTCTTCTTTGGTGAGGTGTTGTAAAATGCATGTACGCAGATCTGCTTGGATTCTAAGTGCTATTGAAAGTTATCATCACCAGCACCATCATCGTCATCAACATCATGGGTTGTCTATAAAACTGAGAGCCAGGCAGCATCGTAAAGTAAATCGTTTCCTGGAGTAATGCATTTTGCCTCTAAGCGGTGAATGTGAACCTGTCCCTGCACTTCAACACCAAGATGTGACGGCGTATTGAGTAGCAGACGTGTAGCTCCACACGTGATTAACCTTGGCACTAGAAGGTTACTGGACTGAGTGGTTAGCTTCGTGCCCCGTCGTTTGGTCCAAAGGCAAAGAGCCGCGGGCACGCACTCGATTAGACATCCGTTGGGCCCCAGGGAGGATGTGGACGTCTTAGAGAATTCTCCCGCCGGGAATCAAACCCTTTTCTGGGGGGGGGGGCGCGATCGCAAAATTGCGAAAAGCGACTATTAGCTTCGTCATGTGGTCCGTCCGCAGGGAACCACTCGACTCCCACTAGACAGATTTTCGTGAAAATTTATATTTGAGTATTTTTCGGAAATCTGTCGAGAATATGAAAGCTTCCTTCAAAATCCGACAAGAATAACTGGTACTTTACATGAAGACCTATATACATTTTTATCATATCTGGCTCAATTCTTCTTAGGAGAAATATTTCAGGTAAAAGTTGTAGAGAAAAAACAAACATTTTATGTTCAATAATTTTTTTCTGGCAATCCTGCCGTTCAACATTTTTTATAGCCGGGAAGGCCACAGATGGCTATGGCACATGCGCATTGCACGCTGAATACCTAAGGCTACAAACACACACCCAGAATATATAATGCTTATTGTTTCCCGCTGCAACAGTGGTTACACGAACGCGCCTGAATGTTACGTTATACGTGCATTTCTGTCTTCTTATTAACCATTCCGGTAAGTATGAAGGTGTTCAAACCGATTTCTCCATTACACCTGCTGACTTTCCTTTGTGTTGATGCTTCTAGGACGTTTTGAATGCGTTGTATGCCTCCGAAACGTCGTGTACCTAGTACAAAATGCATGGTGTCACGTCCCTGAGGACAGTCCGAGCGCCAATGCAATTCGTAATAACGTCTATAATCTGCGCTCGTAAGAAAATTTGTGGGTTCAGTGACCGCGGGAGTAGTGAAGAGATGAGTAGGAGCGATGAGCCTCATGCAGCTCCTGCTTCATGACGTAAAATGGGGGGGGGGGTTATCGCCACAATCAGGCGAGGTGCTCTTAAATAGGAATCATCATATTTTACAGTCATGCAGCTGTAAGACACTGTCAGCTGCTTCTCTTTAATTTTCATTTCCAATTCTTTTATTCTCTCTTGAACAAAACTTTTTTTTTCCCCCAATGCCACCACTTGTCCTTGTGGACTTCGTGGCCCTGCCTCCTGGGTATAGTAGGAGTGTAACCCGACTTCTGAGGTTGGGACGCCCATGAGGCGCAGTTACGTTGTCCCGATGATGTGAGTGGTGATACAGGAGGATGTAGTGCCAGGAGGGCCCTTAAACCTAAATTCTACCAACCTACCCAGACCCCTTCAGGGAAAATTCCCACGGTAGAGCCGGGAATCGAACCCGGGACCCCATGATTAGTAGTCAGAGACTCTGACCACTAGACCACGATGCTGGTCTGAACAAAATATAAAAGGGCAGCAAATATTGTGTGTTGAGACCTACACAGTGTATATTCCGAAACGGAATGACAGTCTTAGCAAAAATTTGATACCGGTGTCCGTTTTAAACATAGATGAGCTATTTGAATGTGAATTTGTTTTGGTCCAATTTTTATTTTAAACGAACTTGTAATTTCTGAGACACTGAAGGCGTTGTTAAATAAATAAAAAATGTTTAACTTTCTCCTATATTTAAAGAGGACTGTGAGGTTGCACATGTCACGTTTTCCCTAATTAAATGCTTAGTGATCGCAGGTGGAAAAAAAAAACATTATTTACGCCTAGAAATAAACCAGAAAAATGTTTCGGCCCATCTGTGAGTCATCTTTGTGCTAAAAGATGCCTGTTCAGGTCTAGAATATTCAATCGCCCTGACGACGGTTGCGATACGTTACCTCGAAACGTCATATGAAACATTACACGATGTTAAAAAAACCCAAGGACGGCCATAATTTCCTAAACTTGGAATACCATATTCCTCGCAACGTTGATATATATATATTAATTCATAAACAAAAATGGTGCACCTACCAACATTACAGAACCTTCACCATAAAAGTTACCTTTCATTCTAGAACAGGCCATGAAGTTCCAGAGGGTGGGTAGAGGTATGGCTCTACCCTTTTTTTAACTTTGGCACTAGATGGGGGTGGGTGGGCCCCAGTGCCGGGCTGGACGGGGGGCAGCAAATCTCGCCTGCACCGGGATTCGATCCCCGGACCGTCCAACCCATAACACGTCGTTAGTAGGACAAAGTTTAATACTACACTATTCCTAAATGCATTAATTTTAGCCTGAAGGTATACAGGGTGAACATAAATTCTTTCCCTGACTACAAACATTTATTACAAGAAAACTTTATGTTGAACCTCAGAAGAGTTTCAGCCGTGGATAATTTTCCAACAAGATGGTGCACCTCCACACTGGGGTTCGTATGTTCGTCGGTTTTTGGATGCAAAATTTCCAAACAGGTGGATTGGGAGAGATGGTCCGACACCCTGGCCACCACGATCGCCGGATATCACCCCCCGTGACTTCTTTTTATGGGAGTATGTTATGGACAAATTGTTTTCAACACCAGTTCCAGATATTACAAATTTGAAGGTAAGAATAACAGACGCTTTTGCTACAATAGCTGAACACATGTTGGAGAACACGTGGAGAGAAATTGATTGTCGATTAGACGTTCTCCGTGCAACAAAAGGAGCACATGTTGAAGTGTACTGATGTGTTGTAAAAAAACTTCTTGAGTTACATTTTGAAAAAAATGTTTATATTCCACGTACAGTAGTTTTCTTGTAATAAATGTTTGTAGACAAGGAAAGAATTTATGTTCACCCTGTATAATAGAAGCTACGAAATATGTCGCCATATTAAAAGTAGCCTATCTAATTAATAAATACTGTCGAGCCTACTGTGATTGGTAGCTGTACGAGGGATATACCAATTAAAAAATTGTATCGTTACATTTTTTAATGTCCCGTAGTTCAAAATGACATGCTAACATCCATTCACAAGCATCGGTGCTTTAAAACAGTTACACTTTGTGCCCGTGTCTTATTACATCCAGACAAATGTATCATGCACGTCTACCAGGAAACACAGTGGAAGACATGGAGGTCCACCTTTTGGCGCCGGAATTATTTTTTTTTAATTTTAGCACATCCTGTAAATAAAATGTGAATAATACAGGAACCAAATAAGTTAGAATTATGAACCAAACTGCATTTTGAAGAGAAAAGAACGGAGAGTATATGCCGTGTTTAAAATATTCAGTACCTGTATTTGTTGAATAAATATATAAAATGCAATGTTTAGAGGTTAGCGGTGCGGTACGACCCCTATAGGGGTCGTAGGCGTCAAAGGGTTCTGCCGCTGCTGTTACGAAGTTGATGACAGAGGCAATATTACTCGTCAGGGACTTTCGACTAATACTTTTCGCAAACAATAAATTTCTTCACCACTAACACGTGACTCGTTATTGGCAGATATACGGTTCCTGACCTGGTCATGACTAGTTATCGTCACATTTTCAGACATTCGTTCGGTCCTTCTTAACATTCCAGGCCGCAACTAGGCGTATAATGTCTCTCAATAGTCCTACTGTGACCGATCCCGCTGGTTTTACGGTCTAAGGCGTAGGTCTGTGGCCGTTTGATTACTGGGATCGCGGGTTCGTATCCCGCTAAGGATATGGTCTTTTGTTTCTTGTGTTTGTTGTGTGCGTCTAATTGTATGTGATCTAGAAACCTCAACCCTGAGGTGGCCCAGACGCGACTTGGGGTGATGCGTCAAAAAAAAACTGCGTGCCTATCATCGGGTTTTGTCGTTAAATCGATTGAGCTGGGCGGGAAATGTAGCAGGAATTGTAAGATCAGAGATTCGTTGAAAGTTTCAGTTGGATAAAAACAGAGACCGCTTGAACAATATGTGTATAAGCATACACGGATAACATTAAAAGCGGTTAAAATGTACGCACATCATAACTAGGTTAATATAGAGCCTCTTCGCAACTTTATTAATCTCAGCAACCGAGATAAAATCGATTTTCGGTCCCTGTTAAACTTTATTCGATGTTATGATACCAGAAAAACTTAAACATTCTGGAGCACCAGAGCTTTATTTTCGCTGAAGAAGGATGTGAACGCCAACGCTTGCAAAAATTGCAGGTACGTTTTCATCCGAAATGTCTTTAAATTGTCCGAACGAAACTGAAATATTTAATTTTTTTAACTCTCAGCTGTAGGGCCTCATGCAAGCAGCTTCGTTCACTGGTTCCCTTGCTATTACATGCTAACAAACGGCTAGAGGGCCGAGAGTACAGAGCGGTTTTAATAGACTCTCCGTAGGGACGAGAACACGTCTGCTGAAGAATACAGAAATAGACTGAAGAGTTTACTGCCTTGTTAGGCTTGGTTTAATGTCCGTTGTCAGGTATTATGAATGCTGTAGAAAGTGCTGAACCGTTTGCAAACAGGACATTTCTGGCAGAGTCAATTCTTCTGGGATATGACGTTATATCAAGCTTGACCCTGAACAGGAAGACACTACGATCCTTAGAAACGCCGGAAGCTACTCGCCAAATGACACATCATTACGTGCCAGAAGGCTTGAATCTCCAGCATTACCGCTATGAGGGCCTGTGATTTCGCAAGGCATTTCTTCTCCAATTGAACATTTCTGCAGTACTCAGGAAAGACATAATACCAGAGAGTGGAGTCCATTTAGGCTTCACAACTGATTGATCATATAATGAGCGGCTTAAGCGATGAAAATTGCGTTTGATTTGTTGTTATTCTTCAGTTATTTAACGACTCTTCTTCAACTGCACAGTGTAGAATGGGTGCACCCGGTGCAAAAGGCAGAAATGTTCCCGACTGCTTTAAAAGAGTTTCTCAGACTTTTTTCACAAAGGCTTGGGAAATAATTACGTAAAACCTCAGGAACGTTAGACGGTCTCTGAAACAGTATTCGAATCCGGAACCTTCTGAGCACAAAGCAGGAATGTTAACCTCTTCAGAACGACGTTTAGTTAGGATGTGCATTTTCTGGTACGTCGGACAACGTAAAAACCCGTAAAATTACTCTGATGGATACACCTTAAACCATGAACATGAGTAACGGGATTTCTGCAGAAAGTGTTCAGTTGATCACAGACTACGGTAGGTACGTATGGGATCACTTCAACGACCGTACGTTTCGCGACAGTGCCTTCGTAGTAAGTTATAATAGGAGAACTTGAAACAAGTGGGTTCAACAAATCACATTCCGTGCGTGGAATTCCGTGTCTCAGTGTCTAGACCAGCAAAGAAAACCGTAATATCGATTCCAGTGTTAGGTTGCATGTTTAAAAGAACGTTTTCATATTAATGCTACGCTAACTACGTAAATCCATGAAATCACAGACATCTTGAGAAGCTAGTCAATTTCCCAGCATTTTGTTGAACCCAAATTTCAATACCGTTTTCACCACATCTCCTTACTTGTCCCTCTCCTGAACCAGATTAATCCAACCAACGCTCTCCGATCCTACTAATCTAAGATTCATTTTAATATCCTTCCATCTACGCCTAGGTCTTCCAGCGGGTCTCTTTGCTTCACATCTCCCCACCAAAACCCAGTATGTATTCTGTTTTCCCCCATACGTGCCACTCGTCCCGCCCATCTCTTTCTTCCTTTATTTGACCACCCGATCAGTATGTGGTGGAGTACAACGCAGGAAGCCCATCATTATCACATTTCCTGTAGTCTGCTCTGGGCTCCTCTCTCTTAGCCACAGATAGTTTCCTCAGCGTCCTCTTCTCGAAATTCCCCAGCCTAACACTCCCTTAATGTGAGAGAACAAGGTTCATGCCCCTATAAAACAAAGAAGAGCTTATACATGTTTACACTTTAATGTTTACGTTCTTAAATGACGTCACTGGAATTTTTCATTGACATAATCCTTCCGGCCGCACTATGGTCCTGTGGTCGACTCAGCCTCTAAAGGAAAAGAGTACCAGGAATATTTCCTAGGGGTAAAGGCGGCCGGTGCCTAGGTCTGACAACCTTACCGCCTTCAAGTGCTTGATTGTCTTGAAATTTGGGAGCCTCGACCTCCTGGAACTCTCAGGGCTTGTCCAGGCCTGTAATGGGATTGCTTTACGTTCTTAAATAGCAAGAAGATGCTGGACGGATAGGTAGCTGCAATTCTCTGAATTTACTGTGTCTTAATTTTCTCATGCATGCAGTTTTGAGTTTTACGTTAGCTAAGACGAAGGCTTCGTTTAATTTTCAATGGAAAATGCATTCTACCTCGGCACGAAATTTCAGAGTTTGGGAATGAAAATTAGTCCATCAAGGTACTGTTTGCCGGTTTGTCACTTGTTTCCATAGAAGCAAAATAAAATTCCGAGTTACTTAGTGTCATACCACCGGAGGGCAGTAATAAACTTCCCAGCAATGAATGCTTTAGTTTGATATTATTTTGCCACCCTTTTCCAAAAAAAATTACAACTAGATCACACTGCAGTGCTGCTCAATCTGTCCAATTGTCGTTTGACTATTTGACAGATGTCGTGATCGTGTACTTTTGGAGAACAAAGTGACAATAAACCGAGGTCGAAAAATGAAGAGCACAGAAATGTTTGTTTGCCGAAAAATTAAACTCTTTTACTATTATTATTATTATTAGTAGTAGTAGTAGTAGTAGTAGTAGTAGTAGTAGTGGTTTCATAGGGGTATTTCCAGTTTTATAGATTTAAAAAACCATGTCCCTAGGGTATACAGTTTTGTTCTTATATATTAGCAGTTCTGAAGTATGCGCGCAGTGCCCAGTATGGTTGTTTTCTGTAGTTCTCTCTTTCTTTCGAGGTTAATTGCTCAGATATGTTCTAAACGATTTTGGGGTGGTCAAGTTTTACCCGTATTATACCTGGTATCACTTTTATTTTTTACATATCACGTACGTTGTATTTCTCTTGTAATTTCTTTATATTTTAGGATATTCTCAGATTCTTTCTTGACCGCATTTCTGTCTCGTGAAATTACAACATCTAGTAACATGCATGTTCCTTTTTCGTTATCACCGATAATGATGTCCAGTTTATTGTTAGAGATGGCTCTGTCTGTCTGCAGTTTTTGATTCCATAATCTGACGACCTTAACTTCATCACTTGTTTCTTCTGACTTCGTTAAAAGCCTTTACTGATGTTTCTTTTTTACTTCTACTCCTGTTTTCTTGCATATGTTGAAGTGTAACTGAGCACATACTTTATCATATCGTTGTATGTACGATTTATATTTCTTGGACCAATATTGAGCGCACTGATATAAAGTGGTCTAGTGTCCTGTCTGTTGACATAATCTGCAGTTCTATCCATTTGTGTTTTAAATATTCTTGTTTCATTATGTTTATTATTATTATTATTATTATCATCATCATAATGAAACTCTTTCCAGATATTTCAAATCACATCAAGCATTTACGAGGGAATTCCTGACAAAAATAACATGGCCACTGTTCCCCACCCTACCTATTCACCTGACCTGGCCCCCTGCGATTTCTACGTGTTCCCTGATATGAAACTCCGGTTGAAAGGGCGGCGTTTCATATCCATTGAAGAGATCCAAGCAGAATCGCAACAGGAACTAAACACGCTAACGCCGGCAGACTTCAATGAGTGCTTCCAAAAATGGCAAAATCGCTGGGATCGTTGTATACAAGCCCAAGGTGACTATTTCGAAGGTGACGGTGGAAGTTAGGACTTTGAAGTAAGTACTCATGTTATTACGAGCAAATACTCGGAAATTTTGGGTAGCCCCTCGTATGGTGGAGTTCTGATGTTAGAATATACTTCGAAGTTCATAATAGGTAACTTTGAAATATTGGAAATATTGTTCACGGAAACCTTGGATAGTGATGAGATGTGTGACACAGATCCAATGCATTTTCAACAGACGTTTCACTAACATTTTCCAAACACATTCATTACCACTCTTGCTGAATCGCTCGCCCTTCGAAGATCTGTACATTCTGTTCCATGTGCAGCGAAGTGGCAGCGCGCTGTCTTCTAAATAAAATCAGCTCAAAGCATGCAGCTGTAATCCTATTCTTACTTACTTACTCCATGGTGCAGAGTCCTTCTTGAGAAGCTAACTGGTTTGCAGCTAGTCAAGAAATTCCCCGCATTTCACGGAACCCAAAGGTTCATTACCGCACTCACAAGCGTCTGCC
>Ga0123354_10020165_pt1 | contig 10479 bp, 5 predicted proteins | sample TergutLab28metaG_2_FD_97872 | JGI IMG/M metagenome (GOLD analysis project Ga0123354, IMG submission 97872) | Labiotermes labralis P4 segment gut microbial communities from Petit-Saut dam, French Guiana - Lab288 P4 | ecosystem: Host-associated > Arthropoda: Insects > Digestive system > Gut ...
TATTGCGGAAGAAATTAAGAGCAGATTGAGGTCAGGAAATGCTTGCTATCATTCGGTGCAGAATCTTTTGTCTTCCAGGTTGCTGTCCAAAAATTTAAAGATCAAGATATATAGAACTATAATTTTGCCTGTTTTTTTTTGTATGGGTGTGAGACTTGGTCGTTGAAAGGACTTTGGTAGGATAGGGATAACGTCTGAGCCGAATGTCAGGAAGCATTTCCTGAATTTAATGTATCCTTAATTTCAACCGATAGTGACATATTTGAGAGATTTTGAGTCCCTAGGAGCAGTGAGAACTGGCTCCCAGATTCGATAATATGTGGTGCCAAGTAGCTTAATCCCATACCGAAACCGAGTGATGAGAGATATATCTTGTAATACACCACACTTACATTGTTATTAAGTTCCCCTTTTATCATTGACTTTCGTGTGTAGATTTTTCGACATTGGAACAAATTATGAGCCATGAAACAAGCCTTTTTGCGCCTCTAAATGCACGGTGATATTGCGATAAACTAATGCCCTGGATCTGTAACTTCGCACTTGAGCCTTCCTACCTTTGCCCTGAGACGTGCAAGTAAATGCTCCTACACGTTTCTGTTGATTGTAATTGTCACATTAAACTATGGGAAAACAGTATTTCCACACAAGTTGTTATTGATTCTTTGTGAATGTAATATAAGAAAATAGTTGCGCGGAAAATGTACAATGTTAAATTTGTTTTGCTTATGTGACCCTTCATAACCCATCATCTGAATACAAAGACGAAATAAACAAGTTTTAATATTTTCGCATGCGTGACACTTCCAGTTCATTCATTGTATTATTGCCCCTGGGTTTTAAATTCCCAACTAAATTTCAGGAAAAGCACTGAGAGTGCTTTTATTTTAAATGTGTGTTTCCGTAGTTTATATAACGGTATTAGTCGTGTCTTAGCACCAGCTTTACAATCGATCCTCATCTGTATCCCATAAACTTCAAAGTTTCTTAAACGGAGTGTTTCACTGTCGATCCTAATTCAGTATTGTATTTAGATTGATAAACTTTTCTTCGGCCTCAGTTTGTCTGTCACAGAGAACGGGACCAGTCTCAGCTGTAAAGACCAGTACCTGTGACATAAATATACGATATTCTTCGTGTAAAGTGCCTTTTAACCTTAGTCCGAGTTTAAACAGAATCGGAATTTGTCGACATATTTTACACAAAATATGAAATTTCACGAAAATCCGTCAGGTGGGAATCGCATTGTTCTTTGCGGATAGAGGACGGACGGTCATGACGAAGCTAATACTCGCTGGTCTCAACTACTTTGCGGACACTTTTAAAAGGGAAGGTTCTAAAATGGAAACTTGTGGAGATGTATTGTGGATGATTTGTGTTTCTTGCAATAGGAATTTCTTACGATTTCTAGCCTATTATTGACGTGTCTCTAAGGATATAAATTTTAACACTATTGCTCTTGTCTGCTGTGAACCTTTTTGTGCGCCATAGTAAATCAAATGCTTGTCTGTGATGTGTACAATGCCGCCATTTACCCTATCTAAACAACATCTACAGTAATAAGTTGGTGTTTCCGCCACACATGCTGTAATATTGTTAGTGTCGGTAGCAGAATTTAAAGGCTTGTTTAAATTGTATCCTAGGCATTCACTTCTGATTGCCCAGTTACGTTTGTTCATGTGTTTGCCGAATGCGTCCCCTCGTATCTCGTTAGGGAAGTTCCTGCAGTATAGTTGTATGCTAATGTTTAACTAACCGATCAACAAATACGTGTGCCTTGCAATGTACCTCCATGATGCAGGATTTCGTTAACAGTTCATTTATATTCAGGTGGTCAAGGGTTTCTTCCTTTATTTATTTATTATTCTGACCTCTTTCTACCTACTCATTGTAAGTGTAGAAGGTAATTGTTGCACCTGATCACGCTAAAAAAAAACACACACACAAACATTCGGTAGTACTCCTCTGGACGAGACATCGGCCTTCGCAGAGACCTGTACCTGACGACAGACAACACGAACAAGCGCGAGACATCTCATCTCTCGGCGGAATTTGAAACCCGCAATCCCAGCAAGCGAGCGGTCGCAGACCCACGCCTTAGATAGCGTGATCACCGGTCAAGAAATTCCTCCGTTTTTAATTTGTTTGTTGGTTATTTAATGACGCCTTGTTATCTTCATGGATTATATGATGTCAAATTGGAAACTGATCATGACTGCAGTCGAAAGGTTATGGAAACAAGATAGGCAGTGTGTGCGAGGCGAAACTTCTGGTACGTCCGCTCCTTTATTTCCCTAGACATTAAGTCCTTGAATAGTTTCAAGAAGAACCCTGAAGATTCGAGTACTGAAAATGTGCCCTTTTACACGTCACACAGTGCAATTTAATTTTTTTTCTATCATAGCAAAAGATCTGCGGTCGATCGCGACTTTCTTTTGTTTTTCGCGTTGGGGATGTTTTCTTTGCATATTAGCAACGAATTCGGTATCGATCACGTCTTTTTTCGTTTGCCTCAGCGCACATCTCACAGAGTATACTCTTAGTTTTGAAGACGAATAACGGCTAGAATGTTTTTGTTGCCTGATTTTAGTCAAAATCTGATTATAACGACATATATATGAATGAAAATTTATGTATGATTTCACGAGACGCCGTCCAGTGGGACTCGCCCTGGTGCACTTTACGCGGACGTACGGACTTAACAAAGCTAACAGTCGCGCTTTTCGCATACAGATACGCATAAATAGCCGTTGAGGCCTATTTTATAATATTAACGTATTTGATTAGAGGGGCTCTGTCAACTGATATGTGAGCCGAGAATCGAGTCCTGTGATCCCGATATATGAAGCAGTGTTGACACTTCGAAGTCGACATTCGTTTAGTGCTCTGTTTTTACGGAAACTGAGCATTTAGTATCGTATTCACAAAGGCCATTGCCCCCGTTTGTGAGAAAATTATTTAGTGCCATTTTTATGCGTTGTACTGTACCTACAAGACCCACTATAGTATTCTCCACTTAATATTTGGGTCTTTAAGTGAGCTCTTCCCCTGCGATTTCATGGCCAAAAGTTCGTGTACATGTCTCGTTTCTTTCATCCGTTGCTTACTGTATGTCCCACCCATTTAATTCGCCACTCGAGCAATATCAGATGACGCTTCTAGTATGGTATGTGTGTCTTTCAACTGTTTGTCGTATATTAGTGTCTTTTAGATTAATAATGCACTTACTGTTCATTTCTTTTTAAGATTTGTTAAGAGCTGAGGTCAAATATGTGTAGATTAAGTCCATGACTGTTGCTCTTCGTGGCGTAGTGCTTAGAAGCAGAGGTACGTTTTATTATTTATTTATTGTTGTGCGTAGTAATATTAATTTATGACTTATTTTTCGTGGCAGCATCAATCTGATTGTAGAAGCTGAAATCGTGTGAGGTTCCATTGTTATAGGCGGCTTGAGATAAGTAACGTGGTTTAAATTCCACGTTAATATTTAAGTTTTCTTGCTGACACAGGGTACCCAGTAATGCTCTTCTGAAGGCTTGTGTCTGTGATACACTTATTACATCATAACATTTACGCTTTGTGTGGCAGTTAACGTATTGTACCTTTGTAGTCTGAAGAGTAAAAGGGTAAAGGTATCCCTTTATAGGTCTGGACAGGCTTTGAGGATTCCAGGAGGATGAGGCTCCTAGATTTCAAGACAGTCGGCACATGAAGGTGATAAGGTTGTCAGCTTTACGCACCAGCCGCCTTTACCCCCAGGAAATATTCCTGGTACGTATTTATGTTTGAGGGTGCGTTGGCCCCAGGGCCCTAGTGCGGCCGGAAGGATTAAGTCAATGATAAATTCCAATGAATCGAACGCGCGACCTTTAACCTTGTAGCGCATTGCCTCAACCAACTACCCCACCGCGTGCCCCCGGCTCAAGATTGGTATGTCCTAATTTCATGACATCACGTGGGACCTCGGGATCTTACGTTTTCGGTGGTATCCTTTCATGTCTTGGATTGAAGGACTGGTTGAATCCAGAACAGTTCCCACTCCCATCTCTCACCTGTTATAGACCAACAACCTTTGTGCACGTTAGCATTATGGGGCCTTCACTGTTGTTTCTGTGGCACATTAAGCTGTAGGTTTCATCTGCCGGCAGTCACCATTCTCACGGTTGTCCTGTCACCGGCTACAGAGTAAAACTAGCTGGTGTAGCCAGGCTGATAAAGACCTGAATGGTCAAAAGCATATCCAGAAGCAGCAGCCACAATGAAAACGCACCTACGCGGGTCAGCATGTGTGCTAGAGTACAGTTTAGTGGGCTGTTCGTTAACTGCCGTTGCTGGGGTAGAGAAAAAACTTGACTGATCCCCGGACCTATAAGACGCATATATATATATATATATGTATATAAAACTGCATGTTGTGGAACACATTTGTGTAACTCCACAATAGAGAAATACAGCATAATTGGACTCAGTTTCTTGATTTAAAGTAAAATTTATTCTGACTCCTTGGGGTTTTACCCGTATTTTCAGTAAAGTATTTTTTTTATGAACCGCCACATGGCTTGTTTGAATCATCTGTAGTTTGGGAGCCACTGCTATAGTGACGGAATATGTAGTTCAGTGCATTGATCTTCGTTAGCTGTCTGCCGCTGAGTAGTAAATTATTTTTTGTTATTAAATAACTAGGACCTCGAACGCAGTGGCCACGCTCTCTGAGACGTGGGTCTGTCATCTGTTATCCATGAAGACATGACCAGTTAAGGTCCCATTAGGTAGGGTCAAAGTACGTACACGTTTCATCGTGGGGCATTGTACCTCTTGGCAAATGAAATTCCTGGATGTGGCAAAGTTACTGCTATATCTGTTTGATTGTTAGTTTTATGCAAACTATCTCTACCAGTTGTCAATTTGAAAATATCACTTTTACGTGCTTCTGCATAGAGACCTCCTAACAGAATTTTCGTGCGGTACGTAATTTCTGTTGTATACCGTATATAATAAAAGTAACACACCGATTACGTTACAGCGACCATTTACCATGTTTACGATATAAGTTCGTGTCTGACTGAGCTGGAATATTGGGATAAGTTATATGGACATTGACGTCAGTCCTCGGTTTCCATGGTTTCTGTGTAGTGTCTTGTCGATATAAGTCTATATACGTCGGCTGTCTGTAATTAATAAAACATTTTATTAGACTGTTTCTCAATTCTTTTTGACATTGTTATTTTAGTCAGTAAGCCTCAGTTGCATGTTTAATAGTGGCGATACAAATTTGTAAGCTTTTGATTTGGCCTTTTAGTGAGTAATTCAGCTTTATTTTATTCTATTTATTCGGAATGTTGCCAGTGATTAAATATTTTGTTCGAGTACTTCCGAGTTATTTTTCGGAATGTTATTTGAGAATTGAGTTTTATTGAAATATTGAATAGTGATGATAACAAGCTACAAGCTTGTGGTGCGATTTACAGCGTGTATTTTTATGTCGACAGTGAACAGAGTCTGATACAGTTTTATTTTGTTCAGTGCGATTGTTATTGACTTAAGTTTTTGTAACCAACTTTGTGTTGTATGGACACGATGTCACACGTGCACAGACATTGTTCCCATAACAGATTTTATGCTTCACTTCAATAAAGACTTTTAAACGCAACAATTTCTCGTTTAAATTTAACGAACTGTTTGCTGGCTTTCTTTGTCAATATGCAGAACACAGTGTTCTCTCCTTCAAGTATTTAATTTGTGGAAATGTAAGAGGCAACAATACACAGAGCAACTCTTAGAACAAATTAAGGTATATTTTCCTTGAGGCATGTCATAGAGTGGGGCCCTATCTTTTACGCTTAGACTAATAGTTGTTTTAGAACCTACCCTACGTATGTGAGAGTAGATTTGAAGGTGCCCTATACCACAGCGTAAGAACAACCCTTTCCCCGTGTAGATACTTCAGGAGTAGCTTGGCATTACGTACTTTCGCAGTGTACTAGTGTGTTAACACTAGTGGAACTGGCGTGAGTAAATACAAGATTTCATTTGGATGAGAAGAAAAGGGCTGAGACCAAGCATGTACACTACAGCCGGTAATAGAAGAATGTATAGATCTGTGCGCAGGATATGAGCCTGGATAGCTCAATCGGAAGAGTTGCTGCCTATGGGATGGAAAACCGCATTCAAGCAAACCCTGGGGCCTACCCTATCTCCTCAATTGGGTACTTGGGTAAAGCGGCCGGAATGCTTGACTTACCATGTGTGCTGCGGTTAAGAATTTGTGGGGTTATACTTGCACTTTTCCATACTTCTTCACGTAGGTTAGTTAAGCACTGGGACAACTTTGTCTTTTAACTGCACTCTAAATGCGCCGATTCAGAGTGGATTCATTTTTGGGCGTACCTTCTAGGAAGTGCACATTGGGGATCTCGTGTATGCCCAGGGCCGGCGCAACTGGCTAGCGATACAAGCAGGGGGGGGGGGGAATGGGGGGGAAGAGGCTTCTTGGGCTTTTGTCTAATACCTGTCAATTTACAGCAGTGTTTCTCAACCTTTGTGAGACCGCGACCCGGTAAGTTCTTTTTTCATAAGACGAAGGCCCGTTCCCAACAGATTTACTCGTAAATACCTTTCCATTTTTTTAAGTTTATACATTAAACTGACTTAAGTATTAATAATTAATTATGACATAATCATAAAGAGTATTAGTACACTTATGTATATGGTGTGGCATGTTGACAAATATAAAATTACATTTAAATTAGTTATCAATCACTGGACTAATGAAATCTTGTAGCATACTGTAGTTTCCTTAGGCCAACATTTGGGTCTGAGTTTTTCGAAACTTTCATGAATATTTTTCTACTCAGAATATTTCCGCTATAAAATATTTATGCATGAAAATTGCTTAGAAAACTAAAATGACAAATTCTAGGAGAACGTCTCGCGGCCTAGTATAATTGATGGCTGGGCTCGGTACCGGGCCGCTGCTCGGCGGTTGAGAAACACTGATTTACAGTCATCTAAACATGTTATGCAGCAACGTAAATGAAGTCGTGTTAAGAATTATGCCGAATAGCTCACTCGGCATAGCCAGTCACTCGCTACGGGCTGGACAGTCCGGCTATCGAATCGGGAGCGAGATTTTCCGCACCTCTCTAGACCGGCTTTGGAGCCAACTCAGCCTCCTATCCATGGGTACTGGGTTATTCAGGGGAGTAAACCGGCCGGGGCGTGGCGTTGAGCACCCCCCTGTCTAGCGCTGAGGTTAAGGAAAGAGTAGAGCTATACCTCTACTTCCCGTCTGTGCTTCGTGGCAGGTTATAGGATGAACTTTACCTTTAAGATTTATGACACCAATGACGGGTTTTATCTCAATGGCTGAATTTTCAGATATTTCTTCGGGTTTTAACAGAACGGAGCACAATGTGTTAAGGCATGTGGCGGCGTTATTCTTGCGTCGGCACTGTATCTGCCCGTCCGTCTTATACTAACGAGGGAATCTTGACTCATTTTTTAAAGGCCCTTTGTGCCAGAAGTTGCCCAACTAATTTAGTTTTTGTTCATATCCGTCTAATAAACTTTTTTACGAGTAGTTTAACAGGAATTCCGAGTCGAACGTTTAGTAAAGCTAAGGTAAAGTGATCCCGTTACAAGTCCTGTGTGGCCCAGACGGTGGGTAGAGGTTTAGCTCTACTCTTCCATGACCGCGGCACTTGAAGGGGGTGAGTGGTCAGCAGCATGCCTCGGCCGCACTTTACCCCCGGGAAAGACCCGATACACATTTTACAGGAGGCTGGGTGGGCGAATGTTTAGTTCATTAGGTATTATTTCTTTGATCTTATTCACGACCTCCTCCCTTTTCTAACGGAGCAGATATTGGAAACTGCTGTACGTAGTGGTCGTGGTTGATATTTCCCAACAAGTAATACTATAATTATCCTTTACCCATTGTGTGCCTGGAGTCTCATTTTACTAGGGTTTCATTAGGGGTGAGATAATTTATTATCTTTCTTCATTTAATTAGAACATCAGCCTGTCATTATAGACCGTAAGCTTGTTCCACATTACAGGGCGGAAGGCCTTGCCGTTTCACGTTTGAACATCGTATTTGCAGGCCCACATTTGTACTGTACCTGCATTTTCCAGGTAAACCAGCGAGGTGCGCGTTTAGTGTTGCCTGTTACCATATGTCAGCTTCAGTGATCTCGGAATTCGACGTCCATGAGAGTAAACAGTTTACATTTCGACGCAACATTGTTTTACGTTATATCAGTACTACATGTTTAAAGTTTAGGTGTGTACTTATATTCTTACATGAATATCTTATCATAATTGGAAGTTTTAGAGGCGGCGGTGATTTACTTTAATATACGTTATGCTTTTGGAGAGCTTGGGGCAGTGCACGATAACCTGAGGAAAACCTAAATTTGAACTCGGGCCTCCCGATTACGAAGCAGGTGTACCGTCATCTGAACCGCGTTATTTATTTGTACGTAAAGACAACTGGCCACCTGAAGACGATATAGGGTCTAATCAATGCACCAGCAGAATGTAGAGAGACTTGTTCCCTTGAAATGACTGTACCATTTCTTCGCGATAATAAAATTAAAAGTATCATGACGCATGTGGGTAATGCTGTTCAGTGCAATTCCTAACAAATAATGTCCCATGGTTTGGTGGAGGGAAGTACGAATCAGCTGTTTGACTTGTTTATAACTCGTGCTTGTGCTGTATGTTCAGTTTTGTTTCGATGATTTTATCTGCAATTCTGTACTGTGTTTAGGTGGATATTAATGCAAGCATCTGCGATCGTAAAATGAGTATTGCCCTTCTGTGTGCAGCTAGAATTTTGTTAGACTCTGGCTTTTATCATGATTTGCTTATTCAGTTGCTAGCCTCAGTCTGGCAGCTCCATAATTATTAAGTAATTTACCCTTCTCCGTACGTTCCCCATTTGGCTTGAACTCCAGATATTGCGTCATTTTGTTCAAGTTGTTCATGTTCGTGGAAAAACTGGGTTAATCTACATGAACAAGTTCATGTAGATTAACAACATGCACGGATATTTAAAGCTTAACATGCACATATAATCCATTAATACTCCGACATGTTTCGATCTCCTTCAGATCATCTTCGTGGAGTGTTCATCAAATACGCATACATGAAACACAGATGGATAATCAAATGGCTTAACATTTTTTAGTCCTTAAAAACTTTTACGCGGTTAGTTCATTGTTAATTTTAGTTTGACCACTCTGGGTTCGAATCCCAGAAAGCCTACCAACCAAAGTTGTTAATTGTGTTGTTCTGTGTATTGTTTTTGTGTAAATTTGCACTTTACTACTGTCACCGAGTGTCAACCCAGTTGCAGTTAACAAGTACATCAGTATCAATATCATTTGGGGATATCATAAAATTCGTAGTAGATGTGCAGATTGGTCCATGTAATGTGAATATTATAGTGTTACAGACTTACCAATGTATATATCAAGAGTACGGCAAGTGTATGTTTTAATAGATAGCAGAAGATCGAAACATATGGTAGTTAGTGGATTGCTTGTGTAAGGGAACTTTTAATATTTGTGCATTTGTTGGTATTTTCTATTAACTTGTTCAGTAATGCACGGATATGAATACTAATAAGAATGTTTTACTGTGCCTTCATGGTGCTAGCATTTCACTTTTATAATCATTTCTGAAGCGAATTTCCCTCGAGGCTCAGGGCCTTTGTAACAGTTTTCACAGCAGCTTTAATGTTTGTGCTCCGGACTGCTCAGAAATCGTAGATCACCCACTGGTTTTTTATTCCTTAAGTTATTTACATTAATGCGGCTATAATATGCATGAAACGTACTTCTGAAATGCCTTGTAGTGTGGCAGAAGTTTACCGACTTTCTGCCATTATCTTAAGGATAAAGCGTCACTTTTCTCACTTTGCTACCTTGAAGAAGGAAACAGTTTGTTTTGCCAGAACATCGGTAAATTTCTACAAGTTCGCGTGACGTTACGTCTCCGAAGATAACGATCTGTTTAATCACTTCCGTGAAAACTGCAACTCTAACAGTGACAAAAGTGTCTGTTAACATTCTTCGTGCAGGGACACAGGAAAATATGCGCGTGGTTCAGTATCGCATGGTACTGTAAGGCAGTAATTTAGTATTATACTCGGTCCGTTGAAATTCCACGGTGAAGGAGTCCACAAAAATCTTATTGCTTTATCCTAGTTCAGAATTGTTCGGCTCGTCTAATCTATTTTGAAGGGCGGTGCACAAAGTGTGTTGCGATTACCGGTTTTTGTGTAGACATTGTCAGTTACGGTCAAAACATATAAAAATGCGTGAAGGTTGAGCGTGTATGTTAGTGTAAATTTATATAATAATAATAATATTTATTTACTGCAATTGGGTTTTCACCCGGTGGCAGTCGTTTTTAACACATATACAAGAACTTGAAGCTGTACTACTAAATTTACATCGGGAGGGATACATGAGA
>Ga0123354_10020168_pt1 | contig 10478 bp, 10 predicted proteins | sample TergutLab28metaG_2_FD_97872 | JGI IMG/M metagenome (GOLD analysis project Ga0123354, IMG submission 97872) | Labiotermes labralis P4 segment gut microbial communities from Petit-Saut dam, French Guiana - Lab288 P4 | ecosystem: Host-associated > Arthropoda: Insects > Digestive system > Gut ...
GATCGTCTCTACCAAAACCGGCTCCTGTTTGCAATGGAAAAACCCCGGGAGCCTAAAAACACGGCTTTCATTCACACAAGCCGGGTCGGAACCGAAGTAGGCGATGAGCTTACGCTGTATGCGCCGGAAAGCGGTGACCTCCCCGTTTTTGATCAGCCAGTAGCAATGGAGACTTTTCCGTGTTTGACGATCAGCGAAGGCTCCAAAGGAAACGCTTGGATTTTAACCAGTTGTTCCTCCAGCGGCAGATCGTCGCACTCCATGAATTGAGCGTTAATCCGGGTGATGCTTTCGTCCTCGTGGCCGCCGTAGTTCACCACAAAGTACACGCCGCGCCCCTGATCGTTGTGGGTCTTTAGAGTGTCAGCAATATCGGCAAAGTCCTCAAGGGTGCATTCTAGCTTTTGGCCAGAGAACGCGCTGTCGGGCTTATCGGAGAACACGCGCAGACAGACCTTCTCTTTCAACTCGAAAAAGGGCCGCAGAAATTCTTCGGGAGGTACATTAATACATTGGAGCGTATAATTATTCATCATCGAGACTCAGCTCCTTCAGTTCACCGAATCGTTTCCCGGCGGCGGCTTCAGCCACAATCGGCACCGAAAACACTTCAAACGGCTGTTGTTCCATGCAATATTTTATGAAAATCGCGGCTTCTTTGAGCTTGTTCTCGGGTAATTCGAACACCAATTCATCGTGAATCTGGAGAAGCGGACGGAGCCAGGGACGTTCGGGCAAGCCTTGGAGAATTCGTCCCAGGGCCAGTTTAAGGATGTCCGCCGCCGTGCCTTGGATAGGTGTATTCATGGCGCATCGCTCGGCGTAGGCTTTGACGTTCCAGTTTGGGGAGATAATGCCCTTCAGAGCTCGCCGCCGTCCCAGCCAGGTCTCGGTATATCGACGGAAAGCAGTGCGTTTCTTGATTTCTTCTTGCCAGCGGACGAGGCCGGGGTAGCCGATTTTGATGTTGCGGATAATGGTTTCGCATTCTTCGAGGGACACATTCAATCCGGCTTTGAACTTCAGCGTCTTTTGGAGCCCATTGGGATACAGGCCGAAAAAGACCCCGAAATTCACGTTTTTCGCGATAGTCCGGCGTTCCTTGTACAGAGGGTTATTTTTATCGGAGGCTTCTTCGAGGGGTATCCGGTATATGACGGCGGTGGTCTGGGCGTGGATGTCGCCGCCGTTACGATACGTTTCGAGCATACGCTGATCTTTACAATAAAACGCGCCGACGCGGAGCTCGATCTGGCTGAAATCCAGCGACAGAAGTATTTTCCCTTCCGGCACAGTGATGAAATTCCTGACACCGATACTGTCGTCACCGGCGCGAGGCATGTTCTGGCAATTCGGGTTCTTGGAGGCAAAGCGCCCGGTTTCCGTGGCCAGCGGGAGCATACCCGGATGGATGCGACCAGTAGCCGGGTTTATGTAGCTGATATAACCGTCGATGTAGGTTGATTTCACCTTGCCCAGAGTACGGAGTTCATGCACCAGTTCAAATAATCGCACCAGTTCCGGGCGTTCTTTCTCACAGTGCTCCCGGAGAAGGATGAGCGACTCGTCATCGAGGGATGCTTGCTCCTTGGCGGTTTCCTTGACTTTCGGAAGTTTGAGGGTTTCAAACAGGTATCGCTTGAAGGCCGTAGTGCTGGCGTTCTGGCCGATGGGTATGTCTCCGATGATAAACGCGATCTCCTTCTTGATTTCGGCAATCCGCCGGTCGGCTTCAACGCTTTTCTGCTCCATGAGCGTCCTGTCTACCGGGAGTCCATTGTAGCGCATGATGCCAACGTAGACGGCGGTCGGAGATTCGATTTTCTCGACGACATACTGGTGCGCTGGGAGAAAACGGTCAAACCAGCCATTTAACAGGTAGTACAATCGGAGCGTGTAATCCGCGTCTGAACAGGCATAACGGATGGTGGCTTCATCGGCGGGATCGAGTTCGTCGAAGTGGCGACTGCCCACTGTTTCGGTGAATGACGGCAGCTTCACATTGAAATATTCTTCCGCCAGCTTTTTCAAGCCGCAGTCGCCAAGCCCGCGAAACTCGGACTCGTTGTTGGATATAAGCTGCGCGGCGGCGATGGTGTCGTAACATGGTTCCTGGAAAACAATACCATGAGCATAAAGGAAAGATGCCTCGAAAGCAAGGTTATGAGCCACTTTAACGACAGTGCGGTTTTGGAAAAGTTTCTCGGTTAACCATGTCCAGATTTTGTCTTGTTCGGCGGCGTTTTCGCCGAAATGGTGTTCCAACGGCAGATAGATGGCGTTGTCTTCGGCTACTGAGAAGCTGATCCCGGCGATGTGGGCCTGATGTGGATCGAGGGCCGCTTTTTCGTAGTTTCGATACATCACGTCAGGTGCGGTCTCGAAATCGAAGGCGATGACCTTCGCGCCGGTCAGGTAGGACTGGAGTTCCAGCAGAGTCGTTATAGACTTGTACATATAGACGAGTCCCTTCTTATGACATTACGTTTATGATTATGCGGCATCAGAGATGAATAAAAATTGTCCTTCGAAATTGGTGGTTCTCTCTTGCTAAAGAGTTCAGTTAAATACAGTAGATTCAACCCTCATACTGAACCTTCAAATCAAATTTCAAATTAAATTTCTTGCATTAAGATGGCAAAACTGATAATATATTAGTTCAATGATCATGATAATTTAGCCAATCAGGGCAGGTGCAAATATTGGACATTTATAAGACATGGGCTGAAATTGATTTAGACGCCTTGGCTCATAACTTTATGCAAATAAGAAAAACCATTCCGAATAACACGAAGATAATGAGTGTTGTCAAAGCAGACGCGTATGGACATGGGCATCAGATGGTATCTAAAAAACTTGTTCAAATGAATACCGATTATTTTGCCGTAGCAACGACAACGGAGGGAGCACAACTCAGAAGAGAAGGTATCGAAACACCAATTCTTATTCTTGGCGCGGCATCAAGTGATGAGTTCAGCGTTTTTTTTGAATACGACCTAATTCCTACATTATATGACTTGCCTTTTTCGGAATCGTTAAACGACTATGCGCGTACAAAAAACAAAAAAATAAAAGCTCATCTAAAGATTGATACTGGAATGAATAGAATTGGTTTTTCTCAATCAAGCGATCAAACCATAAATGAAATCATCAATATATACTCGTTAGACAATATAGAAATAGAAGGTATTTATACGCATTTTGCGTCTTCAGATAAAGAATCAGATGCTTACACGAAAATGCAATATGAAAGGTTTATGAAAATATGTGATGAGTTGGCATCTAATGGGGTATACATACCACTGAAACATTGCTCAAACAGTGGAGCCGTACTGAATTATAGAGATTTGTGTCTCGATATTGTTAGGCCAGGTATAATTCTTTATGGACATTATCCTAATGATGATATAGCGCAAAGCAATCCTCTTTTTTTAAAGAATGTAATGTCATTAAAAAGCAAGATTGGGCAGCTTAGAGTAATAAATAGCGGTGACAGGGTTAGCTATGGCGGCGATTTTGTAGCCAATAAAAAAACACTGATTGCGACGATTCCTATTGGTTATGCTGATGGATATTCAAGACTGTTGTCAGGGAAAGCATATGCGAAGGTTAAGGGGTACAGTGTGAAATCAGTAGGTAGAATATGTATGGATATGTGTATGTTCGATGTAACAGACGTAGATTCTGTCTGCAAAGGGGATACTATAATCCTTTTTGGTGGAGATAGTAGTTCATATGTTCCTGTGGAGCAATTGGCAAAAGAGATGGGTTCAATTAGTTACGAAATCCTGTGTATGGTTGGTAAACGTATCCCGCGAGTTTATGTCTAGTTCTCAAGCGTTAAAAAAACAGGCATTTTTTCGAGCAATTATGCATATACATATATTACTATGCAAATTGAAAGGCAGCGAAGTTTAGGTGACAAGAAATATTGGCGATATCAATACGAATTATACATCAACTGGAAATGGCGATTATGTCTTTCTTTTGCATGGTTGGGGGTCTTCGCTTTCTGTTTTTACAAATATATCAGAAATAATATCCAAAGGATATACGACGGTATGTCTGGACTTGCCTGGTTTTGGTGATACAGACGAGCCTGAAACACCATGGGACATAACCGCCTTTGCGGAATATGTAGTTGACTTCATTAAGTCTTTTAACTGTAAACGCGTGATTTTGTTAGGCCATTCAAATGGTGGCCGTATCATTATTAAAATGACTAGTTTGCCCAATTTACCATTTGAGATAACAAAAATAATACTCGTGGATAGTGCAGGTATTTTACCAAGGCGAACGATGAAATATAAAGTACGCGTAAAATGTTATAAGTTTGGCAAGCGTGTTCTCAATATGAGTTTGTTAAAAAAACATTTTCCTAATCTGATTGAAACATATGCAAAAAAACTCGGCTCATCAGATTATGGTGATGCTTCGCCTATTATGCGTCAAAGTTTAGTTAAGTTGGTTAACGAAGATTTAGCACCTCTACTTCACAATATTACCGCTTCAGTGCTGTTGATTTGGGGTGAGAACGACACAGCGACTCCACTTTCTGATGGACAGTTGATGGAAAAGTTAATACCAGGATCGGGACTTGTTGTTCTAAAAGGAGCAGGACATTTTTCATTCATCGAACAACAATATACATTTAATCGGGTCGTAAAATCATTTTTGGGGATGGATAATTAGCATGGATAAGTATTTATACTATGTTTGCATAGCACTGTGTGTGATACGAGTATTTTTCGTCGTAATAAAAAGCATACATATGTTTCAATTAAATTCGTATGCTCCATCGACACACATTAAATGGATTAAGATAAATTTAAAAAAATATCTTAGTCAAATACTTATTTTGCTTATTATTGTTATTGCTTTCTTTGCTGAGAAAGTCGCGGGCATTATACTACTGCTTCTGTTTATCATTATGTTGGTTCCTCGCCACACAATAAAAGCAAAAAAGCCTCTTGTTTATACATCGAGAGTTAAACGACTACTTGTTACAGAGTGCATTTTACTTGTGCTTGTGATCTTTTTGCTGATAAATGCAACTTATTCAATCGGTTATATGTTAATATGTTTGCTATATTTCATTTCTCCTGTATTTGTTTTATTAATGAACTATATAAACTGGCCGATTGAAGGGGGTATACGAAGATACTATATTAATGATGCAAAAAAAATATTACGCGCATGTCCTAATTTAATAGTAATCGGAGTTACTGGTAGCTATGGAAAAACAAGTGTTAAGCATTACTTAGCTACTGTTATGAAAGCCAAATATAACGTTTTAATGACTCCAGAGAGTTATAACACGACAATGGGGGTTGTACGAACAATCAGAGAGAATTTGCGATCAACGCACCAAGTATTTATCTGCGAGATGGGAGCCCGTAGGGTTTCAGATATCAAGAAAATATGTGATATTGTCTCTCCACAATATGGTATTCTAACATCCATCGGGCCGCAGCACCTAGAAACATTTCGCACAATTGAGAATGTAATTAATACAAAATTTGAACTTGCAGATGCAGTTGGGAAAAATGGTATGATGTTCTTAAATGGAGATAATGAATGGATTAAGGAAAATTTAAATAAGGCAACAAGATATACAACATATGGGCTGACAATGGATAATGAATTCAAGGCCCATGACATCAATTATTCAAAACTCGGCGCGACTTTCGACGTATCAGGGCCAGACGTGCAAATAAGTGGAATAAGCACTTCGCTTATTGGAAGACATAATATTCAAAATATAATGGGTGCTATATCTGTAGGTTCTTACTTTGGCATATCTGGTGATGAATTGCGTACTCAAGTGAAAAAAATTGGAGCGGTACCTCATCGGCTGCAAGTCATAGAAAGAAATGGATTTATTATTATAGATGATGCTTACAACTCTAATCCCAATGGCTGCAAAATGGCACTTGAGACTATGTCTTTGTTCGATGGGTTCAAAATATTAATAACACCGGGTATGGTAGAACTAGGTTCAAAGCAGTATGAACTTAACAACCAATTTGGAGTTGAGGCATCAAAATATTGCGATTACATTATATTAGTGGGCAAAAAACAAACTCAACCTATATACGAGGGGATAATGTCAGCTGGTTATAGTGACGACAATGTCTTTGTTGCTAAAGATATAGGGGAGGCATTTCAACAAGCAGAAAAGACTAAAACAGAAAAACAAAAAATTATCCTTATTGAAAATGATTTACCCGATAATTTTTAGAAGGAGCGTGTGTATAATGAAGATTCAAGTTGCCGTATTATTTGGTGGGAAAAGCGTTGAACACGAAATATCTATTATTTCGGCTGTTCAAGCAATTCAAAATATGGATAAAGGGAAATATGAAATACTACCCGTATATATTACTAAAAATAACGAACTCTATTACGGGATATCGCTTTTTGACATAGAGGAATATAAAGACATAAAAACATTGCTAACAAAATGTCGGCAAGTCTATTTTGAATGCAAAGGTACAAAGACATATTTAGTTGAAATGAAGCGCAGATTATTCAGAAAGAATAAAGTTGTTGGCCTCATCGATGTTGCTTTTCCAATTGTTCATGGAACAAATGTGGAGGATGGTTCTTTACAAGGTTTCTTAAAAACATTGAACCTTCCCTTCGTAGGCTGCGATGTTTTAGCCTCCGCCATTTGTATGGATAAATATGTTTCTAAAGTTCTTCTGAGAGAAGCCGGCATACCTGTTCTTGATTGTTTGACTTTCTTTTCTGATGATGATATAGACAAAATATGCGATCAAGTCACGAATAAGATGGCTTTTCCTGTTATTGTTAAGCCGATTAATTTAGGTTCTAGCATCGGAATCAGCAAGGCAAACAATTTATCTGATCTACGCGCCGCCCTTGAAGTTGCATATACATTTGCCAGTAGAGTATTAATAGAACAATGTGTGTCAAACTTAAAAGAAGTAAATTGCTCTGCAATGGGCGAAGGAAAGAATGTACTTGTATCTGAATGCGAAGAACCTGTAAGTGCTTCAGAAATCCTTACGTACACGGAAAAATATCTTGAGGGTAACAAAAGCCATGGTAAGGGAATGGCAAACCTAAAAAGAAAAATACCTGCGGAAATAACCGATGAATTGAAGGATAAAATAATTAAATTTACGAAAGAATCATTTATTGCACTAAATTGCTGTGGAGTAGTTAGAATTGATTACTTAATTGATACCAAGACAAGTGAGTTATGGTTAAACGAGATTAATTCGATACCAGGTTCTTTGGCTTTCTATTTATGGGAGCCAACAGGAATAAAATATCCCGAGTTACTTGATAGAGTAATTGACGCAGGATTAAAAAGGAATAGAGATGATAGTGAAATAATATATACTTTTGATACGAATGTATTATCATCAGGGGGGAGTTTTGGGAAAAAGGGAGCGAAAGGTTGATGGATTATTTTCTAAAAATACCACAATTGGTAAGACCGGAAGTCACAGATAACAATGACTTTAAGGACGAGAATTTTATCGAAATTAAAACGAGCTCACGTATACTTGTTGATATGCAATACTTCAAGAGAGGCATCGAAGGTGCAACTGATAAATGTTATGTCAGGAAGACTGTTTTTGACAAACTAAAAAAAGCGGCAAAATTGTTACCGAAAGGCTATTGCTTTAGAATATTCGATGCTTGGAGACCACTATGTGTACAGAAAGAATTGTATGAGAATTTAGTTGGAATGCTAGAAAACGAAATGAGCTTTTCAACTGAATATGAAAAAGCAAAATGGATAGAAAGCTTTGTATCATATCCTTCTGACAATAGGTTTTTACCTCCAGTGCATTGTACTGGTGGAGCTATGGATCTAACAATTGTTGATGATTATGGAATAGACCTAAAGATGGGAACCGGATTTGACGAGTTTAAAAAAGACTCTTTTACTACTTATTACGAAACTAGCGATGAATTAGCTATAAAAAATAATAGGCGAATGCTTTTTAATATCATGACCGGCGCAGGCTTTACAAATCTCCCTTCTGAGTGGTGGCATTATGATTACGGCACTCGGTTTTGGAGCTTCTATACTGGTAAACCAACAAAATACAGTGGTATCTTTGTGGTAGGAGAAATTCAAACTGATACTTGACAGGTGCTCAATGAAACGTTATAATAGGGTATAGTTGGAAATCTTTGTAATGTTTTTATAGGGGTTGAAAGCTAATGAAGAAAAGTCGCAAGACCCTTAGAATAGCAACGCTGATGTTAGCAGCGATAACAATTGTAATATGGCTTATATTGTTTATCATAAAACTGTATACAACAGGCATGAATTATTCGACTCTTTTAGATGACATTTTGTCTAATTTATTAGGGATACTTCCACCAATTATTATTTTCAACTTCGTTTATGAATATTTGTCAAAGGAATATGTATCAGAAGAAATTTCACAGCAAATACTGACAACATTGACAGGAAATTCCGATAAAATGAATGCTCTTTTTAAAGAGGATGTTCGTAGGAACTTCATTAAATCAACCATACAATCATTTGTAGGCGAAAAAAAAATAGAGATGGCATATGGTGTACTTGAACCATACATAAGAAAACAGACATATAAGATGAAAGTTGATTACAAGTATATGATAAGGTTAGAAGAATATTATTCTCACAAGAAAAGTGTTGAGGATAATTTATTTGATCCAAAAAATTATTATTATCTTTGCGAGAGTTTATCGTATAAACGAATTTATTCTGAAAAATCAATGCATCACAATTCATTTAAGGTTGGATTTTTTGTTGATACATCTGATTTGGAGAAGGAGTTAGTGGGCGATGGCTATATCTTTCGTGAAAGATTAAATATAGAATCTAGTGTGCTTGAAAAATTAACTGGTTTGCCAAATGATAAGAAGCTCGAATTTGTTAAGCATTGTTTGGAAGTTAAATTATTCATCAATGAAAAATCTGCAAGCATAAAATCAGTCACTATAGATTATAATGGTATTTCTCTGGATATGTCGATTGATACCACTGAGGAATACGAGGTGCTTGACTTTACAATTACATTTAGGTTACCTCATAGGCGATCAAGGAGTGAGTTTTTAGTTTCTATAAATGAACCGACTTATTCGCCTGAGATTACATTTATCTATAATCCGAGCATAACAAAAGTTATTCCGTATCAATTTTTAAATGACGATTCTAAATTGATAAAAGATAATGAACGCATGGAGGGGCAGATAGAAATAGCTCCGCATGGCTGGATATATCCGATAAAGGGTTTATTGTTTATAATAGAAGATAATAATGCATAAACTGAAGCTGGGTTATTGAGAATCGCAAAATAGGACAAAATGATTGGTAACATAATCATAGAAGTAAAGTAATATAATGTAAGGACAAAAATTTATTTCACATATTTTTCATTTGTGTAGAATGTAAATAATGAGAGGAGTAAGATAAAATGGCGACGAGAGCATATATAATCGAATTGAAATTTGGTATTACGCAGTGGCAGGCGTGGTTTGAGGGTGAGGACAGCCCGTCAGGTGAAGCACGGTGGAAAGAAGCCGTTAAAGGTTTAAACGATGTAGGGGATTCATGTACTGATTCTCAGGAATTCTTTAAAAAGGCTGTCGCTCATTTCCGCGATTACGGCTTCCCAAGAATCCCTAAATAAGGAGCGTTTTCATGAGAATATTATATTGTGAAAATAAGCATTATTTTGTGAATTCTGAAAAATGCCCAATATGCGGCCTGGATAGCACATCATCTGTTGAATACCGTGAAGGTGATTGCATAGATTGCGGTCAATTATGCCCTGGATATGCTTATGGGTGTACCTCGCCGTCGCCATTAGTGCTCGAAGATATTAATGATCAATCAGGAAATTAACAGAAGCAAAAACATCATAAACACGGAGTTCATATTATTTTGTAATAAAACGAGGCTCATGGGATTGAAAAAAATCTCATGAGCCGTTTCGCAATTGGTATAATGGCAGTCACATTGGATCTCGAAAAAAATAGAGTTTTCTGTATAAACACCTCATCGAATGCCTCTATCAATAGATATCGCGCGACCACGTTCATCCAGACCGTTATGCCGCATAACAATCGCATAACAAACCCCTAAATGTTTCCAACCCGCATGATACCTGGATTTCCAGCTAATTCCAGAAAAATGCCCCGAAAATCCCGAAACTATGCGGTTTTACCTGGCACTTGACAATCCGCCGTAACATATGCTAATATATGCCAAGGTTCATTCGGGACCAAGAGGCCGTGGGTTCGAATCCCGTCGCCCCGATCGCAAAATACCGGGTTTCCTGGGCTTCCAGGAAGCCCGGTTTTTGCATAAATTCGGTTTGCATAACATTTGCATAACATAGGTTACCGCAAACCCCGTAACGACAAGGTTTTCCCCATTACGACGGCGACTTCCTTTTTTCCCTCCAGGCTCAGATGGGCGTAAATATCCATTGTCGTCCCGA